>Ga0156388_1005_pt2 | contig 19747 bp, 15 predicted proteins | sample RifOxyA3_FD_108032 | JGI IMG/M metagenome (GOLD analysis project Ga0156388, IMG submission 108032) | Desulfobacterales bacterium RIFOXYA12_FULL_46_15
TTCCGCTGCCGCCATTGATCGTATCATTGCCGGAACCGCCGTCAATAACATCGGCACCAGCCATTCCTTGAATGGTATCATTGCCGCCTAATCCGTTTATCGTGTCATCACCGGTGCTCCCGGTAATGGTGTCTGCAAGTTCATTGCCTTCAACAGTGTCTGTATTGCCGGATGGGACTGTAATCCCGGCTGATGTTCTCCGGTTCTCATTCATGCCGAACAGATAATAGTGTTCAAAAGGGGAGAAAGAGCTTGCTGCAACATCCGGATACAACTGGAGATAGTAACTGCAGTCAAAACTGCTGGAGGGATCACGCCCTTCCCTGGCGCCATAAAGAATAAAGTGCTTGTAGGCAGGGATTCCGCTGTTATTAACATCCGGGTTTTCGGAAAGATAATATGATTTGTCAAACGCCTCTATAGCAACCCTGCCTTCTGCAGCCCCAAACTGCATAAAATGTTCAAGCGGGTTTATGTTGCTCAGGGCCACATCGATATTATTGGTCAGATAATAGGCTGTGTTGAAAAAGGAGCTTGGATTCCGTAACTCGAAAACGCCAAAAGTCTGATAGTGAGTCAGCGGATTGATTCCGGCGATTGCAATATCATTGTTTTTATAAAAATAATATGAAGTATTGAAATAGGGGCTGGGGTCGTAATTTTTTTGCCATCCTATAGTATTATAATGGTCCCAGGCAGTCATGCCGCTTGACTGTACATCCTGATAGTGACTTGTATAATATGCTGCATCAAAGAGTCCCATAAAGATCTTGTTCTCCATCTAAAATAGTGTACTGCCACAGGGCCTTAAACCAGGCCGGATTACCCATATGACTTTCATTCTATCGTCAGCCTGAAAAATTTCTTTAAAAGAACCCTATCTTTGTAAAACAAATGGCATTGCGGCCCCCTCCCGGTCATGTGTTTTTTTTCTAATATTTTTTTATGGCTTTGACCACGGCTTCTGCTGCCCGGACCAGGACTGACCTTGGGCAGGCAATGTTGAACCGCTCAAATCCGGCCCCGTTTTTGCCAAACCATTCCCCGTGATCCAGGCCTATTTTGGCATCTTCTTCCAATATTTGAATGAGTCTGTCAGGGACCAGCCCGGTTTTTCGAAAATCTGCCCAGACCAGATAGGTTCCCTCAAGGTTATAAACCTTAACACCGGGCAATTGGTCTTCCAGGCAGGTTTTTAAATAGATGAAATTTTCATAAAGATAGGGGATCAGGTCTTCCAGCCAGGGCTCTGCCTCGTTGTAGGCGGCGGCTGCAGCAATGGGGCCGAAAAGCGTTCCGCCGTTGGAATTATTAAACCCGAGATTTTCCATATAATTTGAAAATTCCTGCCGTATTCCTGAATTGGGGATGATGAGGCTTGACTGCTGAAGGCCTGCCAGATTGAATGTCTTGCTGGCGGCAATGGCAGTGATGGAGTTTTGGGCAAATTTTTCCGAAAGGGTCGGGAAACAGGTGTGCCGGAATCCTGGCATGATCAGGTCACAATGGATTTCATCGGAAATGATGAGAATATCATTTTCAATGCATATATTTCCGAATCTTTCAAGTTCCTGTCTTGTCCAGACCCTTCCCACCGGGTTGTGCGGGCTGCAAAGGATGGCCATGGTGACTCTCGGGTCTTTGGCTTTTTTTTCCAGGTCGCCGAAATCCATCCGGTAATGATCACCGTCAATCTGCAAGGGATTTTCCAGAACCCTGCGGCCGTTGTTCTGAATGGCCCTGGCAAAGGGATAATAAACCGGGGTCTGGATAATAACCTGGTCGCCGGGTTTGGAAAAACATTGAACCATATAGTGGACGGCCGGGACAATGCCGGGAGTAGTCACAATCCAATCCTTATTGATTTCCCAATGGTGCCGGCGCGAATACCAGGAAATCAGGGCAGGGAAATAGGACGGGTCAATGAGGCTGTAGCCGTATATCTGATGGGCCAGGCGTTTTTCCATGGCGGTCCTGGCAACAGTGGGGCATTTGAAATCCATATCCGCCACCCACAAGGGAAGTAAATTTTCTTTTCCTTTTCCAAATATGGCGGATAATACATCCGGTTCCCATTTCATTGAAGCTGTACTGCTGCGATCAATAATTTCATCAAAATTCCAGTCTTTCATCATAGATAATTCCTTTATTTTCTTTTTTAAATCATACAAATTTCATTTTGGAGAATAAGATTTCTTTTTCATAACATAAATCCCGGCTGCAATGATCATAAATATGCCGATAATCTGAATTGGACCCGGCATTTCTTTCCAAAATAAATATCCCCAGACGACACTGATGGGGATGGCAAAATATTCAAACGGTGCAACCACTGAGGCATCTGAGATTTTATAAGCCAGGGAGAGACAATAGGTCCCGGCTGCGGCAACGAAACCGAGGACAAGGAGCAGCAAAAGATCTTTTGTGCCCGGAACGGTCCAGCTCCTGAGAAGAAAGTCCATGTTTTTGTTCTCCTCTGTTGCAAACCGGCCGTCTCCCATAACCATCCAGAGCAGGCCGCCAAACAGGAGATAGGTCAGAATGGGGTAAAAGACTAGAGAAGAGCCGCTTTCATGGATTCCGAATTTCCGGGTGCATACGGCATTGGTTGCGTAGAAACAACCGGAAAGCACAGATAGAAAAGGCCCATAATGAATAAGGGAGAAATCGGACCAGCCGGCTGCCAGATCAGGTCCCATGATCACCAGGACGCCTATGAAACCTGAACATAAGGCGACCCATCCTTTTTTATCCATTTTTTCGTTTAGAAAAACAACCGACAATACCGTGATGAAGAGCGGACAGCAGAAAAAAAGGGTGACAGCCAGGGAAAGAGGGATGGCAGCAATAGCCAGATAGTATGCAGTATAGCTGAAGAACATCAACAGTCCCCGTATGATATGGTAGCTCGTATTATGCATCCTGAGCAGGTGGATACCTCCTTCCATGCGGACAATGAAAAAAATCGGGAGGATCGCAAAAAGGCTTCTGAAAAACACAATCTCATGTACCGGGTAGCTGCCGCTGATATATTTGATAATGACATCTTGAATGGAAAAAATGAATCCCCCGGATATAATCATTAATATACCGGTCAGGGATGGGTTCAAGGCCTGGAAAGGCTGGGTTTGGTTTATTAATTCTTTCATACCTGGATTACCTGATGGTTTTTAAAACAGCCGTGAGTCTATCAGAAAATCCGGGTAATTCATATATCTTAAATGTGTTCGTGGACGTATTGTTTATAATACCTTAAAAAGGCTGGCTGAGTTGGAAAGCAAGGTAGGGAAGGCACGTAATATGGCCCGCAGCATTTTATAGTATGGTATGGATTTTGCTCTTTCAGGTTGTCAGAAGAAAAATCAAGCTTATAATAAGAAAAGTTTTCATCTGAATATAATCAATAATGCTACTGAAGAGGTGATCCATGACCGATGACAACAATCCCATTACACCGGAAATAGTTGAAGAAGAAATCGAAAAGGCCGAAAGCGGGCTGGTCCAGCAGGTTGTAAAACCGGAAGTGTTGTATCTTATTCCCATTACGGGCCGGCCCCATATGCCGGCCCAGATTCAGCCCCTGATGGTCAGCAAGACAAGATGGGAAGAAACTATTGCCAAGGCCTCCAGGGACGGTAAAGGCCTTCTGGGGCTTGCCTATCTGAAAGAAGTCAAAGGCCAGTACGTTTACAAGGATGATTTTCCCAAGGTGGGATGTATTGTCCGGATGATGAATGTTGTCGATGTCCAGGGCAATATCCAGTTTATTGCCCAGGGGCTTGAACGGTTCCGCATTGTCCGGTTTCTTTCCGATAAACCGCCCTTTGTCGTCCAGGTGGAATATTTTGAAAAAGTACAGGAAAATGAAGACGAGGTGAAAGCCTATGCCATTGCCATAATCAATGCCATCAAACAATTGCTCTCACTGAACCCGCTCTATTCCGAAGAGGTAAGGCAATATCTGGGTATGTTCAGCCCGGATCAGCCTTCTCCTCTGACGGATTTTGCAGCCGGCATCACAACGGCTTCAGGAGATGACCTCCAGGAGGTACTGGAAATGCCTTCCATCATTGAGCGGATGAAGAAGGTCATGATGCTCCTGCAAAAAGAGATCGAGATAGCAAAACTCCAGACTAAAATCCAGAAAGACGTCAACACCCAGGTGGATGACAACAAACGCAAATTTTTCCTTAAAGAACAACTTAAGGCCATTCAAAAAGAGCTGGGTCTGCAGAAGGATGACAAAACATCGGATGTGGATAAATTTAAAGAGAAATTTGCAGCCTTAAAACCCCCGGAGCATGTGGTTAAACGATTTGAAGAGGAGATTGAAAAATTATCCGTGCTTGAAACAGGATCTTCCGAATACGGGGTCACAAGAAATTATCTGGATTGGATTACCTCTTTTCCCTGGGGCATCTACTCCGAGGACAATATTGATATCCAGCGGGCCGAGGAAGTCCTTGACCGGGACCATGCAGGATTGTCCGATGTAAAGGAAAGGATCATTGAATTTTTTGCAGCCGGAATTTATAAAAAAGACATTTCAGGTTCCATCATCCTTTTTGTCGGTCCTCCGGGTGTGGGAAAAACCTCCATCGGAAAATCCATTGCAGAAGCCCTGGGGCGGCAGTTTTACCGGTTCAGCCTTGGCGGGATGCGGGATGAAGCAGAAATCAAGGGGCACAGAAGAACCTATGTCGGGGCTTTGCCCGGAAAACTCGTCCAGGCATTAAAAGATAAAAAGGTGGGCAACCCCGTCATCATGCTGGATGAGGTGGATAAGATCGGCATGTCTTACCAGGGTGACCCGGCCTCGGCCCTGCTGGAAGTCCTGGACCCGGAACAGAATGCTGAATTCATGGACCATTACATGGATCTTCGGATTGACCTTTCCAAGGTATTGTTCATCTGCACGGCCAACCAGCTCGATACCATTCCGCCGCCGCTTCTTGACCGGATGGACCGGATCAACCTGTCCGGCTATATTACGGAGGAAAAAATGGAGATTGCCAGAAAACATCTGTGGCCCAAACTCCTGAAACGAAACAACCTGACGTCCAAGGTCATCACCATTACCGACCCGACCATCCGGTACCTGATTGAGGGATATGCCAGGGAAGCCGGGGTCAGGACTCTTGAGAAGCTTTTAAACAAGATCATCCGTAAAAGCATTGTGACCATATTAAAGGAAAACAAAGCCAAGATCACGGTCAATATCAAATCCCTTGAAAAATATCTGGGACCCCCGGTGTTTAAACATGAGAAACAGTTGTCGGGTGTGGGTGTGGTGACCGGTCTTGCCTGGACCCAGATGGGCGGGGCAACCCTGCCCATTGAGGCTGTCCGGGTGCATGACAAAGCCGCAGGCATCAAGCTAACCGGAAAACTCGGGGATGTCATGCAGGAATCTGCCGGGATTGCCTACAGCTTTATCCGGGCAAACCTTGGTGAATTCAAGATCAATAAAAATTATTTTGACAAAGCCTTTATCCATATTCATGTGCCTGAGGGGGCAACCCCGAAAGACGGTCCTAGTGCAGGCGTCACCATGGCAACAGCCATTGTTTCCCTGGCCACAAAAAAAGCCATCAGCCGCCCCCTTGCCATGACCGGGGAGATCACGCTGACCGGAAAAGTGTTGCCTGTGGGCGGGATCAAAGAAAAAATCATTGCGGCCCGACGTTCCGGTATTAATGAAATTATCCTGCCGGAAGGGTGCACACCAGAATTCAAGATGCTGCCGGAACATATCAAGGAAGGCATCACCTTTCATTTTGCAGAAAAATACAAGGATGTGTTCAAGGTGGTTTTTAATGGGCAAGGCTGATCGCCCTGGCAAAAAAGCAGTTATTGTTTTTTTAAAATTCCCTGAAAAGGGCAAGGTTAAAACAAGACTTTCCAAGGTTCTGGATGAATCCTTTGTACTGGCGCTTTACAAGGGATTCATCCATGATACGCTTTTAGCCCTGCAATCGTTTCCTGACATATCTATTTATTTTTTGCCTCTTGAAAAGGAAGGCCATCTTAGATCCTGGCTTGGAAACGGGTATCAGTATTTTGCCCAGACCGGCAAAGATCTTGGGGAAAAAATGTCCAATGCCTTTAAAGATGTGTTTCAAAGAGGCTATGACAGACTTCTTCTCATTGGGACCGATATCCCGGAAATCACTGAAACCGTCCTGCTTCAGGCCTTCAGGATTCTTGAGACAAAAGATGCCGTCATCGGGCCTGCCGCAGACGGGGGATATTATCTCATCGGGTTTAGAAAAGAGTCTTTTTCAGAGAAAATTTTCCATGATATGAACTGGTCTGCAAGGGATGTGTTTCAACACACCATGAAGTCCATGGATATGCTCTGCCTGAAATATGAACAGGTTGCCAGGCTTCACGATGTGGATACTGCTGAAGATCTGGATGCCCTGTCTTTAAGGGTGAAAAACGGTGGCAGGATCGGCCCGCACATCCGCAATATGCTGAAATCCTATGAGAATTGATATTTCCGTGATTATCCCTGTATGGGATGAACAGGCAAGGATCAATGATGCCATAGAAAATCTCCGGGACCAAAGCTATCCCGGAACAATGGAAGTGATTGTGGTGGATGGACAAAAAGACGGCTCCACTGTCGGCTGTATCCGGGATTCAAAGGTGATAAAGATTATTTCAGCACCGGGCAGGGGGGTTCAGATGAACAGCGGTGCAAAAACTGCTTCAGGTGAAACACTTTTGTTTCTGCATTGCGATACAGTTCTTCCTGAAAATGCATTTCAGCTTGTCCAAGAGGCAATGCAGGACAAAAGAGTGAATGCCGGTGCCTTTGACCTTTCCATTGGCGGCAGGGCATTCGCTTACCGGATCATTGAAAGGACAGCCTCTCTCAGGTCACGGCTCACAAGAGTTCCCTATGGCGACCAGGCCATATTTATCCGGAGATCCGTTTTTTTCAGGCTGGGGGCATACAGCGAAATTCCAATCATGGAAGACGTGGACCTGATGAGAAGATTAAAAAGAGAAAGGGGAGGTATATGTTTTATCCATAAGCCGGTGATGACTTCACCCAGAAGATGGCAGAAAGAAGGCCTGGTTGGATGCACCTTGAGAAACTGGATGCTGATAAGCCTTTATTTATGTGGTGAAAAGCCTGAGAAGCTTGCTCGGTTTTATAAAAATAATGCAGACTGAAAATAATCCTTTTGTTTCATATCAGTTTTTTGATTCTTTCCCATGCCTCGCCCGGGATCTGGGCACCCATGACCTGACAGACTTCATAGCCGCAGGCCGATGCAATCTTGCCGCTTTTTTCAATGGAAAAACCATGGGCAATGCCGAAAAGAAATCCTGCTGCCCAGAGATCCCCGGCCCCTGTGGTGTCAATGGGAGGAAGCCCTTGCCGGACCGGGATTTTTATGATGGTCTTTTTGTGTGAGACATAACTGCCGTTTGCCCCCACTTTCAAGACTGCATAGTCGACATTTTCCGAAAGGGCCTGAACCGCTTTTATTTCATCGTCATACCCGGTATAGGCCCTGGCTTCATCTTCATTGGCAATCAGGATATCGACATAGTCCTGGACCAGGTCAAAAAGAATATCTTTTGATGCATTCACCACTTCAAAACTGGCAAGATCCAGTGCAATCCTGGAACCGGCCGATTGTGCCGCCTTCAGGGCTGCGATCATCAGATCCCTGTTAAACAGCAGATATCCTTCAATCATGGCAATGGCCGTATCTTGAAACATGGCGGAACTGATGGATTCAGGGTCAAGCTCTGTGGAAGCGCCAAGAAATGTAAACATGGACCGCTGGGCATCTGGCGTGATCACTGACAAAACCTTTCCGGTCGGGGAGTCTGAAAGGGAAACAAAGGGTTCAACCCTGGATTTGACAAGCTGCTCCTCAAAGGTCCTGCCATAGGCGTCATTTCCCCTTTTGCCGATGAATCTGGCCCGGCCGCCGAGATTTGCAATTCCCACGATGGTATTGCAGGCTGCACCACCTGGAACAACAAGTGTTTTTTTTCCTGAGACAGACAGGATATGGCGGATATCCTCATCTCCCACAAGGGTCATGCCCCCTTTTTTTTTATCAAGGGTTTTTAAAAATTCATCAGACTCGTTGATCAAGATATCAACAAGTGCTGACCCGATCCCTGTAATTCTTGTGTGGCTGTTTTCCGGCATGGGGTTTCTCCAGGAAGAAGTAAATGTTTTATAAACTTCATCAAAAAAATAGAATTTCAGGCAGATTGTCAAGAAAATATTTTTTAAAGGAGAATATAAAAAAAATTACCGGTTTGGGAGGCAACATTGACAAAATAGAAATAAAAAATTATTAATGAAGATCTTAACTAGAAATATGCTGTTTATTAATAGTGATATTCCATATAAAAGGAGTTTGTAATGTCAGAAAAACAATCTTTCATGTTTACATCCGAGTCTGTAACTGAAGGTCATCCCGATAAAGTCGCAGATGCCATTTCCGATAGTATCCTTGATGCCATCATGGCCGAGGATAAAAAATGCAGGGTTGCCTGCGAAACACTTGTCACCACAGGACTTGCCATGGTTGCAGGCGAGATCACCACGGATTGTTACGTGGATATCCCCAATGTGGTCAGAAATACCATCAAAGATATCGGATACAATTCCTCAAGTATGGGATTTGACTGGCAGACCTGTTCGGTTATTACCAGCATTGATCAGCAGTCGGCCGACATAGCCGTTGGTGTGGATGAAGGAACAGGACTTTTTAAAGAGCAGGGTGCCGGGGACCAGGGCCTGATGTTCGGGTTTGCCACCAATGAAACACCTGAACTGATGCCCATGCCCATTGTGTATGCCCATAGCCTGACAAAGCGCCTGGCCCAGGTCAGGAAAAACGGTGCCCTTGATTTTATCAGACCGGACGGAAAATCCCAGGTAACGATTGAATATATAAACGGTAAACCCCAAAGAGTGGACACTATAGTTGTTTCAACCCAGCATTCACCGGATGTGTCCTATGATGATTTAAAGGCTGCCGTCATTAAAGAAGTCATTAAAAAAGTTATTCCTGAAAATATGATGGATGGGGACACCAAATTTTTTATCAACCCCACGGGCCGGTTTGTCATTGGGGGCCCCATGGGAGACTGCGGTGTTACCGGCCGGAAGATTATCGTAGATACTTATGGCGGCCAGGGCAGCCATGGCGGCGGTTGTTTTTCCGGAAAAGATCCGTCAAAAGTGGACAGGAGTGCCTCTTATATGGGCCGGTATGTAGCAAAAAATCTTGTAGCATCCGGCATTGCAGACAAATGTGAAGTCCAGGTGGCCTATGCCATCGGTGTGGCTCAGCCGGTTTCTCTTCTGGTGGATTTCATGGGAACCGGGAAAATACCTGAGTCACGAGCCGTCGAGATTGTGAAAGAAATTTTTGACCTGAGACCGGCCGCTATTATCAAGACGCTTAATCTCCTTCGTCCGATTTATCGTAAAACTTCAGCTTATGGCCATTTTGGAAGAAAAGATCCTGATTTTTATTGGGAAAGAACCGACCGGGCCGATGAGATCCGGGATCTTGCCGGGATATAAGCTTTTTCTGCCATAGTTATTATTGGATTGATATGCCGGCCGGGCTTTAGTTATTCAAGCCCGGCCGGTTTTTTTTTATTTTTTTTTTATTGACATTGATACCCGGCGCCTGTATTTTAATCAAAAAAACATATCAACATATTTTGATATGTGTATTTTACGACTATCCAATAAGGAGTTCCATCAATGACAAAAACAAATAAAGACAATGCGTTTCTCAACCTCGATCTTGATCTGAAATACAGGATCAAGGATATTTCCCTTGCAGAAGAGGGCCATAAAGACATGCAGCTTTCTGAAAAAGAAATGCCCGGGCTCATGTCCATCCGGGAAAAATACGGCCCTGAAAAGCCCCTGAAAGGTTTGAAAATAACCGGCAGCCTGCACATGACCATACAGACTGCCATGCTTATCGATACGCTTTATGAATTGGGGGCCGATATCCGGTGGGCCTCCTGTAATATTTTTTCCACCCAGGATCATGCAGCCGCAGCCATTGCAGACAAAGGAAGCGCTGCCGTTTTTGCCTGGAAGGGGGAAAGCCTGGAGGAATTCTGGTGGTGTACGGAACAGGCATTGATCTGGCCGGACGGCTCCGGACCGGATTTGATAGTGGATGACGGCGGGGATGCAACCCTTTATATCCACCAGGGTGTAAAAATCGAAAAAGACCCTTCGCTTCTGGATAAGGCCACTCACAGCATGGATGAAAAATGCCTGATAGACCGGCTGCGGATGTGTTATCAAAAAGACCCGGGGAAATGGACAAGGATTGCAAAAAAAATCCGCGGGGTGTCGGAAGAGACAACCACAGGTGTTCACAGGCTGTATCAGCTTGCTGAAAAAAAAGAACTGCTTTTCCCGGCCATTAATGTCAATGATTCCGTGACCAAATCAAAATTCGATAATCTTTACGGCTGCCGGGAATCCCTTGCAGACGGCATCAAAAGGGCAACGGATGTCATGCTGGCGGGCAAAACCGTGGTAGTTGCCGGTTATGGCGATGTGGGAAAAGGATGTGCCGCTTCCATGAGGGGGTATGGCGCCATTGTCTGGGTGACTGAAATTGATCCCATCTGTGCCCTCCAGGCTGCCATGGAAGGATTCAGGGTGGTTACCATGGAAGAGGCTGCTCCGTATGGGGATATTTTTGTGACCGCCACTGGCAATTACCGGGTCATCAAGGGTGAACACATCGAGCAGATGAAGAATGAATCCATTATCTGCAATATCGGGCATTTTGACAATGAAATCGAAATGAGCTATCTGACTCAAAATCCAAAAGCCGAAAAAATCAATATCAGACCCCAGGTGGACAAATGGATATTGCCGTCCGGTAAAGCCGTGATTGTCCTGGCCGAGGGCAGGCTTGTGAATCTCGGATGCGCCACAGGCCATCCAAGTTTTGTCATGAGCAACAGTTTTTCAAACCAGACCCTGGCCCAGATTAAACTTGCCAGGGAAAATCTTGAGGTCAAGGTTTATACCCTGCCAAAAGAGCTGGACGAGGAAGTGGCAAGACTTCACTTAAAAAATCTTTCTGTTTCCCTTACCAAATTGACACAGGAACAGGCAGATTACCTGGGTATTCCCGTCAATGGGCCGTTTAAGTCCGAACATTATAAATATTGATTTTTTTGTAAGCGGGTGCAAGATTGATTTCACCCGCTTACCGTATTTTGATTTGCTTTTGAATTTTTTATTGATGGGTTCAAAATTTTGAACATTTATTTTTTATTGATATAAAATAAATTATTTCAATAAGTTATATAGAATTACGGCTTTAAATTCTTTTTATTGGTTCAAGATTTTAAACTTTTCTGGTGTAAAAAAATTTTAAAGACGCCGGAAACTATAGCTAAAAAAATAGTGTCGATATAAAATTTTAATAAAATAAGTAAGTTGGAAATTTTAAAATTTTTATTTAAGAATATGGCACAAGGTTTGCTATATTGTTAATCAACCAAAAAAAATGATTTTTCATCTTTTTTCCTTTTCTTAAAAAAGGCTGCTTTGCAAAAAGCAGCCTTTTTAAGTTATGCTGAATCATAATTTTTTTAAGGAGACCAGACCCATGCAATTTCATATGCCGTCAAGACTGTATTTTGGATCAGGAGAAATCAAAAATCTGAAATCCATCATTAAAGATTATCTAAAAGCAAAAAACCCGGTTCTGGTGACGGATGCCGGTATAGTCAGGTCCGGCCTTCTTGAAAAACTCATACCCCAGGTTCCCGGCATTACAGTATTTGACCGGATTGAGGCAAATCCGAAATCCGATACCATTAATGAAATTGCAGAAGAGATGCGGGTGCTCGCCCCGGATCTCATCATCGGCCTTGGCGGCGGAAGCCCTCTGGATGCAGGAAAGGCCCTTGCCCTGTTGTGCACCAATAAAGGCAATATTGAAGCCTATGAGGGAAGGGAAAAATACGGACAAGACCCCCTTCCGTTCCTCGCCATCCCCACCACCTGCGGTACAGGCAGTGAAGTTACATGGGTTTCGGTCATCACTGATGTAAACCGGAAATTTAAAATGAGCATCAAGGGACCTAAAATGTACCCGGCCGTATCTATTGTGGACCCGGATCTGATCCAAACCCTGCCGCCTTCAATCATCGCTTCCACAGGGCTTGATGCCTTGACCCATGCTGTGGAAGCCTATCTGTCAAAACCAGCCACCCTGATAACGGACAATCATGCAATCAAAGCTGTGGAACTGATACTGGGCTCACTTGAAGGAGCGTACACGGATATCAAAAACAATCAAAAAGATCGTGAAAACCTGATGTTCGGATCAACCATAGCCGGATTCGCATTCGGCAATTCCGACGTCACCGCCGTCCACTGCATTTCCGAATCCATCGGGGCATTGTATGATATCCCCCACGGTATTGCCAATTCCGTTTTCCTTCCCCATGTGCTGACTTACAACCTGCCGGATTGCTATCATAAAATGGCAACGCTCGCAAGATTGTCCGGTATAACAGACCCCCATGATATGACGGCTTCACAATCCTTTATTCAAATGATAAGGGATTTGTCAAAACGTCTTCATATCCCCCAGTTTAAAGACCTGAACATTGGAAAAGATCAGTTTGAAAAGATTGCGGATATGTCCTTTATGAATAATTCAAATCCTTCAAACCCAAGGGTGCTTCAAAAAAAAGACTATCTTTGGATGCTTGAAAATGCTTTAAATTAGAAAGGCCTTCTTTTGCGGCCGGCAGCCGGCCTTTTGTATGCTGACAATCCTTTTTCATAAAAGGGAGCTTGGAATGCAGAATCAATCCTGTAAAAACACGCTGTCCCTTGTCCTCCTGGCCGTTATCGGCCTCATCTGCTTTGCCGGCCGGTTTCATCCGCTTTATGCCATGGATGAAAAAACCAATGCTGCCCTGATGCGGTTTTCAAGGGTCCTGGAAGAGCTTAAAAAAAATTATGTGGATGAGCCTGATCCTGACATCCTGGTGAAAAATGCCATCCAAGGCATGATGGAAAATCTTGACCCTTACAGTGTGTTCCTCCCGCCCGAAGCTTTTGAAGCATTAAAAGCTACCACCCGGGGCGAATTTAGGCGTGATTTTGTGCCGGTCCAGCGTGTTCAAAGCGCAATGCTTGATCCAAAGGGATTCGGTTATATTGCAGTCAGGTATTTCAGTGAACATACGGTCGAGGACATGGCCAATGCCCTGAAAGACCTTGAATTTTCAGGACTTTCAGGGCTCATACTGGATCTTCGGAACAATCCTGGCGGTCATTTGGACCAGGCCGTACAGATGTCTGATCTCTTTCTCGACAAGGGTGTTATTGTTTCCATAAAGGGGCGGCATCCAAAGGATGAAAGGGTTTTCAAGGCCCGGGCAGGTGATGTCAAAAGAGATTATCCCATTGCCGTGCTTATCAATGGAAGCACGGCCAGCGCGTCCGAAATTATTGCCGCAGCACTCCAGGATCATAAAAGAGCCGTCATCATCGGTTCAGCATCTTTTGGAAAAGGATCTGTTCAGACTGTTATCCCCTTTGAGGACGGCTCCGGCATCAAATATACGGTTGCAAGGTATTATACTCCCAATAAAAAATCCATCCAGGGCCGGGGGGTTATACCGGATATTGAAGCGGTGCAGGAGTCTGATTTTTTTTTGCAGAAGGAAATAACAGGAGGAAATGACAGAAGGCCTGTGAATATAGATCTGTTAAAGAAAGACCCGGGAATTGGCAGGGCTCTTGGCATATTGTCGACCCAGGTGCAAAAAAAATAATCCACCCTCTGGAAAATGCCGGAGTTGAGAAGAACAGGCATACGTTACATATTTTAAAAAAGAGTTGACAGAGTTTTTAAATATACTATACTATATAACAGTATACGATATTAATATTTATAGGTAATTATTTATGTCAACTATTGATCTGATTATTCTGGGGATATTGCTGAACAACCCGCTGAACGCATTTGAACTGACCCGGTTCATGGATACCCATCATATAGACAAACTTGTCAAAATCAGCAAACCCGCCGTGTATAAATGCTGCAAGCGTCTGTTTCAGGCCGGATTTCTTGATGGTGAAACCATTCGCGAAGGTGAGATGCCTGAAAAAGTGATCTACTCAATAAATGAAAAAGGCCGGGAACGGTTTTACGAATTAATGGAACATTTTTCTTCAAATCTGAATCCCTTTTTTTTTGAGTTCAACGCCTTTATCTATCATATAGATAAAATGAAAAAACAAGATGCTTTGAAAATGCTTGAAAATTTCAAGGCACGATTGTCAGATATCCGGAAATGGATTATCCAACATGAAAAGGAGCAGTCTTCAAAAAGATCCTTTGCATCAAAATCCATTGTCAAGCAATACCGGATGATGATTGTTACCCTTGGAATCTGGATTGACGAGACTATCGAAGACTTTGAACAGGAGACAAAATGATATTTTAAGTCAAGGTTTTTTTTAATTTAATGCTATACAATATAGTGCTATCTGATATATATAGATATCACCCTAAATAATAAGGACAAACCAATGAATCAGAAACATCCCCCCAGCCTCATCGAAATACAGGCGGTATCAAAAACCTTTCAAACCCATGCCGGTTCTTTTTCCGGATTAAAAGAAATCACCCTTGTCATTCACAAGGGAGAATTCGTTGCTGTTACCGGAAAATCAGGAAGCGGGAAAAGCACTCTTTTAAATATGATAACGGCAATAGATTATCCAAGTGAGGGAAAGGTTCTCGTGAATTCTATCAATGCCCATGCATTAAGCGAAAGCCGCCAGGCCAGGTGGAGGGGTTGTACCATAGGCATTGTTTTTCAGTTTTTCCAATTGATACCCAACCTGACCGTAATGGAAAATTTGTTGCTGCCAATGGATTTCATTAATGTTATTCCCAAAGGGGAAAGAAAAAAACGTGCTGGCCTGCTGCTTGAACAGGTCGATATCTTCCGGCATAAAGACAAGCTTCCCTCTGCCCTTTCCGGCGGACAGCAGCAGCGGGCAGCCATTGCCAGAGCCCTGGCCAACGACCCGCCTCTGGTGGTGGCTGATGAACCCACAGGCAACCTGGACAGCGAGACAGCCAAAGGTATTCACGAATTGTTTTATCATCTTGTTTTAAATGGAAAAACCGTTGTGGTGGTAACCCATGAAGACACACGGGAATATAAGTATGACAGGGTCCTTGTCATGAAAGACGGAAAGATGGAACAAGGAAGGCCGATATGAGTATAAGACTTAAAAAAGCACTTCAGGATCTTACGCAAAACCGCTCCCGTACTATACTCGCACTTCTGTCACTTGTTATCGGTGTCTGGGGAATCGGATCCATTCTTGTATCCTATGCAATTTTACACAATGACCTGAATGAAAATTTTCTCCAGACCCGGCCTGCCCATCTTGTCCTGGAATCAAAGGATTTTGAAAAAATCAACCTGTCCTGGATAAGCGCATTACCGGATATTGAAAGCGCTGAATTCAGGGACCTTTCAAAACTGAGAATTGAAGTGGCACCTGACAAATGGAAAGAATTATGGGTATTTGGCGTTGAAAACTTCAATGCTTTCAATTTGGCAAGGATTTACCATGAAAAAGGCGACAGAGTCCCAAAACAAGGCTCAATACTCATCGAGCGAAGCGGGCTGAAAATTTCCGGTTTCAATACCGGTGTTGAGGCAAAAATCCATGGCCCAAACTTTGGAACCGTTCGTGTGCCCGTCAGCGGCATTTGTTTTGATCCTGTTTTATCACCGTCTTCCCAGGACCATATCATTTATGCCTATGCTGACGGGAAAACCTATACCGGGCTTACGGGAAATGCTACAGGCCGGCGGATGATCCTGAGGTTTAATCAGGTAAAAACAAGGGAAGATGTTCAAAAAAAGACCCTTAAACTGATACTGGGATTTGAACAAAAAGGTCTTTCAATCGATAAAGTGCTTATCCCTATATTGAATGAACATCCTCACCAGTGGCAGATGAACACCCTTCTTTTTTTACAGGGGAGCATAGGATTCCTGGCCTTTTTAATGGGTGCGGTAATGGTCTGGCAGCTGATGAACGAAATCCTTGCCCGGCAGGTCCGTCAAATAGGCATCCTGAAAGCCATCGGGGCCTCACAGAACCAGGTTCTTTATATTTATCTCACAATGGTTGTCTTACTCGGTCTGACCGCAAGCATCATCGCCACCCCGCCGGCGATTGCAACCGGGTATGCGTTTGCCGGATTTGTATCCCGCCAGCTCAATTTCAATGTGCTGACAAACAGGCTGCCTGTCCATATATATGCCGCGCTCCTCGGGGCAGGTATCATCCTGCCGCTGATTTCCTCTCTCTTTCCCATATTATCCCATGTTCGAACCAGTGTGCAAAATGCTTTGAATGATTCAGGCCTTTCTCAGGCCAGTCCCCGGAAAAGAGCCGGGTTGTTCGCCCGGCTGCCGGTTTCATATACCACCCGGCTTGCTCTCAGAAATTCAATCCAAAGGGAAAAAAGGCTGGCAGTCAGCATCCTGGCAATGGCTCTCGGTGTCGCGATTTTCAGTACAGGATTTAATGTCCGTCAGTCGATCAAATCCATTTTGCAGGCATCATCCCGTTCAATGAACTATGATATTCTGATATCACTCATGTATCCTGAACCATTTTCTAAGGTTCAGTCAGTCTTAGCGCCGATCCGGGGTATTAACCGGATTGAGGCATGGAGCGGAAGTCAGGGAGTGATTCGGACAGGGATGATGGAAACGACGGATGAAGCCGCAATTTTAGCTCTGCCCCATGACACGGATTTTGTAAAGCCGGATATAATAAAAGGGCGCTGGCTGAAAAAATCAGGCCATAACGAAATTGTTGTCAATCAGAAAATGCTTGAAACCTTTCATCACCCGGTCATCGGGAAAGAATATGTACTGGAAGCCGGGGGCCAATCAATACCGGTCAGGCTCGTTGGTATTGTAAAGGAATTTGCGCTGGGAAAAATATACATGGATAAAGCCGGATTCGATGCCCTGCTGAATCCTTCAAAACTGGTGACTCATCTTGTTTTGTCAGGAAAAGAAACCGGGCTTGAAAATATAGCCGGGCTTGAAAAGAACATTGAGGCTGCAATAGAAGGCTCTGACTTAGCCGTTCGGAATATTGAATCACAATCAGAAAGGATGAAGGTACTTTATGACCATTTGAATATTATTCTGGTAATGCTGTTGTTCATGGCCATGATGGTTTTAGTGGTTGCATCCCTTGGCATGGCATCTGCAATGGGCATTAGCATAATGGAAAGGACCAGAGAGATAGGTATCATGCGAGCCATAGGAGCGACACCGGCCATTATCCGCCGGGTGTTCCTGGTCGAGGGTCTTGTAATCAGCATTTTGAGTATCGCTTTGGGTCTGTTGACTGCATGGCCCCTGAGCATCAGAGCCTCCCGTTTTTTCGGGTCCCTGCTCATTGATTACCCTTTGCCGTTTAAACTAAGCCACACCGGTTTATTAATTACCATAACTGTAACCCTGGCTTTTGGATGGATAGCAAGCAAAATAGCTTCCTATAAAGCCATGAGACTTTCATTAAGTCAGGCTCTTATGTATGAATAATAATATAAAAACCACTGAGAGGGAGCATATGAATGATTACGTTATCTGCCGTACGGCAGTAAAAAATGACCTGCCTGGTGTACTGGCCTTGTATGTCCAGCCCGGTCTGGATGATGGGGAGAGCCTTGCTCTCTTCGAGGCTGAGCGCCTTTTTGAGCGCATGGGGCAATATCCTGATTATCAGCTCCATGTGGCGGTCAGGGAAGGCAAAATCATCGGCACCTTTGCCTTGCTGATCATGGACAATCTCGGGCATATGGGGGCAAAGTCAGCCGTGATTGAGGATGTTGCGGTTGATCCTGACCATCAAGGCCGGGGCGTGGGAAAAATCATGATGACATATGCATTCCGGATCTGCAAAGAAAAAGGGTGCTACAAAGCCGCTCTTTCAGCCAATATGAAGCGGAAGAAGGCCCATGCATTTTATGAGTCTCTGGGGTTTGAGCGACACGGCTACAGTTTCAGGATAGAGGGGGCGTGATTGTCTGTTTTTATGGGTGCAGTTTATTTGGATATCAATGGGTTATGAACATTGCCTGGTCTGCCTTCCGGGCAGCAGGCTGCCAGTAAATACCAAGAGCCAGCACAGGGATGAGAAGGGCGATAATGATCCATGCATATAGAGGTGAGGATTTGATGGGGGCTGTGGTGTCCGGTTTTCCGAAATAAATGATTTTAACTATGGCTGCATAATAATACAGGGCAATGACCGAGTTCAGGATGCCGAACAGGGCGATGGTGTAATACAAAGGGGTGGCCTTGTGGATCAGGGCTGAAAAAAGATAGAATTTTGCAATGAATCCTGCAAAGGGAGGGATGCCGGCCAGGGATAAGAGAAAAACACTTAAGGCGGCTGCCAGGAATGGGGATCTTTCAGACAACCCGGCATAAGTATCGATGGATTCGCCGCCGGTTTCTCTTAAGATGGCCATGACAACGGCAAAAACCCCGAAATTCATGAAAAGATAAACCAGGGCATAAAAATTAACTGAAAAAATTCCTATTTGGCTGAAGGTACTGACCCCCATAAGCAGATACCCGCAATGGGCAATGCCGGAATAGGCCAGGAGACGCTTGATGTTTTTCTGATTCAGGGCTGATAAATTACCAAGACTCATGGTGATGACCGAAAGAAGCCCCAATATTTCAGGCCAGGGGATATGGGCAATGATCCGGCCGTCAGCCACAAATCCGGTAAATATAAACCGGACAAGCACTGCCATACCGGCAAGTTTGGGAGCAACCGATAAAAAAGCGGTAAAAGGAGTGGGTGCTCCCTGGTATACATCCGGGTTCCACATGTGAAAGGGAACTACGGCAATTTTAAAGCCTATGCCTGCAAAGGTAAACAAAGATGCGCAAAGAACGGTCAGCTTCAGGACCGGTTCGGCCGGCTGGCTGAAAATCTCTTCCAGGCCCTGCCGAATGAGAAAAAGATCAAGGGTTCCGAAAAAGCCGTAAAAATATGAAATGCCGAAAAGCATGACCCCGGAAACGACCCCGCCGTAAACAACATATTTAAGAGCAGCTTCACTGGATAGTCCGTCATCCCGTTTAAATGCCGTGAGAACATAGGAGGTGACGGAAACAAATTCAAGGGAAAGATAGAGCATGAGAAGATTGACCGAGGAAATGAAAAAACAGAGCCCAAGGCTGCAGGACAATAGAATGGCGCAGAATTCGCTGAAAAGGGAGTCTTTGATTTCATTGGAATCATAGACTGATAAAACCGTCAAAAGAGTTGCGATAAGGATAATGATTTTGAAAAAAGCGGCAAAACTATCTTTGGCAAGCATGTCCCGGAATATCAGCAAAGAAGTATGGTTAAAAGACAGCACCAAAAAAATAGCAGAAATCAGGCATAGAACGGATACGGCCGTCAGGATAAGGCGGCTTTGCTTGACCTTTTCCATCAGGCTGATGAGAATGATCAGGATGATGAATCCTGTCAGGGCCAATTCCGGGATGATATAGGGGAGACTGTCAAAAGCGTTCATTTATTCTATCCTTAATAGGGGCCTGAATAGGGGGTAATGGTTGAAATCAGTGCGTGCAGGGCAGTGTTGACCAGATTAAACACAGGCAT
>Ga0156388_1047_pt1 | contig 19639 bp, 16 predicted proteins | sample RifOxyA3_FD_108032 | JGI IMG/M metagenome (GOLD analysis project Ga0156388, IMG submission 108032) | Desulfobacterales bacterium RIFOXYA12_FULL_46_15
CGCTGAATTTCCTGTTTTGCCAAAAACATTAGCTTTTTCAGGATTGATCTCCAAGTCTTCCAATCTGCAAAACTGTACATGAGAATATTTTAAAATACCAGAATTTTTTCTTCTTATTTCCAGCGTCACATCCTCTGTTTCTTTTAATATTAAAAATTCAGAGTTTTTATTGACTTACCGGTAATAATTGTTCTAATTGTTTTCATGCGAAATATTTGACGTCATCAGAGAAATTAAAAAGCCCCTGCAACAGGGGTAAAATTAGACCCTGAACAGCTCTGATGATAACAATCCGAATACAGAAGTAACGATTAAAACACAGCAACCCCAAGGAGAAGTATGGAAGAAACGAGAACAAAATTAAAAAGGATAAAAATAGATTCAATATATGGCAAGAAAAAACATTTCAATGCTGCAGACAGGATTGAACGGTGGCACTATTGGCTGGGCATCCCGCTTGTCTTGATAAATATCATCACCGGTTCAGTCCTTTGTTATGTAATCACAGACGGGCAAACTTCCTGGATTAAATTTATACCCTTATTTCTATCTTTAATTGCCACCGTTTTAAGTGGGCTACAGACCTTTTTTAATTTTCAGAAAAAAGTTGAAGGCCATCGGAGAATTGGGAATAAATACCTTTTTGTCATGAAAAAATGTGACCGTCTGGAAGGATACATCGTTGATGGAATTATTGAAAAAAATTCTATCGCCGAAGAAGTAGAAATAATAGCCGCTGAAGCTAACAGCATAAATCAGGAAGCAGAGTCCTTTCCTACAAGCAAGAAGGATTATGATATTGCGAGGCAAGGGGTATTGAAAGGTGAAGAAAGCTACTCTGAAAAAGACTTGGAACTATAGGAAAACCTTGAAACGAAACATAAGCATAAGGACATTCATATGACTTTTTATTTCTTCCGGGCAGAAGCCGTTAACATGACCCCCACGGTTTATGATACATCGGATATCAGCACCATCCGGGGGGCGGGATTCTATTTGCTTGACAGGATTCATACGCTGAGTCGGGACCCTGAGTTTCATGATGGGCTGATTACAGAAGGGGCCAGCGCTGCAGTTTTTCAATTTGATACCGATGCTCCCAAGGACATTCGGAAAAAAATGCTTGCGCTTCTATACAGTGATCTTGAAAAAAAGGATAGGTCCGGTAATTCCTTGAAAAATCCTGCTATTCAGGGAATGACCTTTCTTGTGGAGTTCATGGAACATAAAAGCACATTTCAGAAAACCATGGCGGCACTCCAGGGAAAAATCCGGGTCTCCCAGATGCAGAACCCCACTATCCGGATATTTCCGGAAACGCTAATTTCCTCAGGACAATCCGAAGAAGGCAAAGACTTGACCTTTGATGCACTCAACCGGGTTCTTCCGGCCCATGAAACAGATGGAAACAAAGGAGCTCTTTCCCGGTTCACAAAAATCCGGAGGGACCAGGGGATTAAGTTAAGGAAAAAAATATATGGCGATCTTCTGAAAGGCCATGACATCCCTGAAAAAGAACTCAATTTTACTAATGATCTGGAAACATTGAGCCGGGGCCAGGGCAATCTGAACGGCAAAATTGCATACATTTATATTGACGGCAACAAATTCGGAAAGCTTCAAAGCGCACTGGATCAGGAAGCCTTAAAAGAATTTGATACTGTGCTGGATGATTTTAAAAAGAAATTTCTTGCCTGTCTAATTCAATATGCCATTAAAACGCCTGCTTTTCGCGCTCCCGGCAAATATAATGATCTTATCCGGCTGGAAACCCTGTTATGGGGCGGAGATGAAATCAAGCTGATCGTGCCTGCATGGCTTGGATGGACGGTTGCAACCCTGTTTTTCAAAACCGCATCCGACCTAAGCCTTGGATTTCAAGACCAGGGCCTTACCTTTGCCATGGGAATGGTTCTGGCTCATCACACAAATCCGATCCAAAATCTGGATGACATGGCAGGATTGCTTGTCGATGCAGTCAAAGACGGGATAAAAGCCGGGTCACCAAACGATCACCCCCAATATGACCGGGCCCGGGGAGACCGGATGCACTATGCTGTGTTGGAATCTTTAGAAACTCTGCCGCAAAAAGACTTTCAAAGGTTTACAGAAAAACAATATCAGACTTCATCCCGCGATATGGCCCTCAACCTGGAAACCATGAAGGCGCTTCAAAATTTCATACGGATCTTGAAAGCTGCCGGGTTTTCGCGCTCCCGCATTCATAAGATTGCAACCGCATGGCTAAAAGAAAAAAATAAAGGGGAAGCCTTTGAATATAAGGAATCTCTCCAGCGTGGCCTGGATCTCTGCCAGGCAGATGAAGATCTGAAAACAGATCTATACCATCACATTTCAAATATAACCGGTACCGGTATCAATGAAACCGGTATCTCCAGCCTGATACCGGAAAGAGGCTTTCGCTGGTTACAGATAGCCGAACTATGGGATTACCTTGTCTGGGAGGAGGAACAGAACGGATGACTTTTACATGGGTACAACAACCGGTTGAATTGATTATTCAAGGCCCTGTATTAACTGCGGGGGAAACCTTCTCAAGCTGGGGAACGGACTCTTCATTTTATCGTGACTTTAACGGCCGGCTGGCCCTTCCCGGCAGTCACGTCCGGGGTAAGCTTAGGGAAGCCCTGAAAGATGTCCTTTCCCTGGAAGGAATTTCTGAAGATTTTCTGGCCAGGTGGTTTGGGAAAGAAAGCCATAAGGACACTGGAATTCCTGATGCTTATTCTCCACACCGCGGTGTGCTGAAAATTACGGATTTTTTAATACCAAAAGAAGCTGCGCCCCTTGATCAGGTCCTGACCCGTATCCGCATTGAACCGGAAACCGGTGTGGTATCTCAAGGCGCCCTGATGGCATTTGAGACACCATTTTCTTCCGGCAAAGAAACACACTGGCACGGCTTTGTTGAATTCTTTTCAGCGCCTGAAGAGATTGGAATGACTCTTGAATATCTCAAGAAAGCATTTTGTTTTATCTCTGCCCTGGGAAGGGAAAAAACAATTGGGTTCGGCCGGTTGACAAAAGTAGTTTTCGGCGAAAAAATACAATCTCTGCCGGAAAGTCCCCTGGCTGAAGAATATATATATCCCGGTCTTAAAATTGCCATTAAACCGGAAGAAGCTTTTATGATTGGTGGTGTACGGCATAACCAGAATGTTTTCAAAAGTGATGCCGTAATCTCGGGAAAAGTGATCAAAGGGGCTTTTGCCACCGGCCTGAACCGCATTGCAGGTAATGACAACCTCAGTCTGATCATTGATGGAAATAATAAAAAGGTATCGGCTCTATACCCCGAGCTGGCTGAATATTTTGGTGAACTTGTGATAAACCATGCTATTCCCTGTCTTGAAGAATACAACCGGCCTTGCACCATCCCCTTGTCGGTCGTAAAATACGGAGACAGGCATGAGGATGTTACTTTTTTATCCCCTGAAGATATATTTTCCGAAAATGAACAGCCTGTTACATTCCAGGTGGACTGGAAAAAAACTCCTGACAGTATTCCCAAAAAGTATATCCTGCCTGACCTGGAGTATTTTCCTGTAACACGAACAGCCATTGAGTATGAAACAAGAAGAGCAGACGAAGGCAAATTGTATTCCTTTCACATGATCAAGCCTTTTATTAATGAGTCAACCCAGGTCTGCTGGAATAGCCGGATCATTTTTCCTCAGGGCCTGGAGCCTGCCAAACACCTTGCACTTGCAGGACAGATCAGGGCGGCATTCCCCCTGGCACTCAAGTATCTGGGAAAACGTCAAAGCCGGGTAACCGTCATGAATTGTCCGGAAAAAGGGCCTGCGCCGGATTACCACATCACCCCCGGATCAAGATTTGCTGTAATATTGCAGACACAGGCCCTGATGATCAACCCTGAAAGCATGGCTGAATGTGCACAGCCCTGTTTTGATGACCGCGATTCGCTGCACCGTCTCTACCAGGAATTCTGGGATACTGTCTGGGGCGCTGATACTGTTAAGCTCAGTCATTTTTATGCAACCCAGGAACTTCAGGGGGGATATCTCGGTGTCCGTTTCAACCCAAAGCAATATTCCCCATTTTATCTGACATCCAAAGGGAGTGTGTTTGTGTTTAAAGCTTGCAGCGAAAAAATCAATATTCTATTAAATAAAATATTAAGGTCTGGTCTGCCACTGCCTGGCTGGGTGGGGGAACCAAAGGGTCCTAGACATCCGTTTGCACCCCAGAACGGGTTCGGAGAGATAAAAATCATCATGGAGAAAGGGGGAGATAAATGAAATATTTTAAAGGTGGTGAATTTAAAAACAGGTATAAAATTGAGGGGACTCTTTCAGCGATAAGCCCTCTGCACATCGGAGACGGAGAAATGATGACCAATGAAAACCGTCTGCCCAAAACCGACAAAATGGAAAAAACTCCAGCATTCAATACCGTCATGGTTGATGACAGGGCAACAGCCTATATACCCGGGAGCACATTAAAGGGCAACATGCGGTCCTGGATAACACAGATCTTCACTGACATGAACGGACAAAGCCTTGCCTGTGCAAATGACCCGGCCCGGTCCGATAAAATCAGGAGTTTATTTGACGCCAACGATATTGTTGACATTGCACAGATCAGGGAAGATTTGCGTAAAGAACTTAAGATGATCGAATTTCTCTTCGGCAGTGCTGCCAATGAAGGGAAACTTGAATTCTGGGATTGCCCCATGATAAAACCTCCTCAAGCAGGAAAAGAAAAACTCCAGGCATATAGCGGCTACGATAATCAGCGGGGCACTATAGTGATGAAGTCCGTGGCCATTGATATAAAAAAGGGGATTGCCGCTAAAAATAAGCTCTATAATTTTGAGGCGGTTCCCAGGGGGGCCGGTTTCAAGGTTATTATATCGGGTCAGAACTTGGACGATGACGAACTCGGGATACTTTTATTTGCCCTGCAGGGATTTAATTCCTTTATTTTTCCATTGACCCTTGGTGCAATGGGCGGAATCGGTTTTGGACGGTTCAAATTTGATTTGTCAAATATTTATTGTCTGGATAAATCCAATTACCAGGATTGGATCCAAGGTGCCGTTATGAACGACCATGCAGGTTACTCAAATATACCTGAATTAAAAGACAAGTTTGAATCAAAAATCAAAGAATTTAAACAGGCATTTCTCAGTCAGTGCTTGGGAGGGCGGCCATGAGTTTTCTTACTCCGGATTTTTCCACTTTAACCGGTATAGGCATTATTACCTGGGAGATGGAAACCGCAACCCCTTTGTGTATTAAATCGGGAACGACATCCCTTTGGAATCAGGCATCATCAACAATGGAAAAGAAACCATCCAAAATCCGCCATGTGGATTCAGAATACAATTTTTACAAAAAAGGACCGCTGGCGGATGATGCATCCATTTCAGACTTTTATTATACCATCGCCATTGACCAGGAACAGCTTGTGTTAACGCATGAAATCCCTGCTTCCGGTATCCGGGGTGCTTTGCGTACTTATTCCATCAAACGTCTCGCCCATAAAGAACACTGGAATGCCGCTCTTTTTCCGGAGAAGGAAAACACAAAACTTCCTATTGAAGCGACAAAAGAAAGGGACGATCTGAAGCGTATCGAATATTCAAAAAACTTGAAAACAGCCCTTAAAACCCCTGGCTGGCAATTGGTCAGAAATATATTCGGCCTTGCAGCAGATACGATGGATGCGGAAATTGAAAATGAAACGATAAAAGGACGCCTTCAGGTTGAAACCGGGTCTCTTGAATCCATATCCAAAGAGCAGTTTCAAAAAAATGTGTTTGATGGCAACTTTAAAACCTTTGAGCCAGGCCCGACCAACGGCCGCATGCTGTTCACCACGAGAAACCCCATAGACAGGGTCACCCATGCAGCAAAGAACAAAGGACTGCACAGCTTTACCGAGCTTGCTCCAGGCAACCGCTTTCTTATCACCTTGCGTTTTCTCAATCCGATCCCGGAAGATCTTGGCATGGTGGCTCTGTGGGAACAAGGCCTGCATCAGGGCCTGCTCAGGATGGGTGGATTAAAAAGCGCAGGAAGGGGAAGACTCGATGTCAAATCCACATCCGTCAATCTTTTTCTTAAGCATACCGATGAATTCAGTGGTTTGAAACCGGGCGCTGCTGAGGTGTTCTCCAATGATATCTTAAGCGGATTATTCCCAAGCTTTGAAATACCTGATTGGAAAACAGAAACAAAATCCTATCTCAACCTTCTGCAACAAAGCTATAACAGGTTTCAAGGAGGGAAGACCCATGAATAGTCATAACCCTGTTCCTTTTGATTTCATCCCCTTTTCAAATTCCAATCCCCAGACCCGAACGGTTGACGAATGGGAAGCTGTCGGGGATCTTGTATCCGGAAGTATTGATTTTTTCCTAACTCCCTTGACCCCCATCCACATCGTTGGAAAGCAGGAAAGGAAAGGGAATAAGGAAGACTATAAAATTACGATGTCTCATTTTAACCGGGCCGGGCATACGCCTGTAATCCCTGCCACAACCCTTAAGGGAGCTATCCGTGCCTTTTTTGAAGCAGCTTTCAATTGCTGGGTCAGCCAAGCCACTGAAGAATTCCCTGCTGAAAAAAAATCGCGACACTGGGGTTTTGCGGCATTCGGCAAAAAAGACAAGGACAAGAGACTTCATTTTGGCCCGGCCATCCCCAAAAGGCTCCATCCCGTGGTAAAAGACGACAGAATTGACCTGGCCTCATTTTTATTCGGCAACGTGATTGAGCCTGAAAGCAAGGAGGCTTGCCAGGATCTTGCGTTTTCCTCCCGGCTGATCTTTGAAGACTTGATTGTAGATCCCCAAGACCTTGATATAAACTCCCTCCGTCTCCCCGACGTTCCGGGTGGCGCTTTCATGGGCGGGCCGAAACCCAATATCAGCAACTGGTGGTATTTCAAACCCCTGGGGATTGCAGAACGTAAAACTGAAAAACATTCCGTTACAGAATTTATCGGGGGTGAATACAGGGGCCGTAAATTTTACTTTCACCAGCATCCGGAAAAAATAACAGCATGGTACGACAATGAAAACAACTGGGACCATACCACTAAAAAGAAAGGACGGCTGGTCAATAATTATTATACATATCCTGTGGAAATAATCCCAAGGGACAAACAAATAAATGGAAAAATATTTTTTAACCACATCCCGGAAAAAATATTGAATCTATTTTTGTCCGTTCTCCAGCCCGGTGGAAAAATAAGACATAAAATCGGATATGGACAGGCTTTCGGTCTTGGTTCCATTGACCTTGCAATTGAAAAGGTTACAATAACTGATTCCAGGCAAATCATCCCGATTTTCCAGGAGCATCATTTTGCACCAATCGTCTCAAAAGGATTGGCCGGACAAAAAGAGTATATTGACAATCAGGCCTTGCTCTGGATCACCCGAATACTTTCCTTTGACAGTCTTCTGGATGATAAGGCCTATATCCTATCCTATCCTCCCTATAGCAAGGGTTTTTTCCAGACCCCAGTGCCCATTGATATGGTAAGGAGAATCCAGAAAGAAAATCCTGGTTGCACTACGGACGTGATTGCAGAAAAATTGTTTCCCATAAAAAAGACCATAGATTTTAGAGTCTACCAAGAGAAAAGCCTTTTGGGGGATAGGATTCTGAATCGTTGGAAATGAGATTATGATAACTAATTTGTAATATTACATATTTTATACAAAGAGCATGAGCCTGATTAATATATTACATCTTTCCGATATGCATTTTGGTGATATGAATGATGCCGCTCAATATATTGTCCAGCTTAGATTAGATTTAAAGCAAAATCTCCAAATTGATACCCTCCATTATCTCGTAATAACCGGGGACATTGGTACTTATTCTATTAAAGGAGAGTATGATGCCGCCTGTTTTTTTGTAAATTGCCTAACGGATGAATTCAATCTGTTGAAACACCGGATAATTGTTGTTCCAGGAAATCACGATCTAAACTGGGATATTGCTAAAAATGCTTATGATTTCATCTGGGGTCCTCCAAAAGGATTAAAAATCCTTAAATCAGACATACGTATTCGTTCATGCTCTTTTGGATTTCTTCAGCGGAATGAAGAAAATTATAAAAAAAGATTTGATAATTTCAATAAATATTTTTTTGAAAAAATTACTGGGGAAGTATATCCGAAAGATCCTGAGGAACAGACAATTCTCCACCAATTTCCAGAACATGGTATTCTTTTTTTATGCATAAATTCATCTCTTGAAGTAGATCACCATAAACCACACCGAAACCGGATTATCCTTCGTGAGGGTTCGATATTCAATTCTTTTCATCAACATCAAATTAATTCTTTCTTTTTAAAAATCGGTGTGATGCACCATGATCCCACAAAAAAAATAAAAGACGAGGGATTAATAGACACTTTATGCGGCCATGGGTTCCGAGTTCTTATGCATGGGCATAGGCATGAAACCACAAGAGGGAGCTATAGGTGCGGTGATAAAGTCTTAGAGTTTATAGGTGTCGGTGCTTTCGGAAAGCCTACAAACTTAAAAAGATATCAGCCTCTCCAATATCAGATACTTCAATATGATAATTTTAAAAAAAAAATCAAAATTTTTAAAAGAATAAAAACAAAAATATATGGTGTTTGGGGTGACGACACATCGAAAGGTGGAAAATCAGTTGAAGAAATAATTTTATGTGCACCAGACGATTATAAGCGTTTGCGTTGGGGGGAGATTCAAAATTTCAAAGACGCAAAAAAAATAGCCAAACAAGAGGTTCGTCTTCTCTATGATCGTGTATCTGAAATCTCACAGTTAAAATGGCCAAAAAAACTTATTACCGAAATAGAAATTGAATCTATTAATAAAAAACTCATTGCTATTGCGTTTCAGATGCAAGAGGACGTTGCGGATAGAAATGAAACGGGCAAAATTACTGAGAAATCTGCATGGGAATATTTTTCATCAGATTTTAATGACAGCCTGGGTAATGCAAAAATCTTCTTAGACTATCTGGTGAATCAGGAGGGTATTTTAACTTGGACAGAAGGTTATTATTCTTTTTCCTCACTTGAGGTACAGCAATTTTTAGCTGCCAACCATTTGGCAAATATGATTGATTATCCTTCAAAATCACTACAATTAATAAAAGGTGATTCGGATAAATGGCAACAAATTTATACCTTGTCAGCTATACACGCCTCAATGAAAAAAGGATTGGAATACATTATAACCTCAATCAATACGCTATGCAGTATGTTTGAAAAATTAACTGATTTGGATGATAAGCAATTGAATTATATTATTGCCGCCGGGAAAACATTATTTGAAATTGGAATTGACAAGTTGGAGCGAAGCGAAAACGGCAAAACTATTATAGGAAAAGTAAAAACCGAACTGAAAAGATGTCTCGACATAAAAGGGTTCGACTTATTAAAATATCTTGAAATAGAAGACACTCTTTATATGATTAATGACTCAAGGTTTGACCCAACTAACTGGTATTTACCTTCTGAAACTAATTGGGGGTATGTTGAAGTGCCTCTGCACGGTTCATTAAAAAATATCGATACTGGACTTCAGCAAGTGGATTATGTCTCTAACTTTGCAATTTCAAAATATCCTGTAACAAAAGCACAATTTAAGGCTTTCATTGATGAAAGCGGACATAAAACCGAAAGTGACAAATGGCAAGATTATGGGCAGGGAAGCCATCCTGTTGTATTTGTCTCCTGGTGCGATGCAGTTGAATATAGTAAATGGCTAACCAAAAAAATGCATGCCTTCGGCTGGACATTTAGGCTACCTTCTGAAGTTGAATGGAAAAAAGCAGCGGGGGTGGACTTCAATAGGCTTTATCCATGGGGTGATTCCATTGACAAATCCAAATTAAATTTCAAGGACACTGGTTTTGAGGGAACTTGTCCTGTCGGCTACTTTACAGGAGGGGCTAGCCCGTATGGCTGTCTTGATATGGCGGGAAATGCCTTTGAGTGGATGATAGATACTGATTATAGAAAAAATACTTTTGATGAAGAAAATACCCGTTATCAAATTATTTGTGGTGGCGCATGGGACACAGAACAAGATGAATGCAAATTAAACTATTCCACTGAGGCTGAACCTAAAACAACAGAAAATAATATCGGCTTCAGGCTTGTTAGGGAGAAAATAAAAATCATTTGAGCAGCATACTTGAAAACTTTTCATGCAATTCAATTAATACCGGGGAGTTAAGCTTTGGAGATTACCGATTTCTTTTAAACATATGTATAAGGAGATTTTTTTTGTCACGTAAGATAGCCACGGCATTCAATAAATTTTATCGTAACATAAAGATATCAAAAGAATATCGAAAGATTGCTTATCAACGCAAAAATGAAATATTACCCATTTTAAAAGACAAGCTCAATGTTGTCGAATTTATTTCAACAGGATCGGTTCCCCGAAACACCGCCCTATATAAAAATGCGGATTTTGATTTGATCGTTGTATTCGATTACGGTCAGAAGATAAAGAACATTAAACCAGCGGAAGTTTTGCAATCAATCTGTGAGATTTTTAATGACTCTGATATTAAAGCCACGACTAATGGACAAACAGTAACTTTGCACTACGAAACATTGCCAAATATAGACATCACACCAGCCCTTAAAATTTTCGACAACGAAAAATCCATTAAAACATGTAATATTCCAGATTCAACTTCAAAAAAATGGATACAAACCAAGCCAAATCAACACACAAGAGATATGATTAACGAACACCTAATATGTGGGACATCTTTTAGGAAAATCATTATGATTGTTAAGCATTGGAATCAAATGAGAGGGTCATATTTACAGTCCTACCATATTGAAGTGATGGCACTTAAAATATTTCATTTTAAGCTTGAAAATATAGCCTGGGAAATCTTCTATTATTTTGAGAAAGCCGCTGATCTTATCTCAAAACCATTGTGGCATGAGGGAATATTGGTTGATAGTTATTTAAATCCAAAAAACAGGTTCGAGATCCGGACTATGATGCAAAATGATCGCGATTCTTTATTCGCTGCCTGGCAGAAAATTCAAAATATAGATAGCGGATATATCGAGGCTTTTACAATTTGGAAAAAAATATTTGGAGAAAAGTTTCCAGACTGCAAATAATACAATGATTTTTATAAATAATATTTCAAAAAAAGGAATATGATTATGGACACCTCCCACTACTATCATTGGCTATATGTTATGGCAGAAAAACAGGAAAGATTTCGGAAAAAATTATTATTTTTAATTATATTTTTATTATCATTGTCAATATTCATAACCAACACCTATTTCCTTTATGTATCGTTATTATTTACTTTTCTTTTTACCCTTTTATCATGGTGGATTAAGTTTCGAATTGACCGACAATATTCACTGGGCCAAGATTTACAGAATATCCATATACTAGAAATTGCATATAATAAAACTCCAAGTCAATTCGAAATTAGCCATTTAAAGACAAGATCCGGATTGCAGGTTTTAAGGGAAGTCGAGAAAATAAAACAAAAAAGCGGCGACGACCCGGACCCTGGAGCCGAATATTCAAGTAAGGATTTAACCGCTGGAAATAAAAAACTTACAATGATGATACACGAAAATTCATACTGGAATCATTATTTATACAAATATACCTTTGAAAAAAATCTGCAAATTATGGTCGTCTTAATATTATCTATATTAATTTCAGCTTTTGTCCTTTTACCCTTGGTAAAAGGAATACTATTTTACGACATAATAAAATTGATTTTCACTTTTCTATCGTTCACTATCCTTTATGAATTCTTAGAATCAACAGTTAAGTTAAAGGATGCATCGAGTTCAATGCTTGAAATAGACAATGAACTATCAAGGAATACAACAACATTAAGTGAGGAAAATTTATTAAATATTTTCGCTCATTATGTTCATATTAAAAAAAATATTCCAACACCGTCAGAAAAAATTTATACACAACATCGTGATTTATTGAACAAAGGATGGAATGAGCGGAACATAGCATCGTAAATTAATGAGAATTAATTCAACCAGAACATGACGGTAAAGATTATGGTCCAACTGATAAATGTACTGCTGGAACTCCTGTTCCAGAATGCCAGTGCTGTCCCTCCGGTCCGGCAGCATGACCCTTAATTGACAGCCCGGGCAACAAAAGCCCTTCTGCATTCACTTTTCAGCCTTTTCTGATCCCCGCCGCCTTCGATATAAAGTTTCACCATTCCCATGGCTACCAGCGGTTCCCTCCTATTTCTCCTTTCCGCCACAATTCACCCAGAGAGTATTTTTTCAGCCAGTCCTTTAGATCATCGGTTTCAAGTCTTTTGAATTCTGTACAGCCTTGCTTTTTTTCACAGACAAGAATTGAATCCGGGGTATCGGACAGCTCATCCACCAGAGCTTCGGAATGGGTGGTTACAATCAATTGGGTCCGGGTGGCGGCTTCCTTTAAAAGCGTTGCCAATACAGGAATGATATCTGTATGAATGCCCAGCTCAGGTTCTTCAATACAGATCAGGGGCGGCGGTTTGGGATGGCATAAGACAGCCAGCAGGCAAAGATAACGAAGTGTGCCGTCAGACAATCTTGTTGCCGGGATTGAAAAATCCCCTTCAGTCAGGAAAAGCTGGACACTCCCGCCTTCGATACTGACGTCGAAATCCTCGATTCCCTCATAAAATTCACCCAGTAATTCAATAATTCTTCGCTTTATTCTGGGTGTCTTTTTGATGCTGTTTAAAACAAGTCCCAGATTTCTGCAATCCTCCTCCAGATAATCATTGGGTGCATCGGATTCCTGGGGTTGCCGAAGGGGTGCATACCTGCCAAAAATCCATTCCCTGTAAATTTTTATACGGCCGAATTGTTCCCCCAGCCATGTCAGTTCCGGATATTGATCCGGGTCTTTCCGCTGGGAAAGAATGGATTGTTCAGGGTCAACAGATTCCCGTCTTAACGTCTGTTTACCCGACTTAACATTAAGGACCGGATGATTGTTTTCATATCGATAATAAAAACAGGCGTCTTTTTCTCCCGGACCAGGTCCGGAATTTTCAATACACTCGTCAATGAGTTCAAAACGCTGATTAACCGCAGTAAATGAAATGGAGTGCCGCAAAAACAGGTCATCCCTCATAAAGGGCAGGCATTTCACATCCGCTGCAATAGCAGCAATCGGATCTTTTTCCCCTTTCCACAGCCAGTCCATGATCCCACCCCCTTTTCTGACGGGCAATTTCAAATCCTTTGACATGGCCTGAAAAAGGCTGATGATTTCAATCAGGTTTGATTTCCCGGAACCGTTAGGGCCAATAATCACATTCAGCGGTTTAAGCGGGATTTTCCCGGTATCAGATCCAAAAGATAATAGATTCCTTATGGTCAATGCGTTGATTAATATATTATCCATGATCCCTTTATCCATGCAGGCTCCTGTTTAAATATTCAAAAAAATAATATCTTGAATACATTTTCAAATCAATCTGTTTTAAGAAAATTAAAGAAACGTACAGATATCCATTTTTTCCGATCCATTTCATGCAATCTTGAGGAGCCCCGGCTTATTTTTTTTCATACCAGGTGCCTCTTCCGACGCCTTTTTGGATGATATGGCCTGAGTCTGCAAGTTTTTTCAGATGGTCCTTGATTGTGTTGCGGTTGGCTCCGGTTAAAGCTCCGGCTTCTTTTACCGTGACTTTGCCGCGGCTTTTTAAAACCTCCATGATTTTTTCAGACAAAGGCGGCAGGGCGGCCGTTAATCTTTCCTGGTCTATTTTCTTGACGAGAATATTTTTTTGAATAAAAAGGCAGTTTATAAAAAATGAAATCCAGTCACCGATAAGAGATTCCGGGCTGTCAAGGGAATGATTGGTCAGGTTTACCAAATCTTTCATCAAACCCGGTGTTTCAAACGGGGTGGCTGTTTCAAAGACAACACCAAGGCTTTGGCCGGACTCGTCAAAGGCTTCGGCATGATTGGGAAATTTTTTATAATACCCCCTGTGTCTGTCGTCTTTTTCCGAATATTTTAAAAGAATATGATGGAGCTGCTGAATATGATTTTCCGTTAAAGGTAAATCTTTGTATGAGTCGAAAATTAATTCCATCAAAGCCGCATAGCCGGAAACCTCCTGCTCGTCCCTTGAACGGAATGATTTTATTTCAAACCCTGAAAGCAATCTGTCAATCTCATCATCCGAAAGCTTAGCGCCTTCAATTCTTGTTGATGAGCCCACAGATTCTATTGTTGCAATGATTAAGAAAATCCATAAATACCTCCGTAAATACACCCATAAATATCCATTATTTTTTAAGGGAAGTCAAATTTTATGGAATTGATCCTGCGCCTGTTTCCATAATTGAAACTCGGATAGTTTAAGGCGATACCGGGCCACACTGCCTTCATGAAGGTGCAAAAGGGCATCCAGTAAAATCTTCATAACAGCCTCCCTATCCTTTTCAGGTATCTGTTCAGAGATCTGTTGCTCAATATTTTTTACAGAGGGCGTGAGGCAGCCCCGGACAATTTCCTGTACCGCCCGGATCAATATTTCCCGATAACGGATGCGAAGGGGGTCAGGGTCCGCCATGGTCTGGGTGACGGCAAGATATCGCTGGCAGGACCGCTCATAGGCCCAGATAAAAACATCCTGCAACAGATCAACCTGGTTGAATTCATAGACCGCCAGGATACCGTCGATATAAGCCTGCTGTGGCACATCAACAAAGGAAAGAGGGCACAGATTGCTGCGAATCAGCGGGATATTCGCCCCCAGACGGGAAACCCGTTTGTTGACATCCTCAAACGGCTGCAGATAAGGCAATTGGACCATGATGAAAAAAGCCTGTTCAAACGGGTCTTGAATGGCATCCGCTTTCTTCAGCAGCAAGTAAAAACACTCTTCAAGGACCTGGGGCATAGCCAGGGGCTGGAAAACCGAGCCATGGATACTGACCGGTCTTCGCCGCAGCCGCCCGCATGCCCTTTCATCCGGCAGAAGGTTTTCCGACAGGATGGCATGAAGGTTTAAAAAAGTAAAAGAATTAAAACTGATCCGGTCGGCCTCCTCAATGAGCATTTCAATAGCTGCCTTGTGGTTCAGGATCATCTGGGTTTCCTGGATATCCCTGCCCTCAGCCGCCTGTCCGAATTCAATCAGATTCCGGGTATCCAATTGGCTGTAAGTATTCCCCTCCAGGCGGGAAGAGGCCCAGGACAGGTCAATCAGCAGCCGGTTCAGGATTTCCCGTGCATAGGTGCCGGCAGGATGTTCCCGCACTTGTGTACGGCCCATCTCATGGAACTGGCCGCGTAAAGACGCGGATAAATAAAAACTCACATTGGGTTCATAATCTTCTATGAACGACCGGTGATACCCAACGGGTTTTCGCTGCATTACCGGTTGCCGCACAAGATCCCTGAGAATAGATCCATCCTTTGAAACCGGGACATAACTATCAAAATCCACCCTGCCGGAACCTTTTTTGTACACCAATGCGATGCTTTCCCCTTCTGTTGTGATCCGCTTTTCTGCAAGAAGGATTTCTAAGCGGCGCTGCAAGGTACGACGGTGGAGGGTTTGCGGCAAATGATGAGAAAGGGCTTTCTCAAGTTCGGAAATTCCGATCCCCTTTGGGTGTTGTGAAATCACCTGTTCAATCAAATTTAATTCATCGGCAGACACAACACGGGCCATAGAATTGATCTCCACAAAAACATTGTGCGACACTAAAGCGTGACAATAATATGTCACGCTTTAGTGTCGCACGTCAATATAAAAAACAGGATATCTACTTTTCCGGAAGGAAATGGAATTGATCCTGGGCCTGTTTCCATCCAGGTATCTGCCCTAAGATCTGCAAAGGCTTTTCCGTGCCATCGGAAAAAGGCCGTTACCGGCCGATATTATCAAAACTCAACCGATGGAATTTTTGGATCCCTTTCATGCGATCCTGGGGAACCCCGGCTGCCTTGGCAAATTCCGGCCACCTGGCCACACTGGCGATGACCTCTTGAATTATCAATTTGGGTTTCGGCACACTTATGGACTCTCCCACGGCCACGAGGTCGGACAGGGTAAAATCATCATTTTTCCCATTGATTGTCATTTGATGCCGGCTGGTCCATACCCCGTCGGGCCGGTATGAAAAACTTACATCAAAGGCCGGAGACAATTTCCATTTACCGGACGGACCCATCAGAAACCCGATATTTTTGGTATGGTCATCATGATTGCGGGCAATGACGTTGAACAACATCCGCCGGTATTGCTGAACCGCTTCCTTGTGGGGAAGCCTTAACTGACGGATAACCGAAAAAGCCTGCTCATAGCCGTAGGTACCCGGAAGGTTGAAATCATAATGGGCCATCCCGCATAAGGACTGCATGTGGATTTTCCGGCCATCCATCCGGTCAAACCGCCGGGTCAGAAAATGGGCCCGCCCGTTTTCCTCTATCAATCGACATTCGGTCATATCAATGCCGGCCGCCCGGGCCATGAGGTGATAGGCATATTCGATCCGGCCATACCCTTGGGGTTGCCCCAGTTCCAGATCATTCACGCCGTCAAATTTCAATATCCACTGGTCATACCCGTGAGGCACATCTCCCTGGCCGGAAATCACATGTCCCTCTTGATTCATGGCGATGATCACCTTGGGTCTGGCTCCTCCGGCTGAAGTCCCCACCCTCAGGATATCCAGAATTGCGTCTGTGTTTTCTGTGTCAGTGCCTTTTAAGGCCACATCCGGTTTTAACCGGTCCGCCGTGATCTGCTGTGCCAGATTGACCAAACCGGCAACCTCTACTTCAATGGCCTTATCCAGATTCCCGGGGCCCATCGACGGAAAAAATTCCAACGCCCCCATGCCCCGGGTCCCCATATAGCATAACCGCTCGATGGGGCTGAAGGTATCAATACTCCGTCCCTTTCTTGCGAGCCAGGCATTGATGACCAGGTTCCCGAATTTGTCCGGCAGCGAATCCGCCAGCAGCCCCGGCAATCCAAGGTAAGTATGCCTGTTTAATTGTGGAAATCTGAAAACCGTGGCTGTTTGCCGGGCTTTTTCAACATTCATCTGCAAGGGAGAACTCTCAAGACCTTTTTTTAAAAAGGCCGGGGTATATTCAAAGGCTGCAAACCCGCCCTCCCATGCCACCACACCGACATTCTCCCCCCACAATCTAACGGTAGCCGTGTCCACTGTATCTACCATTCAGGGGTATCCTTTTTTTTGGGTTTGCCGCTCATGCCTGTTGCCCGTTCCCGTTTTTTGCCCAGCCTGGCTTTCTGTATAGGGCTGATGGGCACATCCGGAATGAAACTGTTGAGCTCATCCAGTGCTTCGAGTTCCCTTAATACGGCAATAATCGTTAAAAATTTGCCTTTACCGCTTTCCACCGATTGAACGGCATTGATCGACAAACAGGCGGATTCCGCCAGTTCTTTCTGTGTTCTGTTTTTTCGTAACCGCAACCGCTTAATTCTATCTCCAAGCTCGATTCTGATACCTTTGTTGGTCATTGAATAGAAATCCATAAGAACCCTTTTTAAGCCATTTATTTATAAATATGACCTATAAGACACTTTTTTAACGAAATTAAAATAAGAACTTACAAATTGCAAGAAACTCTTGACGGCTTTCATCTTAAAAAGGGTGAACTGATTAAAGATCGGCATTAATATGTCACGCTTAATGCCATTTCCCACGCCACGCGAGGTATTGCGAAGGCTTCAGGCTGTAGCGGGCGATATTGCCTTCATGCAGGTTCATGATTTCCGTTTCAACGGCTTCTATGAACCTTGCCTGATCTTTCATCGGTATTGTTTTTTCTGCCTGGTTCCTAATAAAAGCAACCGCAGCTTTTTTATCCATAATCCCGGGAACGATTCCCCTCACTGTTTCAGCAATGAGTTCCCGATACTTCAGACGGAAGGGATCGGGTTCTCCAAGAGACCGCCGCACAGCCGAATACCGGGCGCATGACCTTTCGTAGGCCCAGACAAACACATCTCTGAGCAATTCAATGCGATTCAGCTCATACACCCCCAAAACTCCTTCAATATACTCTTGTTCAGGAACATCCAGAAATGAAACCGGGCTCAGATTCTGCCGGATAAACGGTATATTGGCGGCCAGCCGGGACACCCGTTTATTCACATCTTCAAAGGGTTACAGATATGACAAATGGACAAGTGCAAAAAAGGATTGCTCAAAAGGGTCATCAATGGCGGCAGCCTTATCCAGAACCTGCGCAAAACATTCCCGGATCAGCCAGGGGATTTCCAGGGGGTGAAAAACAGAACCGCCGATACCCACGGGAATTGAGCGCAGTCTTCCGCAAGCCCTCGAATCTTCAAGAAGATTATCTGCAAGCAGAGCATGCAGATTCAGTATGGTATAACTGTTAAATCCGATTTCCTCTGCCTGATTCACCAGGAGTTCAATGGCGGCCTTATGATTCAGGATCATCTGGGTTTCCCGGACATTTTTGCCTTGGGCGGCCTCTCCCATCTCCAGCAGTCTTTCGGTTTCCAGCAGCGAATAGGTATTGCCCTCAAGGCGGCTGGAATTCCAGGACAAGTCACTCAACAACCGATCAAATATCCTGCGGATATAGGTACCTGCAGGATGGACATCCTCCCGGCTCAGCCCTTGATCATGAAGATGTTGCCGCATATCCGGAGGCAAATAATATGTCCGGCCGGGATGATAGCCATCAAGGAAGTCGCGTTTATAGCCGACGGGAACGCGCTCCATGACCGGCCTGCAAACCGTCTTTTTTATGGCTTCAGCATCCCCGGACAACGGAATCCGGGAAGATTTTGTCTGAATCAGGCCCGATGGCCCGCTATCCTTTTTTACGGGGATCTGATAGCGGCTATTCCGGCCCTGGCCTAAAATGTGCAACCGTCCCTGGGAAACCAGAGATGCCAGTCTTCGTTGCAGGGTCCTCAGCGGTAACCGGATTTTCAACCGGGTATTGATCTCCCTGAGGGACACTCCTGAAGGAAAACCTGAAATCACCTGCAAGAGGATATCAAATTCTTCTGTTGAAATTTGTTTTGGCATGGAAACTCTCCTGATGTCGCAATTTTAAGTATCACGCCGGAATAAAAATTTATATGTCGTGATTTGCATTATTACGCCATTTTATTTGTCGTGCAAGCATAAATTTACAGGATGGGTTTATTTTTATGGATGGGAACGGATGGATTAATGGATGACCGGCCTGATAAGAAGAATACTTATCAGGCCGGTCCTAGGGAACAATAAAAGCAATATGCTATACTGTTGGTCTGGGCAGGACCCCGGCCCTTTCGGCGATTTCCGGGACCTTGTGCTCCCATTCAATGGCCATGAGGTGGACCCCGGCCACGCCCTTCATTTCCTTGAATTCCGCGATCTGTTCCAGGGCGAATTTGATGCCTTCCTCGGCCTGGTCCTTCTTGTCCACGCCTTTCAGGCGCTTAATCAGGGATTCTGGAATATCCATGCCGGGAACATATTTGGACATGAAATTGGCCATGCCTGCATTTTTCATGGGGGTGACCCCGGCCAGGATATAACATTTTTCATTGAGCCCCATATCCACCACCTTGTTCATGA
>Ga0156388_1020_pt1 | contig 19408 bp, 15 predicted proteins | sample RifOxyA3_FD_108032 | JGI IMG/M metagenome (GOLD analysis project Ga0156388, IMG submission 108032) | Desulfobacterales bacterium RIFOXYA12_FULL_46_15
AGAAACTTGAGAATCTGCTTTCATGGCGCCATAGCGGTTTCCATGTTTATATCGGTGATAGGATAACGCCTTCAGATAACCCAAGGTCACACGCAAAACCGGTCTTGGCAACCTGGCCCGGTACATTATTCGGGCTTGCTTTTCCCAGGAACGAATGATTTATGTTCCGGCTGAAGACTCAGCAGATGGTGTTGCCAAAGTGGTCTACACATCAAAAGACAGAAAGTCCCGGGGAATGAGAAAAAAGGCCTGTACGGATGATACCATTCCTGCCGTTATGCCAAATGATCTGTCCTCCAAAGAATCACGGCAGAACTGGGCTCGCCTGATCCAGAAAATTTACGAAGTCGATCCGCTTGTGTGTCCAAAATGCCAGGGATCAATGAAAATAATCAGCTTTATCGAAGAACATGGCGTCATCGAAAAGATATTACGTCATCTTGATCTCTGGGATGTCCGCAACCATGATCCGCCGCACCATGATCCGACGCAAAAGGTTTCAGATTATATTCTTGATTTGGTCTGCGCGTGACCTTCAGGTTATGATGAGACAGACTCTAAAATTCCGGAATTGGAGAGTTGGTATTGATTTTTTTTTAAAATTGGGCTGAGGAATTACGGTGGTCTACGCCCAAAATCATCCCTGTCTTGGTATTTTTTAAAAATTTTTCAGGAATCTCAAGTCAAATTGTTCAAACCTTGATTTTTGCCTTGACTTAAGTTTCTCTCCCCTGATACAGGTACACCATGTTGTACCTGTATCAGGGGAGCAGTAATATTTTAAACTCTGGGGATTTTCGATACTTTCTTTAGCAAAAAGCAAGTTCCGGTACCTTTAATATTGTTTCCAGAAAGGTATTGTTGACATTTTATTGGCTTTGAGATCAGCTTCCGTCAGTTGGTAGACCGCTATTTTAGGATCGGCACAATCACCATATTGGTTGCAGGTAATTGTACCGGTGAGACCTTTCATCTCTTTTGTGTCATGTAATGCCTTATTAAAAGCATCCCTGTCGATTTCAAGGGTATCCCCTTTAACAACGGCAATTTTCTCTAATGCAGCCATTATCATGAACACTGCATCATAGGCATGGGCATGGAAAGGGGCTTCAGGAGAGGTCCCGTATTTTTTCTTAAATTTTTCAAGAAAAGCAGCATAGGAAGCGTCCATGGATGAAAAATCAGGGCTGGAATGATACATGCCGACGGCTGCATTGCCTGCTGCTGTGAGAAAATCAGGAGAAAAAGAACCTTCTGCACCCATGAGAGCAACTTTTCCCAGCCCTGCAATTTCTTTTGCCTGACGGACACAGTGAGCGGTTTCAGCAATAAACGTCGGCATGTAGATTGCCTGGGGTGCGCCGCTGGCAATCTTTGTCAGAACCGGTCTCATATCTATATCACCAGGAGAAACAGCTTCTTCGGAAATAATGGTTCCGCCAAATTTTTTAAATGCATCGGCAAATACCTGGGCAAGTGACTGCGCATAGAGGCTACCGTCATGAATGGTGGCAGCTTTTTTAAGCCCTAATTTTTTAAAAACAAACTCCGCTGCAACTGCACCCTGGACCATGTCATTATGACAGGTTCTCAGATAACCGGCAAAGTCGGGCCCGCTTGCAGGGTCGGTCAGGAAGGGAGCTGTATTGGATGGGGAAATAGAAGGTATTTTCATTTTCCAGAGAATGGGTACACCGGGTTTTGCAGAACTGGAACAGCTCGAACCGATGGCCGCAAGCACTGTCGAGTCTGCTGCAATTTTAGATGCAGCGGTCTGGCCTCCTTCAGGACTGCACCCGTCATCATGGGTGGTCACTTTGATGGGGTGGCCTTTAAAAGATCCGCCCATGGCTTCGACGGCCAGTTCTACACCACGAACTTCATCAGTTCCAAGAGATGTGTTGGGCCCGGCGATTACAAACCAGGATGCCAGATGGACCGGGTCTCCTTTTTTTAACGTGAGAACATTTCCTGCGACAGCCGGGCCGGCCATCAAACCGAACAGGAAGCAAACAGCAACGAACAATTTTAATAAATGTTTCATACGACACTCCTCCTCTAACGAAAAATAAATTAATATGAAAAATCCGGGTCAACTGCTGATATGTTTATTTTATCTGCGCTTAGACCCGCCTGGTACAGCTTTGTATGGCAGTTACACCAACCGGATAAAAAATTTTACCCGGATTTTAACCAGACATGAAAATCCCTCTCAACAGAGGGCTGTATTCCCAAAAAACCGGGGGCATTAAAACACATCTCATAAAGGCCATGCCCAAAAGAGCGATCACAGGCTATCAAAAAGCCCTTATTATTTTTCATGTTGAGGATATAAACTTTGGCATTGTGAACCCTGGTCGCAAAAAAACATGGCTCCTGTTTCAAAAACGGATCAATATCAATGGTTACCAGCCTGTCCATCAGATTTTTTGCATTATTTCCATAAACTGCCATGAGGGTCCAGGCATCGGTCATATCCACAGCGCAGGCGGGTAAGCAGACCGGATTAAGGTCCCCGGACAGATTGTAATAATGGCCCTCATCGTGGCTGAGCCCGGCATACCATGCGTCCTCGTGCCATCGCGCCCGCCCTTTGCCCGGAAAAATCCGGCGATCTATGTCCGGGCCGATAACAACGGCTTTAGGTCGATGGCTTAAATCGCAAACTCGGATTGTCATATTTTCATCCTTTCACCTTTTAAATCGTAAAACGGGGGGGACTGATAATTTGCAGTCCATTCACTCCCGTTTCCATACAACACCAGGGTGCCTCTTTTTTTGATTTCGCCGGGATTATCGACCAGGGCCAGCCCAATGGTTTTACCCAATGTTTGACTATGGCAGACAGAGGTCACATGTCCGGCCCTCCGATTGCCTTCCCGAACGATAAATCCATTTTTGATATCTTCTTTACCGGTCAGGCTAAATCCCACTACGCCCATATTGGATTCATTTCCAAGGTGGCGGAGGACCGGGCCGCCAATCATATCCGGTTTTGTTTTATCCCAGAGAAAATTCAGATGGGTACCAAAAGCGCCAATCAAAGTTGTGTTGCCGTCGGTATCCATACCCGGGATAACATGACCTTTTTCCAGGCGGCAAGTTAACAGAGCTTCTGTTCCAAAGGGTTGCAAGCCAAAATCACGCCCTGCAGAAAAAATATGTTGCCATAAACCCGGTGCATACCCGGCAGGAAAATTCAGTTCAAAACTTAATTCTCCTGTAAAACCCAGCCGGAACACAAAGCAATTTACGCCCGCAATGTCCATTTCACGCCAGTGCATATAGGGGAATACCTTATTGCTGATATCTTCTTGGGTCAGTTTTTCAAGCAGCAGCCTTGCCTTGGGGCCGGTAAGGTTAATGCCGGCCATGCGGTCCGTCCAGTCCACCAGATAAGCCTTCCAGTTATGCTCATGGCAATGCTTTCGATAATGGGCCAGGGTGGCCGGGCCCCGGGCGGTTGATGTGGTGAAAAAAAGTTTTCCATCCGGCAGCCTGATCACGATACCGTCATCTATGGGCACACCCTCTTCATTGCAGGTAGCGGTATAAAGACTTTTTCCCGGTTTGAGTTTCCCGATGTTATTGGTATTGACATGATTCCATAATCTTTCAGCATCCGGTCCAAACAAAAGAAATTTTCCCAGGGTTGAGGCATCATACATACCGACGTTTTCATGCACAGCCTTGATTTCACCCGGAATATCACCAAAATGCTCCATCCTGAACCAGGCCCCGATACGAGAGGGTTTGCCTCCTGCCTGTTCCTGGACTTCATGCAAAGGTGTCTGTCTCATCATGACATGGTGTCCTGCGGCAAGAGCGCCAAGACTCATTGAGAATGATGTGGGCCTGGGTTTGGTCAATGGGTTCGTTGGAATTTCTTCAGCAAGGATCCGGCTTACAAGCTGAGAAAAATTGTCATGGCATGACCCCCCTTGACAAGGTCCCATGGTGGCCGTTGTATACCGCTTGGCCGATTCCACATGATCAAACCCTTCCTTAAAGGCATTCTGAACATCTTTTTGTGTTACGTCATGGCAGAAGCAAATAAAAGATTTATTCGGCCGGGTTGATTTTTGAGGCTGGGGGGTTACAGGAACGGCTTTTGGCAAGCCTTCAAGGGTTTCCTGGTGTTGTTTAACAAGGGGCTGCGTATCCAGACCGATATGGGCTAAGGCCTGGGCCCCGGCCAGACGGCCCGTAGATCTTATCGCTTCGGTGTCCACAAGACCCAGCAGCCTTCCGGCGGCAAAGCAACCATGGGGAAGACTCTGCGGCAGATGCATATTCAGGGCGGGATTATAGGCAATTTGGGCACCCATCATCCCCAATAATTTGTGTCGAGGGCTTCTTCCGCCGGATGCTATAATAGCCTCAACACTGATCGTTTGCCGGGAACCCCCGGACACTCCCTCGATTTCAACACCCTTAACGAATCGGCTACCTATTGCCCGGACAATCCGGTGTCGTGGAAAAAGCGGTACACCGGCCCCGGAAAGATTCTCCAAAAGCTGAGGATCGATTCCTGAATTTCGATAATCAACGATACCCGCCACTTTGACGCCTGAGTGAGCCAATTGGAGAGCGGTATGAAGCAAAGCGTCTTCACCGCCGGACAGCAACACGGGTCCGCCGGGTTTTAATCCATATAACTGAACCAGTTTTAACGCAGCTTCCGGTAACCATACCCCAGGCCGGTCATTGTCGGCAAACACCAATGGCCGGGCGGCAGCCCCGGTGGCAACAATAATAGCACCCGGATCAATATGATAGGCCCGTTCAAGGAATCCGCCCTCCGGATTGGATTGGACACAAAAAGCGAGTCCTTCATGATAAAGCGCCGACACCTGGGTAGACAAAAGAACCGTAATATTTTGCGCTTCCATTACCTGTGCGATTAATTCTTTTATTCGGGACCGGCCTTCTTCCCCCTGAAGAAAATCAAATCCGCCTAAACGAAAATCGCTCTCAACCAGAACAACCCGAACATCTGCTTTTGCACCTGTGAGGGCAGATTCAAGTCCTGACAGGCCACCGCCGATTACCAGCAGGTCAGGAGCCAGATTGATATGATCAAATTTTATTTTTTTATCAAGGACCGGCAAGTGGGCGTGATTCCCGCCCGCCTTTCTCATCTGCCGGATAGCGTGAGGCCAGATCCAGGAAGGTTTGTGGAATCGTTTATAATAGAAACCGGTCGGCATCAGCCAATCCAGTTTATCGGCAATCGTCAAAGGGTCAAGGCCGGTTTTGGATTGCGGTTCAACACGCATTCCATTTTGCACTATCGTGTGGCATGTCCGGACATTGGGCCGGCCATCCACTGTCATGGCGCATCTTCCGCAAGCGCCGGACATGCAATGGGGGCCGCGTGGCCTGTGGTATTTGAACGACCGGCTGAAAACACGCAGACCCGCTGCCATCAATGCTGAGGCTATGGTCTCTCCCTTGTGTGCGGTAATCTTCTTTTTCCCGTAAAAGAACGTTAATTTTTCCGAACGATCAATCTCTTCAGTATCTTCAGTATCTTTTAATGTAATCGGATGTCTAATCATCTGCCCGAGTCTCCAATATTTCCAGGACTTCATTGGTCTCTGTATTTCGTTTTATCTTAAGCCATTCACAGCAGCCGCCGCCGTGATACCACCACTCCTCCTGAACACCGCAGGTGTTTTTGCGGAAATACAGATAATGCCGCCAGGTTTTTAAATCGCTGTCCACCGGGGGACGAAACCGAACCTCCGAGTCAAAGGAAAACTCATACACATCTCTTATGCCGCAATTCGGACACGGTATTTTAAATCCCATAATAGATCCAACTCCTTTATTAATTTCGAGGGTAAGTCGTCTCAGGAACCAGACGCCCCTCATAAAAACGCTCGATACCAAGAGCCTTGATCATTTCCGGGCATTGCTGTTCAGCAATATATCCGGCCATGTTTTTCCCGCACGCCGGAGATGATTTGAAACCGAAATACCCCCATCCTGCATCGATAAAAAATCCTTCAATCGAAGTTTTGCCCATAATCGGGCTTGAATCAGGCGTCATATCGCATAATCCGTTCCAGGATCTCATCACCCTTAAACCGGCCAGATCAGGAAAAAGCTGTGTCCAGCCGTAGGCCAGATCCGATGCGAAATGATAGGTGTTTTCGAATTTATAGGTCTGCCAGGGGTCCATGTGGGTGCCGATTACAAAATCACCCTTGATGGTCTGGTTCCCGAAACAAAAATACGTTTCAGAGGCAAGGGCCTGATCCAGGAAAGGTGCCACCGGCTCTGTAACCATGGCCTGCATGGGCAATGTCACCACCGGCAGGTCCAGACCGGCCATGTGGGCAATGGTGGCGGACCAGCCGCCTGCTGCGTTCAAGACAACAGGCGATGCGATAAATCCTTTTGTGGTATCGACCCCTGTGACGCTGTTGTTTTTGATACGGATGCCGGTCACTCCGACACCTTCGCACAGATCAATTCCATGATGATAACAACCCTTTGCAAAAGCCCATACCGCAGCATCATGGCGGATGCTGCCGCCCGGGGGATGATAATATCCGCCGATAATGGGAAGATCCGGCGTATCGCTGATGTCCAGGCGGGGAACCATTTTTTTCAGCTCCTCAGGCGTCAGCAGCTCATTTTCAATTCCCATGAGTTTAAATGTTTCATGGCGCATGCGCATGGAATCAATTGACATATTATTATGAGCCAATGCGATCAGCCCTTTCTGCCACATCATGATGTTTACATCCAACTCTGCACTGAGGCCTTTCCAAAGATCCACGGCCTGTTGATATAAAGGTATGATTTCCGGAGCGCGCTGATTGATCCGGTACACTTCCGTATTCCGGCTTGATCCGCCAAACCCGATACGCTCACGTTCAAGGATTGCTATATTTTTTATCCCATGATCTTTTGCCAGATAATAGGCACAGGCCATGCCATGAAGACCGCCACCGATGATCACAACATCATAGGAACGCTCAGGTGCCTTACTCCGCCACCATGCTTTATCTTTTGTCATTGAAAGCCCCCTTCTGTAATTCTAAATTTGCCATACATTTCCTTTTCATGACAATCAGCGCCGGTTCCTTTTTTTATCCATTTCCTGCATCACCCTCTGGAAATAATAGCAATGCAACCGCATAATGGTTGCTACGCGATTGACTTCATTGTTTTCCATTGCATGAAGTAACTCATTCCAGTCTCTGATGGCTGCCTCAGGCTCTTCAGGCACTGAAATCAAAATATCTGTGAATCTTGTGGCATTCTGTTTAAAAGTAATGTTGAACCACTCGAATATTGGATTGCCGGTAATTTTTGCCAATTGAACGTGAAGCTCCAATTCCATTTCATAAAATTGCAGATTTCCGATAGTGGAAATCCGGTAGACTTCCTCCATCTCATCCTTCATTTGCCTGAGATGCTTAATTTGATCCGGGGTCGCACGCTCCGCTGCAAGGGCCGCACACTGGGTTTCAATAATTTCTCTGAATTCACTAATATGATTGAGCGATACCCGGCCGTGACGAATCAGAGTGGCCAGCGTTTCTCCTGCCTTAGCGCTGTCAAGTTCGGTGACATACGCACCCCCACCTCTCCGGGTTTCAACCATACCCTCTTGTTGAAGCAGGCAGTATGCTTCTCTCACCGTTCCGCGACCGACCGCCAGCAGTTTCATGACATCTCGCTCCGAAGGCAGCCGGTCACCGGGCAGATATTTCCGGTTCAGGATTTCTTCCTTTAATTTTTTATGCAGTTTCTCTGCAGCACTGACCTTTTCCATCTATAGTTACTCCCCTGTTTTCAATCCAAAATTATCCAATCACAGAAAAACTGGAGTTGGGATTAATCTTCCTCAGCCGTGAATAAAATCCTATATTGCAGGTCCGTTTTGTGTATCTCATGGTAAACCGTACCGGGTCTTTGTCATGGTCATGACCTTTCTCCACGGCCTGAACCAGCTCAGCCATGAGGACACCGACAACGGGTGAATTTTTAAACTGGTTCCCGCTGGTGCCCACAGCCATGTAAAAACCATCCAGAGAAGATTTGTCATAGATGGGAATCCAGTCATCGGTGCAGTCATAGAGATCCACAATCCCGCTCGGCCGGTTGGGAATGCGAAGATCTTTTATGCGCTGGGCTGTGCGCATGACCTGGGTGGTCCACTGATCGGTAAAATCGGTATTGTAATGATCCGGATCTTCAATGTATTCCAGGGTGTCACATTCCGGGTCTTCCGATCCGATGAGGATATTGTTGCCGATTTCCGGCCGGGAATAACAGCCCACATCCCCATCTGAAATAATAGTGCCCAGGTTGTTGTAATCAAAACCTTCAGGAGCCGGAACGTGACACACTTCCTGGCGAAGGGGCCGGGTCTTGATATTCATTTTTTCTTCAACCCCTGCCATTCGGTTGATCTGAAAGGAATGGGGACCAGCCACATTGATCACCACGGGGGCGTTAATTTCCATGCCATCCTTTAGCGTGATACCGGTTACGCGGTTATTTCGCTGCCGGATTTCCGTTACCTGGGCATTGAACATGAACGTGGCGCCAAGAGCTTCGGCTGCCCGCTGCACATTATGGGCCGATTGCTTGGGATCTGAAATCAATCCGGATTCCGGGACATAAATGGCCCCTTCGATTTTATCCCGGGTTGGCTTTCCAAAGCGTTCATCGCCGGGCAGAACAGGCGGCCCAAATCCCCGGGCATCCAGCAGGGGTAGCAATTCCAATAATTCCTGGGGAGCATATTCCCTGTAAGGAACACAAAGTTCATCAAGGGAAGCCATGACTTTTTTCAGGTAGTGATTTTTTTCGGTCTTGATAACCAAGGCGCCTGTGTTGATATATTTGACCAGCCCTGTTTCATCGACCGTTCCAAGGTATTTCGGCCAGTCCAGCCAGTAATAATAGCCTTCCCTTGCCATGGCCACACCGTCCGGGGTGGAATAGTGCAACCGGATAATGGCGCATGAACCTGAGGTGGATCCATAACCGGCTTCAGGCAATTTATCGACATTTAATACCGTCAGTCCCTTTTTAGCCATTTCAAAACCGGTGCAGGCTCCGATAATACCGGCTCCGATAATAATCACATCATATTTTTTTTCCATTTTGCCAATCCGTAATTGTTATCATTTTAACATATCAGTTAATTTAATTTTTTAATCAACTGGTATCACCAATAATCGATTAAAACCAAATATATTAATATATGTCAAGTAATTTTTTTAAATTGGTATCACCAATTTTAATAGTCAATCCGTTGTTTCCGATGATACTGCCGTTCCTGGTGATAGTATCGCAGTCCAGACTTACGGGGATTTTTTAAATTTTAACCCGCACCTGCATGCTATCACCACTGACGGCTGTTTTCTTGATGATGGCAGTTTTAAAACTGCCCCAGGCTTTATACTGGAAGATCTGGAAAAAATTTTCCAGTATGAGGTACTGAAAATGCTCAAGAAAGAGGGAAAGATTAATGATGCCATCATACCCTGAAGGGCAGAAACTTGAGAATCTGCTTTCATGGCGCCACAGCGGGTTCCATGTTTATATCGGTGACAGGATAACACCTTCAGATAACCCAAGGTCACACGCAAAACAGGTCTTGGCAACCTGGCACGCTACATCATCCCTGTTTCTCCCAGGAAAGAATGGTTTATGTCCCGGCTGAAGAATCGGCAGATGGTTTAGCAAAAAGCAAGTTCTATCCAGGGGCTTGCAAACTCAGGATGGAAATCTAAAAATCGGGCACTGATACCAGGATTCCTCTGTCAGCTTTTTATATAAGGCTTAACGCTGGGCCTTTTCTTGATAATGCAACTTTTTTTCTGTAAATTTGTTGAGTCAATTCCCTTATCATCAAGCATAAGTCCTATTTTGTAAATTCCTTTAACCCACAAGGGTTTTTAACTAAACCGAAATACCAACATATTTATTGATAACATGCAGGTGCGAGCATATATCTCCCCGGGATACGATGGTCATGGGAGCCAATCATTTCAAGAGACCGTTCCTTGATCATCAGGTTATACAGCACCTCGACCGTCCTGTCCGCTTCGTCCTTTTCATGCACAAATTTTTTCATTATGTTGGATTTTGGTGCTATTGATTCAAGATTTTCAGGGAAATAGAAAGAGTCCCCCCCCCTAAAAGGAACCTCCTTCCTGATGGCATAGTGAGAACCAGGCCCATAAGACCGTTGGTATGACCTGGCAGGTCAACCATAACGAAAGTGCCGTCACCGAAGACATCATATGAATCGGAAAAAGTAAGGCACCGCTTACCTGGTGTCGTTGAAATTAGACGCAGACGTGAAACATCTATATTGGCATATTGTTCTCGAATATAGGCATGCCGGTGTGAACCAGAGGCATTTGCCGCTTCCCATTCATTCTTCCCAAGAATAATTTCCACGAAGCCCCTGAGACGAATAGCCCTTTTGGAACCGATGCGAAGGCCGTAGATAAAAAGTAGAATTTCATGCCTTATCCCATTTTTTTATAAATGATGCCATCCAGCATTGTGTCCGATATTAGCTTTATCAATTTGACGATCCTGTATTGAATCTGATTTTCTGTTATCAGGTATCTCGTTTTTGGATGAACGGAATTGAGGGACTCAACAACAACCTTTGCCACGGACAAAGGGTCAATTCCTTTCTCGTTGGCCATGTTTATTTCATGCTCCAGCTTATTCCTGTTGGCCTCGTAAAAAACCGATCCTTTGAACCGTTCTATTCGTTCATCGTGGTCCTTCCCCCAGAGCGGGGTTTTTATAAGTCCCGGTTCTATGACTATAACTTTCACGCCGAGTGGAGTCAATTCCCGGCGCAGCGAATCCGACCATCCCTCGATGGCGTGCTTGCTTGCCGCATATGCGCCGGAAAACGGCGTGGCCAGAAAGCCTGCGGCACTCGAGATATTGATAATTCTTCCCTTCGATTTAAGAATTAGAGGAAAGAGTCCTCTTGTGATGCGCTGAGTCCCGAATATGTTGATCATAAACTGCTGCTCGAAATGTTCCTGGGGGAAATCCATGAGCGGGCCAGGAGAAAAAATGCCCGCGTTATTAATGAGTGCCGTCAAACCGGTTCCGCTTTTCCCGATCTCCCTTGCCGCCCTTTTAACGTCGGTTTCACTGGTCGTATCAACCTCGAGTGTGATGATGTTCTCCCGGTTCTTAAAAACGGATAATCCTTTTGCATCAACGTCCGTCGCGTACACTCCCCATCCGTTCTCCGAAAGAAGTTCGGCGATTGCCTTCCCGATGCCGGAAGCCGCCCCGGTCACAAGTGCCCATTTTTTTGCAATTTCCATTGATCCTCCCATTCGAGCTTTATGCTCAACATTCCGGTTCAAAGAAGGTGTCCCAATCTCCAAAGCGATCTGGTCCTAAACTCTTGATGCCGGTTGACCTATGCCTGGGCTGCCTTGACAAAGGCCGGCGGGATCAGGTGGTGGTGGACATCTAAAAAGCCGGGATTCATCATATCTGCGGCAAATCCTGAGCCTTTTTCGTGAACAGGGCAATCTTCTTTTGCAGCTTTGGCGTATCCAGGAACAGCTCCGGATAGTATTTTTCCTTGCCCACCAGGGGGTTGACGCTGCATCTGGCCCAGTTGGCGGTCATAAGATCCATGTAGCAGCGCTGGCACCGGGCGCATTTGACGATGTCCCCTATCCGGCCTTCCTTTACCTTGACCGGCCAGAAGGGATCGGCAATGGCCTGGCGGCCCAGGGAGATGATATCCGTTGACCCTGATTCCAGGGCTTTCAGGGCGGTTTCCGGATGGATGAAGTTGGGAGTGATGACGGGCAGGCCTTCGGCAGCTTCCTTAAACCCAGGGGCCCACCGGGTGAACTCATCCTCGCCGTCCGGGGCAAAGGCGGCGCCGGGGTTTTCGTAGGAACCCTGGGAGATGTTGAAGAAATTGGCCCCGGCCTTCCGGCACAGGGCCACGACTCTGACCACCTCATCATGGGTGATGCCGCCGGGCATGAGTTCATCCCCGGAAAGCCGGACACCCAAAGGTTTGTCCGGGCCGATTCTTTCCCGGGTTTTCATGAGGGTGTTGGTGAGAAAGCGGGCCCGGTTTTCCAGGGAACCTCCGTAGATGTCGTGGCGGCGGTTGGAGCGGGGGGAGAGAAACTGGTGCATGAGATAGCCGTGGGGGGCATGGACTTCCAGGGCATCGTAGCCCAGCTTAAAGGCCGCCTGGGCCTGAACCGCGAACCGATCCTCCAGGTCCACGATCTCGGGGATGGTCAGCTCTCTCGGGGTATCGCCGTAGATGATGTGCAGCATCTCCGGTATCTTTTCCGCCGTAAAGGCCATGAGGGTATCGACCATGGAGGCGTAGGCGGCGTCGTCCATCTGCCGCAGCACATCAAAGTCCGGGACCAGCTCCGCCATTTCCGGGGAAAGGCGCTTGATCTGTTTTTCCCAACCCTTGTTCAGATGCCGCAGGTCCACTTGCAGGGGGACAGGTGAAGGGGCGCCGGCCGGGCAGTCCCTGGATTCCGCATGGGGATGGCCCTGGCGGCCCCAGCCCGGGCTCAGTTGGATGCAGACCTTGCAGCCGTTGAAGTGGTGCAGCATTTCCGTCATCTCGCTGTGGAAACGGTAATACCGTTCGTCGATGAGGAGGGAGGGGTTCAGGGATTCCTGGCCCCCCCAGCGGTGGGGATTCATGACCACGCATTCCGTGATGATGAGGCCGAAGCCCCCCCGGGCCCGCAGGGCGTACCAGGCCGTGTTCTGGTCACTGTGATACCCATTGGGCCCGGTATAGCCCAGGTTCATGGGGGACATGGCAATGCAGTTTTTGAGAGTGATGTCCCCGAGCGCTACTGGTTCAAAAAGTCTGTCAAAGTTCATGGCTGTTTTCCTTTTTTGTGGTTGTTCCTGTCTGTTTCGCTTCTGTCCGCCGTCCCGGACCTAAACGCCGGCGGCCGCCCTCCGTTTGGCGGTGTCAATGCCCAGAAGCCGCCCCAGGTTTCCGCCGAAGATCTTGGCCCGGTCCTCATCGGTAATGGCTGGATAGCCGTAGAGCTTCTGCATCTCTTCCGGGATCTGGAAGGTCTCCAGCCCCTTGACCGCAGCCCGGATCTGGGCCGAGAACCCGGCATAATCCGTGCCCCAGGTGATCTTGTCCGGCCCCACCCAGCGCAGGGCCTCTCCGATGATCCGGGCAAAGTTTCCCGGGGAGGTGAGGGCCCAGGGCACCAGGAGGCTGAGGCAGACATAAACGTTGGGATGCCCCATGGCCACCATGTTGAGATCGTCGCAATAGGGGTAGCCCATGTGAAAGGCGTTGATCTTGAGGCCGGGGAAATCCCGGGCCACATCGTCCAGAAAGATGGGCAGGGCATATTTGCTCTTTCCGGGCGGGACCCAGCAGAAGCCGGTGTGGATATCCAGGATGATATCCAGTTCCTCGGCCTTTTTATAGAAGGGCCAGAGATCCGGATCATTGATATAGGTATCTTCGGACGGATAGAACTTGAAAATCCCGGCCCCCTTTTCCTTGACCCAGTATTCCAGTTCCCAGATTGTGTTTTTCAGGCCCTTGTGCTTGATGGGGGAGACATTGGGCTGGAGCATGAACCGGTCCGGGTGGGTCTCAGCCACCTTTGCCATCTCCCCGTTGGTACACCAGCGCTGGGTATAACCTGTGGTATCCATCATAGATTCGGGTAAAAGGCAGGCGATGTCCACCCCGTACTTGTCCATGGCCCTGAGCAGGCTTTCCGGATCAGCGGTCTTGGTCAGCTCCCACTCCTCCATACCAGCATACATCTCCGGCGGCGCTCCGGTGATCAGGGGGCGGTGGATGTTCTCAATGGCCTTCCACCACATCCGGACCCCGGGAAAATGGTTGATGGGTTCCATATCGCCGATCAGATGGGCTTCTGGATCGATCTTAAAATAGCCTTGTGTTGCCGTGTCGCTCATAATGCCTCCTTAGGGTTGAAAAGGGTGGTTGGTTTATGGCATTGGGTCTCCCGTTCAGTTGTCGCCTTCCGGCAGCTGCTGCAGGGCCGTTCCGGCGGATCAGCCAATGCGCCGGTCATGGCCTTCCCAGAACTTTTTCTTTACATCCTTGCGCAGGATTTTTCCCACCGGCGTGGTGGGGATGGATTCCCAGATTTCGACGGCCTTGGGGCATTTGTAGCCGGAAAGGCGCTCCTTGCAGAAGCGGATCAGCTCTTCAGGCAGGATTTTTCCGGCATTGGGCTTCAGCACCACCACGGCCTGGACCCGCTCCCCCCATTTCTCGTCCGGGGCAGAGACCACGGCGGCCATGCCCACCCCCGGATGATCGTAGAGGACATCCTCCACCTCCTTGGGATAGACGTTTTCCCCGCCCGTGACGATCATGTCTGCCTTGCGGTCCACCAGGAAGAGGTAGCCGTCCCCGTCCAGAAAGCCCATGTCCCCGGTGAAGTACCAGCCGTCCCGGATGGTCTTCCGGGTCAGTTCCGGATTCTTCCAATACCCCATCATGACATGCTTGCCCTGTACCACGATCTCTCCGATTTCCCCCGTAGGCAGGGGGCGGCCCTTTTCATCTTGCACCTGAATCCGGGCGCAGTAGGAGGGTTTACCGGCACTGGTCAGAAGCCTGGACTTTTCCCCTTCCAGGCAATGGTCCTGTTCCGCCAGTTGGGAAACCCCCAGGGCCTCGGTCATGCCGTAACCCTGGGCCAGGATGGGGCCGAACCGGGTCAAACACTGCCGGATGATTTCCCCGGGCATGGGGCTGCCGGCATAGGTTACGGAGGTGAGGCTGGAGAGGTCATAGGCGCCCATGTCGGCAAACTGGAACATCCAGCCGTAAATGGTGGGCACTGCATTGATGTGGGTGCACCTCTCGTCCTGGATCAGTTTCAGGATGCCGTTCAGGTCCGGTTTTCGGTTGATGACCACCTTGCCGCCCACCATGAGGACACAGAAGGCCGGCCAGAAGGAAACATGGAACAGGGGCAGGACAAAGCAGGTGGTGTCACGCCACGTGAAGCCCCGGGCCAGGTTCCCGGAGATAAAGGCGGTCATGAGGTTCAGATGGGACATCATGACCCCTTTGGGCAGGCCGGTGGTGCCGCCGGTGTACATGAGTACGGCCAGGTCCAGCTCATCCACCTCCACCCCGGGTTCGGTGTCCGGTTCTCCCTGAAGCAGGGTTTCGTAGGACAGAAACTCAGGGACTTCATTGTCAAAGGTGATCCAGGTGGCAATGCCGGGCAGGGCCTTCCGGAACTCCTTGGCCCGTGCCTCATAGCCGTCCCCGGCCAAAAAGCCGCGGGCTTCGCAGTCCTCCAGGATGTGGCAGATCTCGGCGTCGGAGAGCCGGAAGTTCAGCGGGGTCACGCTCATGCCCAGCTTGGCCGCCGCAAAATATGTCTCCAGGTACTTGGGGGTGTTTTCCGCCAGTACCGCGATGCGCTCCCCGTACCGGTAGCCCAGACGGGTCAGGGCATGGGCCAGGCGGTTCACCCGGCAGTTCAGTTCATGGTGGGTCCGGGACCGGCCTTCAAATACCGTGGCAATCCGGTCCGGATACAGGGCCGCGCTCATGCGCGGGATGTCTCCCAGGGTGTACATAAAATCCTCCTTTACGCCCAGGATTTGGGCAGTCCTTGGAATTGCATGAGCATGTTCTTGCTCATCTCGTTGGAAATGGGGGAAAACTGGAGCTGATAGGCGTCCCTCAGGTACCGCTGCATGGGGTATTCCGAGCAGATGCCATAGCCCCCCATGATCTCGGCGCCGAACCGCCCGGCAAAGAGCGCGCCCTCGGATGCCACGAGCTTGGCCATGGTGGCCTCCAGGTGATAGGGCCTGCCCTGGTCGCAGAGCCAGGCGGATTTATAGGTCAGGTTCCGGGCGTTTTCCAGGTGGATGTACATGTCCGCCAGATAGTGCTGGAGGATCTGGAACCTGGCGATGGGACCGCCGAATGCCTGGCGCTCTTTGGCATAGGCAAAGGCGTCCTCATAGGCCGCGGCCATGAGGCCAACCCCCATCAAGGCGCAGCCGATGCGCTCGGGATTCAGGGTGGCCAGCATCTCGTACCAGCCGCTCCCCCGGTGGCCCAGAAGGTTTTCGGCCGGCACCTCCACATCGGCAAAGGTGATCCCCACCGAGTCGCAGTGATGGCAACTGATCTTGGGGATCCGGGTGATGGTGATGCCCGGGGACCGGGACGGGACCAGGAACACGGACAGGGATTCCGGGGGCTTGGCATCGGTCTCGGTGCGGCAGATGGTGACCATGAAGTCCGAGACATGGGCGGCCGTGATAAAGACCTTTTCCCCATTGATGATCCAGCGCCCCTCCTTTTCCACGGCCGTGGTGGTCATGGCCCCGAGAATGTCGGTGCCGCCGCCGGGCTCGGTCAGGGCCATGCACATCTTGAGCTTGCCCTGGGCAAGTTTCGGCAGATAGGTCTCCTTCTGGGCCTTGGTCCCCAGTTCGGCAATGGTCCTTGTCCCGAAGCCCGTGGTGGTCCCGATGGCCAGGGCCACGGACATGGAGGCCTTGCAGATCTCCTCGAACATCACCATGGCGTCTACCATGGAGATCCCATCTCCACCGTATTCCCTGGGCACCGTGGCGGAAAAGAAGCCCAGATCCGCGAATTTGTCCCAAAGTTCGGCAGGGGGGAAATCCACGTTCTCATCCATCCACTGAATATAGTCTTTGGTTAACTCTTTTTTGCAGAAGTGCCGCATCTCCTTGCGGATCATCTCCTGTTCCTTGCTGAATCCGAAATCCATTTTATCTTCCTTTGGTTAGCGCTGGTCTGAGGCCATATTGTCTTTTTTCTGCTGCCGGGTCAGTCGGGTGGGGTCTGCCTTAAAGGGCTCCAGCATGGCCTGGATATCCGGGGCATAGGTCAGCCATTGGATGGCGTTGCGCTCGAGTGCCAGAGCGGTTTCCATGTCGCAGCCGTCCACGGATCTGGCCATGACCTCCTTGCCCATTCTCAGGGCAGCGGGTTTTTTGGCCGCAATGTTGGCCACTATTCTTTCAAAAGACGCCTCGAATTCCTGGTCCGGAAAGACCCGGGTCAAAAGGCCCATGTCGTAGACTTCCTTGGCCGTATAATCCTTGCGGCCGGAGAAAATCATCTCCCTGGCCCGGAAGACCGGCATGCTCCGGGGCAGCCGGGCCGTGCCGCCCCAGCCGGGCAGGACCCCCATGTTGATCTCCGTTGTGCCGAAGCGGGCGGATTCCCCGGCATACAGAAGGTCGCAGGCCAGGGCGATCTCCAGGCCCCCTGCCAGGCAGTGCCCGTGGATCTTGCCCACCACCACCTTTTCGCAGCCGCTGATGGCCCGCTGGACATCCAGGCCTTCATGGGCCAGCCAGTTCAGGCTGCTCTGGTGATCGGCCAGGGAGGGGAAGATTTCCAGGTCCCCGCCGGTGCAGAAGGCCTTTTCCCCGGCTCCGGCCAGGACCACAACCCCGACGCCGGCCTCTTCCCTGACCCTTCGGAAGGCGTGGATGAGTTCCCTGGCCATCTGGCGGTTGATGGCGTTGAACTTGTCCGGCCGGTTCAGGGTGATGAAACAGACAGTGTCGTCTTTTCCGCCGATCTCATAAAGGATGGTCTGATAGCCGGCAAAGGCCTCTTCTTCGGCTTTGCCGTCCTCGGCATCTTCCGTATCCGCCGAAGACGCGGCCAGGCGCAGCGCCGGGTCTGCCGGCTGGAAGCAGGGCATGGCAATCTCGTCATTCAAAGGCTGGAACACCACTTCCAGGTCCATGCCGATGCAGATGTCTTCCATACGGCAGTTCACGATGCGGGTGGTCATACGGATGCCCTCTTCCAGGTCCACAAAGGCAATCACATAGGGGAGATCCTCCCAGAACACGGGCTCCACCATGTCCAGCATCTGGGTGAAGCTGTAGACCTTGGCCTTTCCGCCGGCCTCAATCCAGGTCAGGTTCCGGCTCCAGCATTCAGGACAGACCTTTTTGGGAAAGAAGATATTGGCCTGGCAGTCCCGGCAGTGCTGTACCAGAAGCTTTCCCTCTTTGGCGCCGGCCCAGAAAGCTTTGGTCCACGGCTGCATGATTGGTACGGGTTTTTGTGACATGATTAATCCCTCCCCCAAACGCTTGCGATGAAATTCATACCTGATCCGCCGGAAGTACATTGGTACACATATTTGACGTCCGGCACCTGCCGCTCCCCGGCCTTGCCCATCAACTGCCGGGCCGTGTCCACATAGGTGGCCATGCTGACCCCGGAGCCGGTGTGGCCCCGGCCCACGGCATCCCCGATGGTGGCCCAGGGCAGTTTTCCGCCAGGGGCGGTGTGCCCTTCCATGAACATTTTTCCGGCCTGCCCCGGCTCGCAGAGGCCCAGCAGCTCCATGAGGAGGGGATGCCCCACCGGATAGGCCAGATAGACATTCCAGATATCAATATCCGAGGTGGTAAGGCCTGCCCGGGCCAGGGCCTCAAAAGTGGCGTCGTGCATGCCGGTCTCGGTTTTTTTGGAGTCCCGGGTGGTGGTAAAGGCGCTGAAGTAGCGGGAGCCTTCCCCCAGCTTATAGGCGGCCGGGGCCTTGCGGGCCCGGGCGTTCTCGGCCGAGGTCACCACCATGGCCGCACCGCCGTCTGCCAGGACATTGCACTCCCGCTTGTGGAGGGGAGAGGCCACCATGCCCGAGGCCAGCACTTTTTCAATAGTGGGCACCTCTTTTTTATAGAAGATGGAGTTTGGGTCCAGGGCTGCCCATTTCCGCAGGGACACCACCACTGAGGCCATTTCCTCGGCCGTGGTGCCGGACTCGTACATGTACCGCCGGGTCATCATGGCGATGATCCCGTTGTAGGTCTGGCCAAAGGGATATTCCCACTGCCGGTCGATGCCGGCCTTGGCAAAGAAGTTGATCAGGTCCGGAATCGGGATAGTGGAATGGACGGTGAGATGGGGGATCAGCACATAACGTGCTTCCCCGCTCTCAATGAGCTGCTCGGCCAGGCGCAGGCAGTTGGAGGTGGAGGCCCCCCCGGCATTGCAGACGCAGACATCCCTGCACCCTATCAGGCCCAGTTCCTCGGGGATTTTCCCAAAGGAGATCTCTGCATAGATCTCGGGCTGGGCCTGGGGGGCCACGGTGACCACGGCTTCCACCTCGTCCTTATGAATACCGGCATCATTTACCGCGGCGATGCAGGTATCGTAAATAATATCCCATCTGGACCGGTCCGGATAAATACCGGTCGGAACCTCCCCGATGCCGATGATGGCTAATTTAGAATGACTCATGGTTTCTCCTTTTCATTGCGGCAGGCGGTCCTTTTTCTTTTTGGACCTCAAACGGGCGCCTGCCTGAATGGTCATTTTTTGAAAATGAAAATTCATTTA
>Ga0156388_1022_pt1 | contig 19067 bp, 13 predicted proteins | sample RifOxyA3_FD_108032 | JGI IMG/M metagenome (GOLD analysis project Ga0156388, IMG submission 108032) | Desulfobacterales bacterium RIFOXYA12_FULL_46_15
CCGTGATTATTGTGACCACAGGTGTCTGGTATATTCTCGACAACCTGACCCTGCTCCTGTTCGGCCCCCAGTACAGGGATATACAGGATAATCCCCTGAAAGGAAAAATGATCGAAATCGGTGAAATTTTCATATCCGTTCCCAAATTATGGGGATTTTTCACTGCTGTTGTCACGGCTTTCGGAATTTACTATTTTTTTAAATACACCCGCACGGGCCGGGCCATCCGGGCTACAAGCCTGGACCGGGATGCAGCAAGCCTTTCCGGGATCAACCAATACAAGATATACAATATGACCTTTGGTATTGGAGCGGCTGTGACAGGAATTGCTGCCGTTACCCTGGTCCCTTTTTACAATATATTTCCCACGGTCGGGGTCCTGTTTGACATCAAGGGATTTATTATTGTGGTGCTGGGCGGGCTTGGCAGTATCCCCGGCGCCGTCATCGGCGGTATTATTATCGGCCTTATCGAGTCCATCGGCCCCCGGTTCATGACCGCCACTTGGACCGAAGGGATTGTTTACGGACTTTTTCTGCTGGTCCTGTTTGTTAAACCCTCAGGACTGTTCGGAGTAAAATATGACTGGTAAAGACTATATCGAATCAAGCAATACCATGACATTGGCAAAAAAAAGCCCTTCCTGTGCCGGCACCGGGATACCCCTGGAAAAAAAGATTTTAAAAGACACCATAAACAAGACGTTTCTTATCCTTTTGGCTGTTCTGGCCTTTGGTCTGCCATTGATCGTTAAAAGCCCCACCTGGCTGCATATGATCATTCTGATGTATTTTTACGCCTACCTGACCACATCCTGGAATATGGTGGGCGGTTTTGCAGGGGTTCTCCCCCTGGGCCATTCCGTATTTATCGGAATCGGGGCCTATACCTCCACGATTCTGTCTCTCCAGTACGGGATCAGCCCCTGGATCGGTATGATCCTGGGAGGGATTATTTCCATATTTGCAGGGGTGCTGATCGGCCTGCCCACATTTAAAATGCGGGGAGCCTATTTTGCACTGGCTACCATTGCTTTTGCAGAGGGATTCAGGGTTATGGCGGAAAATATCGATTATCTGGGTCCGTTAAAAATCAACGGCCCCCGGGGGCTGCAGATTCCCCCTTTAAATACAGGGCTTGCCAATTTCATGTTTACCCAAAAAGAACCCTATTATTATATTATCCTGATCATGCTCATGGTTGTGCTGGGCATTACCTGGGTTATTTCACGATCAAAGCTCGGGTATTCTCTTAATGCCGGCGGAGAAGAACCGGAAGCTGCCATGGCATTGGGAATCAATGTATCAAGGGCAAAACTGTCAGCCATGGCCATGAGTTCTTTTCTGACATCGCTTGCAGGCACCTTTTACGCCCAATTTTCCCTTTTTATCCATCCCAAGAGTATTATTTCCCTGGATATCTCTTTTGAGATCGCCTTCATCGCCCTGATCGGAGGCAGGGGATCTATTGCCGGACCTGTTCTCGGGGCCTTGCTTCTGCGCCCTGTAAGTGATCTGTCGAGGATCTATTTTGGGGATACCCTGCCCGGGCTTCACCTGATCATTTACGGCGTGGTGCTGATCCTGGTCATGATCTACCAGCCCAGGGGAATCCAGGAATCCTTAAACAAAATCTATGAAAACGCGCTTAACAAACTGGCTGACAGGTTTAAAAAGGATGGTGCGGTATGAAAATTCTTGAAGTAAGCGATCTGGTTATGAAATTCGGCGGACTGACGGCCGTGGACAAGCTCAACCTCTCTATTGACCAGGGAGAAATTCTAGGCTTGATCGGTCCTAACGGCGCAGGAAAATCCACGGCATTTAACTGCATTGCAGGTGTTTATCCGCCATCTGAAGGACAGATCAGGTTCAACGGTGAGATCATTAATCACCAGAAACCATGGAATCTCTGCAAAAAAGGTCTTGCCCGGACATTTCAAATTGTTAAACCTTTTGCCACGAAAACTGTTTTATATAATGTAATGGTAGGTGCCTTTGCCACAACAAGCAATACCTCCGAGGCTGAAGAAAAGGCCTTGAATATTTTGAAAACATTACATTTTGAAAATAAAAAAGACACCAGATCCAGCTCACTGACTATTGCCGACAGGAAACGGCTGGAAATCGCAAGGGCCATTGCTACTGAACCTAGGCTTTTGCTTTTAGATGAAGTTATGGCAGGTCTGAGGCCTGCTGAAGTGGATGAAATGGTTGAAATTATTCAACAGTTAAGGCTAACCGGTATTACCATTTTTGTGATCGAACATATTATGCGGGCCATTATGGCGCTGTCCGACCGCATTGTGGTCATCCATTTCGGAAAAAAAATTGCCCAGGGCACTCCCCGGGATGTAGCCTCAAACGAAAATGTAATTAAAGCATATCTGGGGGATGAATATGGCATTTCTTGAAATTAATGGAATTGATGCATTTTACGATGATGTTCAGGTTATATTTGATCTGTCGTTGAATATCCGTGAAGGAGAGGTTGTCAGCATCATCGGAGGTAACGGGGCCGGTAAATCCACCCTGCTTCGAACCATATCCGGTCTGATGCACCCGGCCAAAGGGACTATATTTTTTAACGGGACTGCCATAGAGGCGCTTGCACCAGAAGATATCGTCACCCGGGGGATTGTCCAAGTTCCTGAAGGACGCAGGCTGTTTTCCCTGATGACCATTAAAGACAACCTGATTGTCGGGGCCTATAACAAACAGGCGGATAAACACAAAGAGGAAACTTTGAGCCAGGTTTATGCCATGCTTCCCCGCCTTAAGGAAAGACAGGCCCAGATGGCAATGACCCTTTCCGGCGGGGAGCAGCAGATGGTTGCCATTGGCCGGGGCCTGATGGCCAGGCCGAAACTGTTGATGCTGGATGAACCCTCCCTGGGTCTTGCACCGGTCCTGATCAAAAGTATTTTCGAAACCATCCGGAAAATTGCAGACCAGGGCACAACCGTTCTTTTAGTGGAGCAGGATGTCAATCACTCTCTGTCCCTGAGCGACCGCGGGTATGTATTGGAACACGGCCGTATTGTCATGGAAGGACCGGCAAAAAAACTGATCAATGACCCTCATGTGAAAGAAGCCTATTTAGGAATTTAGCCATGCATGGATTTTACAACCGCATTCTCACTATTAATTTAACACAACACACCTATATGATTGACCCTGTTTCCGAGAGAAGATGGCCTGATTAATCCTTCAATGTATTTTGATACAATGATTAATAATCAAGAGATGAGACTTCAAGTGCATGTTTCTGGATAAAATTCCGCCTGGGTTCAACTTCCTCACCCATGAGCAGGTTGAAAATATCGTCCGCTTTTTCAGCATCCTCGATACTGACCTGGAGCATGATTCTTTTTTCAGGATTCATGGTGGTTTCCCAGAGCTGGTCTGCATTCATCTCACCCAGGCCTTTGTAGCGCTGAACCGTAATACCTTTTTTTGCTTCCAGGAGAATAAATTCAAACAGGGTGTCTGTGTCGTCAAATAAATATTCTCTTTTTTCTTCTGCTTCAGACAGTTTGGAAGATATGGAAAACGGGGGTTTATTAAACTCACTGATTTTTTCATACCCTTTGAGCATTTTTTTATAATCGTTAGTGGCAAGGATTTCTCTTCCTACCCGTAAAAGGATATGTTTTCCCTGTTTTTCATATATGTTCATTTCATAGATATTTCTTTCCGGGTCATATTCAATTTCACCCGGGACATAATCATTTTTTTTAAGGTCTTCAGATAAGGAAACAAAATTATTCTTGTCTCCCAGGAAAAATTTATCTTTTACCCCGTTTTTGATCAGGGCCAGCAAAAGGCTTGTATCCATATCTCTCTTCTTTAAAAGGGAAATGGCATTATAATATTCAGATAAATTGACAAGGAATAAATAAAAATCTTCCTGGCTGAGGGGTTCTTTATTATCGTTCAGAAAAATGTCTTTTTGCCCGGCAATTCTTTTAACAAGATAGTCTGAATATTCTTCTTCGTTTTTCAGATAAACCCCGCCTTTTCTTGATCCCACCCTGAAAAGCGGAGGCTGGGCAATATAAAGATAGCCCTTTGATATAAGATCCGGCATCTGCCTGTAAAAAAAGGTCAGAAGGAGAGTCCTGATATGAGATCCGTCCACATCGGCATCCGTCATAATCACGACTTTATGGTACCGGATTTTTTCGATATTATATTCTTCATCGCCGGCACCCGTACCTAAGACGGTAAAAATATTTTTTATTTCATCGCTTCTGATAATTTTATCAAACCTTGCTTTCTCAACATTCAGGATTTTTCCCTTCAGGGGTAAAATCGCCTGAAAACGCCTGTCTCTTCCTTGTTTTGCGCTGCCTCCGGCAGAATCCCCCTCAACGAGAAACAATTCTCTTTCAGCAGGATCGGCATACTGGCATTCTGCCAATTTTCCAGGTAAAGACGCATCTATCAGGGTTCCTTTTTTTCTAGCCAGTTCCCTTGCCCTTTTAGCCGCATCCCTTGCCCTTGCAGCATCTACTGCCTTTGCAATGATTTTTTTGGCAACATTTGGATTTTCTTCAAGATACTGGCTCAGTTTTTCATTTAACAGAGATTCGACAATCCCTTTTATTTCATTATTACCCAGCTTGGTTTTGGTCTGTCCTTCGAACTGGGGTTCCATGAGTTTTACAGAAATAATAACCGACAGGCCTTCCCTCATGTCCTCCCCGCTGATTTTTAGACTCTGCATGTTTTTAGGAATATTATTGGATGTCGTCAGATAGGCATTTATCGTACGGGTCATGGCTGCTTTAAACCCGGATACATGGGCACCACCCTCGATAGTCCTGATATTGTTGGCAAAAGAATATAATTTTTCTTTATATGTATCGTTATACTGAATGGCCACCTCAATCTGCACATCTTTTTTATCCCCCTCTATGTGAATGGGATCATGAAGGGCTGTGCAGGACCGGTTTAGATATTCCACAAAAGTAACCAGACCGCCTTCAAAATAAAAATCATCCTTTTCAGCCGACCGTTCATCCTCAATGATGATCCTGACTTTTCTGTTTAAAAATGCCAGCTCCCTCATCCTCCGGGACAGTACTTCATAATCAAATTCATTCTGATTCATAATTTCAAAATCAGGAGAAAATGTGATTTTTGTTCCTTTTTTATCAGTGGACCCAGTAACTGTAAGTTCGGTTATTTTATGGCCCTTTGAATAGGACTGATGATAAATTTTGCCGTTCTTATAAACTTCCATGTCAAGCTGGATGGAAAGGGCATTAACAACTGAAATCCCAACGCCGTGTAACCCGCCGGACACCTTATAGGAATCTTTGTCAAATTTTCCGCCGGCATGGAGTTTTGTCATGACCACTTCACAGGCAGGAATTTTTTCCGTTTCATGCATCTCAACGGGTATTCCGCGGCCGTTATCTATTACACTCACCCGATTGTCCGGATGGATGGTTACAATAATAGTGTCGCAATGCCCGGCCATAGCCTCATCAATACTGTTGTCCACCACTTCATAGACCAGGTGGTGAAGACCTTCTATATCCACATTGCCGATATACATGGAAGGTCTTTTACGAACGGCTTCCAGACCTTCTAATACTTTTATGCTTCCCGCATCATATCCTTTAGTTTCTATATTCTCATTCATATATGCATCGCCATAATCACGCAAATAAGCCTGTCATCATCAAAACTTTTGATAATACAAGGACTCTTGCTTTCTTTAAGATTTAAAACCACTATATTTCCTTCAAATAAACTCAAGGCATCCATAAAATATCTTGGATTAAAGGCACTTTTTATTTCATCCTCTGAGAACGGGATCATGATTCTTTCTTTTGATTCGCCGATTTCAGGGTTGGTAATAGTAACAACAAGTTCATTATTTTTAAAATTCAGGATCACACTTTTATATTCATCAGATGTTAAAATAGAGATGCGTTTCATAAGGGTTGAAAACATGATTCTGTCCACTTCAACCGGTATCATGCCCTGGTGGTTGATAACTGGTTTATAATCCGGATATTCTCCCTCCAGGAGTTTAATCATAACAGACTCGTTTTCATCCTGAAAAATAAAATGATTATCTTTTACCCCGACACTGAAACTTTCTTTGCTTCCATCAATAAATTTACTAAGTTCCGACAATCCTTTTTTCGGGATAATTACGCTTTCATCCGGAAGATTCAGGTTTCCTGTAAAATCAGCATTATAACAATGAAGCCGCTTTGAATCCGTTGATACAATTCTTAATTTTTCTTTTCCTTCTTTTATGACTTTCTCTAATAATGATCCTAAAACATATATTCTTTTTTCTTCCCCGGAATAACCGACAATAGATGACATCTCGACCATTTTTTTAAGGTCTTTGCTATTAATATCAATAAATTCGACATCTTCTATAATGGGGATTTCAGGAAAATTTTCATGGTCGGAAGATACAATATGATAAATACTGTCACCTTTTCCAATTTCGACCCATCTGTTTTCCACTTCATTTACTATAATTTCATTATCAGGATATTCCCGTAAAATCTCATAAAATTTTTTTGAATTGATTGATAATATACCTTCTCTGTCAATCTCTGCCTCATAAGTTCCATAAAATGCCGTTTCCATATCACTGGCTGTAATGGTGATCCTTGAACCTACTGCCTTTATCAGGATGTCGGATGTAATAGTCAGACTGGTTTTTCTTCCGGTTAAACCCTGAATTTTTGAAAGTACATCCACAATTTCTTTTTTGTTTAACGAAATTTTCATCAACCACCTTTTTCAAAAATTTATGCTTTTTACATAAATAAATATCTATATTAAAACATCTTATTTATCAAATATTAAATATTCCGGAATATATTAATAAATATCATTTAAAAAAGAACAATAATACTAATAAGGGGTGTTTAAATGTTTAAAACTTTATAACAATCCTGATTTATTAAAATTTAATATTAAAAAAACAGTTAAAAAATGTTATTTTTCTTTAAATAACCCCAGGGTTTTGTACCTTATTTTTTTTTATGTTCAAAAACAGCTTGTTTTGAACATTTTATTAAAAAGATCCGATCCAGTTTTTAATGTCTTGTAATCCTTTATGATTCCAGTCGTCGGAAACACGTTGTTCAAGATATTTTAAAAAAAGAGTGTCAATAACTTCGAAAATTCTGAAACAAGAAAATGCTTTTTCAATAATCAGTCCTTCGATTTCATCCCCGTTTTTTGAAAGATCTGTTTTAGGGGTTTTAAGACCTGTAATATTAAAACTTTCCCCTTTAATAGTGAATTTGTATTCATCCTCATTTATCTTACAATTAAGATTGATCTGGGTTACCCAGGCCCCTTTTTTTAAGGCCGTGGTTCCTTCTTCAAGTCCTGCTTCATCTCCTTTAATGGTAATCTTTTCTTTTGACTTATCCCCTAATTTATTTTCAAGAACAATTGAATTACCGATTTCAAATATAATAACATCCTTTGAGGCCAGCAAAGCTGAAAAATCTTTTTGAGTTTCAATGGAAAACCAGATCCAGGTTAAAAAATCATTTCCAAGAAATTTATATTTATTATAAGCTGCTGCAATATCAAGCATGGTTTTTACCTCGTGTATTTTAAAGGAGTCAGTGAAAGTATCCTGTCTTTATGGGAATTTGAAAAACCGGATTTTGTTTCAACAAGGGTATAAGGAAAGAGCCGGACAGCCTTAAGCTTAAAACTCTTAAAAAATAAGGTTTCAAAAAGTTCGTTAGCAGCTTTCTGTGTTGTAAATAAATATAAATTTTGTTCTTCATAATTCCAGAGAATTTCGTAAATACTTGGAACAGCAGGAATTTTATGCATAAGAAGATCTATCACCATTTCTTTTATTTCAGTTTTTTCATTTTTTGAAATAAAATTCCGTCCTGATTTTTCTATTTTCTTTTCAATTTCAATGGCCATATATTTTTGAATCAATCTTATCGGAATGGATTTTTTATCAACCCTGAGGGAAAACAAAAAATAGGTACCAAACTGGATGGAAAATTTATCAAAATCAGGATTATAAGGGCTTTCAAAAGGGGTCCAGCCGGCTGAAATTTCATCATATTCACTTTCCAGTTTTGGAATTGAATAAGCTATCAGATTATTTCGAACTTCTTCGGCTGCAGAGCCCTCAAATTTTCCATCAATATAATAGCGGCTGATAGAATGTGTTGAAGAGATTAATCCCATGTTTTTATATTCCTCGTAATGGTAAACTATCAGGTTTTATTAAAATTATCATATATTAAACCAGGTATCTTTATCACAGGTAAATAAAAATTAATAGAAGCCAAAAAACATATAAAAAAATATGCCAAAAGAGTTAAAAAATTTCTAAACTATCGAGTTTCTTTAAATTATTTACTTATTAATTCATTTATTGTATGAGGTAAAGGTTAATCGGGATTGAAATTTATTAATAATATAAATGAGGTAAAAAAAATGAAAAAAGAGATGCAGACCATTGACGGAAATACCGCTGCAACCCATGTTGCTTATGCCATGAGCGAAGTTGCTGCCATATATCCCATAACACCTTCAAGCCCCCTGGGCGAAATAGCAGATACCTGGGCCTCCAAAGGCAGAAAAAATATATTCGGACAGGTCCTTATCATAAAACAGATGCAGTCTGAAGCAGGAGCTGCCGGCGCGGTTCACGGTTCTCTGGCCGCCGGTGCCATGACATCAACCTTTACCGCATCCCAGGGACTTTTACTTAAGATTCCAAACATGTATAAAATTGCAGGTGAACTTCTTCCCTGTGTTTTTCATGTGACAGCCAGATCTATTTCCGCTCATGCCCTTTCCATTTTCGGAGATCACCAGGATGTCATGGCAGCCCGGCAGACCGGTTTTGCAATGCTGGCTTCCAATTCAGTCCAGGAAGCCCAGGACCTTGCGCTTGTAGCTCACCTGGCAACCCTGGATTCCCGGGTGCCGTTTCTGCATTTCTATGACGGATTCAGGACCTCCCATGAAATCCAGAAAATCGAAATGATCGACTATAAAGACATGGCATCCTTGTTTAATTATGAGGCTTATAAAGCATTTAAAACCAGGGCTGTAAACCCTGAACACCCGGATACACGGGGTACGGCCCAGAACCCGGATATTTATTTCCAGGGCAGGGAAGCTGCCAATTCATATTATTTAAAGGTTCCGGCCATTGTAAAAGAATACATGAAAAAAGTCGGTGACCTAACCGGACGGGAATATAATCTGTTTGATTATGCAGGTGATCCTGAAGCCGATAAAATTATCGTGGCTATGGGATCAGGCTGTGAAGCCATTGAAGAATCCATAAACCGGCTGAATGCGGATGGAGAAAGGCTTGGACTGGTGAAAGTCCGTCTTTACAGGCCTTTTGACCGGGAAAGTTTTTTCAGAGCCATTCCCTCTACAGCAGAAACCATCACGGTCCTGGACAGGACCAAGGAACCCGGAGCCCTTGGCGAACCCCTTTATACAGATGTATGTACGGCTTTTATGGAACATGGTATTACCCCGAAAATCATCGGCGGCAGATATGGCCTGTCCTCAAAAGAATTTACACCGAACATGATCAAGGCTGTCTACGACAATATGAAATCCTTTCAGCCGAAAAATCATTTCACTGTGGGCATCATTGACGATGTCACCCATACCTCCCTTGAAGTGAAAACCGGTTTTAACCCGGCACCGGCCGGTACCATTGCTGCAAAATTCTGGGGGTTGGGAGCAGACGGTACGGTGGGTGCAAACCAGAGCGCCATTGCTATTATCGGGGACAATACAGACAAATATGCCCAGGGTTATTTTGCTTATGACTCAAAAAAATCCGGGGGACTCACCGTGTCTCATTTAAGATTCGGCGATGTGCCCATCAAATCCACTTATCAGATCGATAATTCCGATTTTATTGCCTGCCATAAATCCAATTATGTAGAGATTTATGATGTCTTAAAGGGGATAAAAGAGGGGGGAACCTTTCTTCTTAATTCTCCCTGGTCGGTTAAGGAAATGGAAAAATTCATTCCCGGGCATGTCAGAAAAACCATTTACGATAGAAAATTGAAATTCTATAATATTGATGCGGTTAAAATAGCCACACAAGCCGGTCTCGGCGGCAGAATCAATATGATCATGCAGACCTGCTTTTTCAAATTAGCCAATGTCCTGCCCGTGGATAAGGCCATCAGTCTTCTGAAAGACGATATCAAAGCTAAATTTGGTAAAAAGGGTGAAAAAGTGGTTTCAATGAATATTGAAGCTGTTGACAAAACCCTTGACAACCTGGTTGAAATCAAAGTCCCAAAATCCTGGAAAGATGCAGCAAGTACTGAGAAAACCGTTGAAAAAACAACCCCGTTTGTAGATAAGGTCATGAGAAAAATAAATACCCAGGGTGGGGATGATCTTCCTGTAAGCGTTTTTGCCCCGGATGGGGTATTTGAACAGGGAACGGCCCAGTATGAAAAAAGAGGGGTGGCTATTGATGTTCCGGAATGGATCCCGGAAAATTGCATCCAGTGCAACCAGTGTTCTTTTGTCTGCCCCCATGCTGCCATCATCCCTATTGTTGCCGTGGAAAAGGAATTAAAAGGTGCTCCAAAGAGTTTTGTCATGGTGGACGGCAAAGGTAAGGAAATGGAGGCCTATAAATTCAGAATCCAGGTGAATCCGCTGGATTGCCAGGGATGCGGCAACTGTGCCGATATCTGCCCGGCTAAAACACCGGCCCTGGTTATGAAATCCCTGGACAGCCAGGTGGAAGGCCAGCTGGATAATCATAAATTCTCCAAAACTATTTCCTTTAAAACCGGTATCCTGAAACGGGATACGGTTAAAGGCAGCCAGATGTATCAGCCGTTGCTGGAATTCTCCGGCGCCTGCGCAGGCTGCGGTGAAACACCCTATGTAAAACTTTTAACCCAGCTTTTTGGAGAACGCATGACCATTGCCAATGCAACGGGTTGTTCCTCTATATGGGGCGGGTCTGCACCCTCCACCCCTTATTGCACCAATGCGGATGGTGAAGGCCCGGCCTGGGCCAGCTCTTTGTTTGAAGATGCGGCAGAATTCGGGTACGGTATAATGCTGGCCACAAAAACCAGGAGAAACACCCTGGCCCAAAAAGTTCAGAAAGCAATTGAAACAAAGACTTCCCCTGCTGTGAAAGAAGCATTGAATGGATGGTTGTCCGGCAAGGATAACACGGAAGAATCTAAAAAATATGCCTTTGCCCTGAAAAACCTGTTAAAAGATCAATCCAACGGGATTTTAAAAGAAATTTATGAGGAAAAAGACCTGTTTGTAAAAAAATCCCACTGGATCTTCGGCGGTGACGGATGGGCCTATGATATCGGATTCGGCGGGCTGGACCATGTTCTGGCATCAGGCGAAGATATCAATATCCTGGTCATAGATACGGAAGTCTATTCCAATACCGGCGGGCAATCTTCAAAAGCCACCCCAACGGGTGCCATTGCAAAATATGCAGCATCCGGCAAGAAGATCGGTAAAAAAGATCTGGGCAGGATGATCATGAGTTACGGTTATGTGTATGTGGCTTCCATTTCCATGGGCGCCAACAAAAATCAGACCATGAAAGCCCTTCTTGAAGCAGAAAAATATCCAGGACCCTCTCTTGTTATCTGTTATGCCCCCTGCATCAACCAGGGCATCCGGAAAGGCATGGGCAAATCCCAGCTTGAAGGAAAACTGGCTGTTGATTCCGGTTACTGGCCGCTTTACAGATATAATCCTGAATTGATCAAGGAAGGCAAAAATCCCTTTATCCTGGATTCAAAGGCACCGGACGGAACCCTTCAGGAATTCCTCAGTGGCGAGACACGGTTTGCCGCCCTTGAAAAAAGCTTCCCGGAAGAATCCAAACGTCTCAGGGCCAAGATTGAAGAAGAAATGACGGATAAATACACCATGTTAAAAATGATGGCTGAAATAGGTAAAAAAGAAAAATAAGAATGCGATAAACAAAGAGAAAAGGGCCGGAAAATTTCCGGCTCTTTTCATATCTTCACAATATAAGATATACAGCAGAATCGCAGGTAAGCTGGGATGATAAGGCATGACTGATTCAAGATTTTTTTGCTATGAAAAAAAAGTGAGTATTTAAATAAAGTTCTTGCATTGTAATATGTTCCGGATATTCTCCAACACCCTGCGAACCAGTGTAAAAGAGATACGCTCCTGTTCCAGCCGCAGGGAGGGGGCATGAAGATTTTTTCGCAGGGCATCATAGACAAAGGCCTCTTCTGCCGTCAGCAGGGAAAGGTCCCGGCTGACAGGAGAGGGTTCACTGCCCCAGAGGGCTTTGTGGGATAACAGGGTGGCTTCATCCATGAGAAAGGAACGGGTTTGTGGAAAATAATGCCGGACCTGGTCGATCATGGCAAAACCATGGGTGTCGATGTCGCCCCAGTACCAGACCGGTTTTTCCTTTATCCAGCATGCATTGCAAAGGACAGACAGGCTGTACCCCAGCCCGAAGACCACCAGGGCTCTGGGAAAAGGCGGAAAGGCCAGGCCGGTAATTTCGTTTTCCACAATAAAAATGGTGTCAGGCTTTATGGGCAGGTTATTAAACTCATGTTCCGGTATTTCCAGGTCGGACAGGCCCATGAGGGTGAAATCCGGGTCAAGACACCTGAACCGGATACGGGCGGGTTTAGACAGGAAACCGAAACGGGTTTCAAAGGCAGCCGGTCCCTGGGCCTGCTGGTTTACGCTATCGCCCGGCAGTATACGGGTGAGAAGCTTTACAAGCCATGGCTTATGGTTTTCAATGAATTTGGTGTCAACGCCCGGAATTTCCAGTTGCCGAAGATAAATGTTGGGGCCGGGATTGTTTTTCAGATAAGAGACAATGGCCAAGAGTTTATCCCAGACTTCAGCATGATGGAGCACATCCAGCGGCTTTTCAATTAAAAGCCCCTCAAGTTCGGGGCAGCAGGCAATTATTTTTTTAAAAAGCACCTGATATTGATTGGCTTCCCCGGTTTTTCCGAGATAGAACAGGATATCGTCCAGGGTCCTGAAAATGACGGCCTTGGGGATTCTGTTCTTTCCCAGGGTCCGGTGGTTGAATTGGTGCCATTCAATGTTAAAGCCTTTTTTGTCCTGTTTTGCGGCATGGCCGGCCATATGCTCGATCCAGGTGCGGGCAGCATCAAACTGGTGGATGAGTTCATCGGCGGCCGGGTGTTTCAAGGGGATGCGCAGCGGCTCAAAAGGAGTATGGCTGACGCATTGGGCCAGGAACTCACCTTTGTTCCATTTTTTTTCAAGCCGGGTCTTGATATCCTTGTTGCAGGTCCAGGAGTTCATGATGCTTTTTCCCTGCGCTCTTTGCGGTATTCCAGGACGGTCATATTCCGGAGCTGCGACTCCCTGCCGTCCTGGCTGTAGACAAAGCCCACGGCAGACACATAAGGCTCGATGATATGGATCTTCTGCAGGGGTGTGACGATGAGAAGCTGGAGATTCAGCTTTTTAAACAGTTCCAGGCTGTACCGGGTGGATTCGTCGGATCCCCGGCCAAAAGCTTCGTCAATGGCAACAAACCGGAAAGTCCGGGACCTGACTGCACCCCATTCCAAACCGAATTGATAGGCCAGGCTCGCGGCCAGAACCGTATAGGCCAGTTTTTCCTTCTGTCCGCCGGATTTTCCGCCTGAATCCGTATAATGTTCATATTCGCTCTGATCTTCCCTCCAGCGTTCAGATGCGGCAAATACAAACCAGTTGCGGACATCCGTGACTTTCCGGCCCCACCGCCGGTCAATATCGCCCATGCCCTCCCGTCCCCGGAACCGTTCGATCATTGACCGCACCTGCATAAATTTGCTTTCCGAATAATGATCATCATCCGACCCGGTCAGGGCCCCTTCGGTGCAGGCCCTGAGCTGGTGCTGAAAATCACGGATATCCACATCCGGGCTCATCTGGGCCTCAAGAACGATATACCGGCCCGGGTTGTATTCAATATCTGACAAAGACTGGTTTATCCGCTCGATGCGTTCCTGTATGGTCTCCCGTTCTCGCAGAAGCTGGGACTGGAAATTTGCCACTTCACGGATGGTGTTTTCGTTGAGCAGTTCCTTGAACCGCTGCTCAAACCTCGGCAGGTTATCGGTCTGAAGCTTTTCAAGCATGGCTTTGTATTCCGGACCCGAGGCCGCTGAATCATCCACTTCACGGGTCTCCAGGGGAAAATCCCGGCGATAACCGTGCATGGCTTTTATGATCCTGTCTTCTATAACGCGGATCCGTTTGTCCAGGCTGTCAATGCGGTCCTGGATGATTTTGCGCAGTTCCTTTTCCCGTCCGTCACAGGATTCAATGGCCAGGGTATGCTTTTCAAGTTCCTTGACCCGCAAGGCATCCAGTTGTTTGATCAGGGTATGGACCAGGGCCTGTTCCATGGTTTTCCAGACCGACATATCCTGGTCGCAGGTTTGAATACCCAGGCGGGCCTGCTGCTGTTTTTCCTCGTTTTTAGACAGGGTGTCCCAGGCCTGTTTCAGATCCTGTTCTGTTTCATGGATCTCTTTTTCAAGGGTTTCAAGCCGGCTTTCAAGAGTTTTGAGAACATCCGAAGCTGCCTCCAGTTGTTTTTTCTCCTCTTCCAGCCGTGACATCTCCAAGGTGACCGATTTCCAGTCCAGGTCGCTGAAATCCCGGAAATCGCCAAGCCGGACCAGGTTTGTGAGATTTTCCTGAAGGTCTTTTTTCTGCGTGTCCAGATTTGAAATCAGGTCAGCCTCATCCTGCATCTTTTTTCCCAGTTCCCGGCAACGGTTTTTCAAGGTTTTGATTTTTGCTTCATTGGTCCAGCCCAGGATATAATGGGACCGGTCTTTAATATCCCTGCGGTCGTCTTTTTCATGGCGTTTGCCGCCGGATCTGATCTGGCCTGCCTCGGTCACGGCCTGGGGTTCCCGAAGAAACTGTTTTATATCTGTGCAGCAGGCATAATCAAACCGGTCGGCCAGTTCCTTTTCCAGCCAGTCATAAAAAAGGGAATCCGGTTTGATGGACAGTTTTTTGACCAGGGACTCGGGATGAAGGTCATGGGCCGCTTCTTTGCCGTCCATGCGGACCAGGTAATACACCAGGCGGCCCTTTAAATGGGTGGTGTCTACCCAGGCCGCCACATCCTTATAATAGGTTTCAGACACCAGCAAAGAAAGACCGAAATTATGAAGCAGCCGTTCGGCCGACCCTTCCCAGGTTTTTGCATCCTCTCTGACCTGAATCAGCTCCCCGGCAAAGGGCAGGGTATTTTCATGAAGCTTAAGATGGGTGCACAGATCATTCCGGATACGGATCTGCTGGGTATGGATATTGCTCTTTCGCCGTGACAGGGATTCCAGCTCCAGTGTCAATTCATCATGGGCCGATTTCAGGTTTCTGAATTCAACCCCGGCATCAGTGCGAAGGTTTTGCAGGTCTACATCTTTTTGTTTTAGAATATGTTGCCGGTCCATGATTTGGCGGGCATTATCATCAAAATCATCGCGGGTATTCACAGCTTTTAAAGACAGGTTCAGGGCCAGGTCTGCATACCGGCCAGCCTGGCCCTGGTATTTTTCCTTTTCCCGGCTTAAGCGATTGATCTCTGATCTGATCCGTTCCAGACGGTCACCGCCGTTTTCGGCAATGGCATGTTTCAGATCATCCCGCCCGCCCATCCGTTCCCGGCGTTTGATATCCAGGCTGTTGATTTTCCGCTCCAGGCGGCCCTGTTCATCACCCAATAGTTTTAACCGTTTTTTGAACAGCACTCTTTTATGAAAGGCAAAAAACGGGGTCAGGCCCTCCCGGAAGTCCCGCAATTGATTTTTTTCATGGGTCAGCATTGTCTGCTTTTTGCAGTCATCTACCAGGGGTGTCAGACGTTCGATCTGGTGCTTGGCCCGGATGACGGCATCATGAGCCCGGCTCAGATCGTCAAAATGGTGGATCAGCACTTCCATGCGCGGCAGAACATCAAAAGCTTCCAGCATATGTTCCCGGACAAAATCCGTTAGATTGCCCACGGATTTCATGGAAACCGTCTGGTGAAACAGGGCCAGGGCCTGTTCGGTTTCAATGCCGAACCGTCTTCTGAAGGCAGCCCCGTATTTGGGGAAGGTCTCGAAGACCTCGGTTTTGGAGAATTTTTTCAGGCGTTTTTTGAGCCGGCTGATATCCGGGCCGAAATCGCTGAAATGATCGCTAATGGATAAGGCCCTGTCCGAAACCAGGTAAAACCGGTCAGGCTGCCCATGACTTTCCCTGAGCCAGAATACCTGGGCCAGGGTCACTTCCTGGACATAACCTTTGTTTTTAAACACACCCAGAATAACGGAAAAACTGTTGTGGTCCCGCAAGGCAACGGATTTGGACGTATGGCCGATATCACTGCGCTCGGATTTGTAATATCCCAGGACATAGGAACGAAGGCTGCGCTCCCGCATATCGGCCCCGGCCGCCTTGTTATAGGCCACCCGGTTAGCCGGAACCAGCAAAGTGGTCACGGCATCCACCAAAGTGGATTTGCCTGAACCGATGTCCCCGGTCAAAAGCCCGTTCCGGCTTTGAAGATCCAGTCGCCAGACTTTTTTATGAAAGGTGCCCCAGTTAAAAATCTCCAGGGTCTGCAAACGGAATCCGGCCAGGCTGTCGTCGGATGAAAAATCAAGAAGCTCCTGCTCCATCAGTCCGTCTCCTTTATGCTGTCCGAATCTGCCCCGCGCTTTTCCTGATACTCCCTGAGCCGGTCATCCAATTCATGAAGCCATTGGGCGTCCACAAAGGCTTTTAAAATACGGATGACTTCAATCTTGTCTTTCTGGCCTTTCAGGCGCCGGATAAACCCCAGGTCGGCAATTCTGTTCAGGCAGATATGGATCTTGTCCAGCAGCCTGGCCTCATTGCCGCTGGAAGGAAAAAACACCTTCACCATATCGGCAATATCCTCCACTGATAAGATGAGCCGGGTATCCTCCCCTGATGCATCGCTTTCAGCCAGTTTTTTCCGCAGAAGGGCGATGATCAGGCTCACGGGGTAAGACAATGGCCTTTTGCCCACCAGCCGGGGAAGGGGGTCTTCACCTTCCTCCGGTTCCCGGGTTTTGAGCCAGGCATATCCTTCGGAAACGTCCAGCACCAGATCCAGACCCAGGACCCGCACATAATCCCGGACCGCAACCTGGCAGTCTTCCAGAACCTGCCAGAGTTTTTCATCGTTTTCCCGGAATACCACCCCTTTCATCAGTTCGATGAGGGGCTTTGAGATATTTGGGGGAGGGTTGTCCGTCATATCCATGGTTCACCTGCTGAAAATTACGGCAGAAAACTCTGCCTGCCGGGTCACCCCGTGGTCATCGGTCCAGGATACCCGGTGTTGCCGGGTATCATCAAACTGGGCCTTGTCATCGTCCCCGGCCAGGCTCAGATAGGTGACCAGTTCGGCCAGACCCTTTTCCAGGGGATGATCGGCAAGGATCTGGGCAAGCGTCACCTGGTCCCTTGTCTGGAGGGCATTGCGGATAATCCCTTTCAGTTTGAGCCTGTCCACAAATACAGTGGCATAAAGCAAATCCGACGGGATATCCGAACCGTCTCCCAGAAACACGGTTTCCTCAATCATCGGTTTCACCGGGGTCGTGTAAAGGGGCCGTTCCATGGGGAGAAAAACACGGGGGCCGGACTCGTCAAGGGTCATGAAATCCTTCTCCGGCATGTTCTCTTTAACTTGAACAGCAAGGCTTTCAATGCTTTGGAGCACCTGCATGATCCGTTTATTTTCCAGAAATGCCTGATCATCCAGATAGCGGCGCAACTGCCCGGACAATTTGGCCACGGTGCGCTGGGTATGCTCACCAGCCTCCAGCCAGTCGTAATGCACCCTTTTAAGGCGCATATCCGGAGACAAGGCCTTCACGGCATCAAGGCCAAACACCCGGTGCAGCAGACCGGACAGCTCTTCCTGCCGGGCCGGTGACATCAGAAGATCCCAGAAGGCATTGAAATTTTTCCCCTGATCGGATTCCGCAATCACATCCCGCTCGCCGAAAAACTCTTCAAGCAGCTTGCCTTTGCTGCCTTCCCAAAGGGCAATCTGCTCCCGGGTCTTCTGATCCAGGTGTCTGAAATTGTATTCCACCTCACGGAAATCACTCAACAATTCCCGGGCGGTTTTGTTGACCAGCAGAAACCGGTCTTTGAGGGCCGTGTCATCCAGCACATCCATGCGGCCTTCCCTGACCCGGGTCAGTTCCTTTTCAATATCGGCCTTGCGCTTTTCAAGTTCCTGTATTCTCACTTTTGCATCAGCCTCGGTTCCTTCCACCATCTGGCGCAGCAGTTCAAAAATCGTCATCAGTCTGGACTCGGTTCCGATAAAAGGCCGCTGGACCAGATTCTCAAGCCAGGTCAGGGCCTTTTCGACGGATGGCATGAGATCATAATGCGCTTCATCAGACCCCTGGGGATAAAATTTCCGAAGCCAGCCCTTATCCTCCCCGGCCCAGTCATCCAGATAGGATTCCGCCTGGCGGGGAAAGGCTGCCTCCCCTTCTGTTTCCCGCAGGGCAAAGAGATAGTCTTCCAATGCCGAGGCAAGATCCGACCGGCTCATGCGCCTCTGGTTGGGAACGATAAAAATCTTATGGATAAAGGCTGCGATTAGCGGGCTATGGTCCGCCACCAGCAGTTTCCACGCCGGATGAGTTCTTCTCAAGGCCTTTAATGTGGAATAGTCAAACTCCATAGTATCCCCGTTTCATTCAAAATAGCAGCGACTATCCAAGCGATGCTCAGATACCGGTCTATTGAGCGTACCAAATGAGTTCCTGTAGGATAAGACCTTTCCTTTTGTCAAGAAGATTCCAAACATCTCACTTTTTCATGGGTCTTTGTTTAGCCGGTTGTGTCTATACTGTTGATTTTTTCCGTCTGCTTTTGCGCAAATATCCAGTGCCCCCACAGCAATTCCCGGTGAAAAATAGCAGGCGTTGAGGAGTGGAGTTTCAGCAAAAAGTCTGATTTATTTTTCATGA
>Ga0156388_1026_pt1 | contig 18867 bp, 19 predicted proteins | sample RifOxyA3_FD_108032 | JGI IMG/M metagenome (GOLD analysis project Ga0156388, IMG submission 108032) | Desulfobacterales bacterium RIFOXYA12_FULL_46_15
AATCCCTCGACATAACGAAATCAATGAAAAGCTTGCTCGTTCAATAATACGTAAAGCAAGGAGAGGAGGCAAACCATGAGGTTTTCAGGTAAAATATATAAAGAGGGTAAATTCTGGTTGGCAGAAATTCCGATCCTCGATTTAATGACCCAGGGTAGCACAAAGAAAGAAGCATATGAAATGGTTGCTGATATGCTCGAATCTTTGGTTAATAAAGATGGATTTAAAATTGAGGTTTATAAGGGGAAAAAGGACAATTTTGAGGTTGGTTCTTTGGAATCAAAGCATATGGTAAGTTTATTATTGCAGCGGAAGCGAGAATTAAGTGGCTTATCGCTTGCTCAGGTTGCAAGCCGATTAGGTATGAAATCACGCAACACCTATGCTCGGTACGAACAAGGGCATTCTATTCCAAGTGTTGAAAAACTTAATGAGTTGCTAAGTGCAGTTTGCCCACAGACCGATATAGTAATTAATGAAAGTTCGATTCCCCTAACAAATGCATAAACACGGACGTTTTTCACCGCTGCGTTCGCTTCGCTCTGAAAAACGCCGGTTATGCTCGCGTTCACAGATGTTATTATCCAGAGGGGCTCCCGGCACTTTTAAAAATTGTGTCAACTTTTCCCAGTGTTTCAGCATATAGGTGATGGCCTTGCCAAGCCCGGAGTCCGGCTCCACCAGATGTCCATTTGACGGTCCAGCCAGGATTTGAGCCCTGTCATCAATGGTTTGCTGTGTTCTTTATGACAGACCAGCCGCTGGGCCGGTGTCATTTTCTGTTTTTTTGCCCGGGCATCTATGTGATAAACTTCTGCAATCACCTCAATGACATGGGCGGTTTCTTCAGGAAAATTCTCAATCTCTTTGGGGCACTAGTTTTTTCTTTATTGCGGGTTTCTAAGATCCTGGCTTTAAGAACATTTTTCTTTTTTTCAGTTATGACCTGGAATTGGGGAAACAGACGATTATTTTAGGGCCACGCCCCTCAAAAAAAACTAGTGGCGGTCAACCGCCACTCCCAACCTATTGTTATTAATGATGATACGCCATCAAGTCAAAAGTTTTGGGTTGAAGATCCGATCCGGAAAATTGATGTTTCACCAGGAAAAATTTTAATAGCAACCTGTGCATCTTCAGGGCAAAAAAGAATCAGACCCTTCCATGGCTTCCATGACCGGGGCGAAGACAGAATAGAGAAGATTTGCCTGCTTAAAGGAAGAGGTTAAGGTGGAGACGGTGATGAAGGGCCCCTTGGCTACCTTGATATTTTTCCTGGCAAGCTCCCGGGATAGTTTTTTATAACAGGTCTCAACCAGGCCCGGATCAAAGGGATATCGCCCTTCCCGGCTTTCGGGAGTAGACTCTTCAAGTCCTTTATTGATCTCGTCCAGGGTCATGGCCCCGTAGATATGGGGTTCCCGTTTTCCCAGCATAGTCAGGTTGGGGCCGTTGATGATCTTCCCGTTTGAATTTCTGGCTGTAGACTTCATAATCTTTATCCAGTTTCAGCCCTTCAGGGGTTTCAAAGGCGGAAATGGAAGAGACAAGGATAAGTGTTTTGTGATCAGCGACAGTTATAATTCCCGTCATAGTGAATGATTTCCCAGTTCAGCAATGCCGATCCGAGTTTTGCATCAATTCTTTTTTTACGGGTGACGGATTCAGACTCAGTCATTATGCCTCATCTTGTCTTTTCGTTTGGACGGTCATTGCTGTTTTTCCATAAACACCAGCCTGACCTTTGGGGAGATGTCCATTTCACGGCACTCTCGATATCCAAGCCGGTTGTAGAGACGGATATTGTGAGCGCTCCTAGTGCCGGTAAACAATTCAAACCGTTTGGCATTCGGAAAGGCGGCTTCTATTTTCTCCATCATACGGGTTCCGATTCCTTTTCCCTGGTATTCCGGAAAAATCATGAGCCTGCCGATGTGGCAGGTGCCGGAATCGAGAAAGGCTCTTACGGAGCCGATGATTTTATCTTCGTGTATTGCCTTCAGAAAGGTCCTGGTTTCAAACTCTGACTCAATCTCGGATAGTGTTTGGGTCAGGGGTGGAATCGTCCAGTCATTATTGAGTTTTGCCTCGCTCTGGTATGCGACCTTCTGTAATGAAAGAATCTCGGCCGCGTCTCCTGCTTCTGCCTGAATGATGGAAATGTCCATGTGTGCCTCTTTTTTGATCCAACCTATATTTGAACGGGTCCGGATATCATGCCTTGTTGAAAGATGTCCGACGATAACCAGTTGAAATTTATATCTGAAAATAACTATCAGGATATGGCAGGCGTGTAAAGAAAATACTATGAAAAGGCCACATGGTTTTTTAATAGTGTCGTTTATTTTTATTAAAGCAGGAGAGAAAAATGAAATTTACTAAAGAAGTAGTGGAAATGATAAAAATTTTTCTGATTCAGAACGTCACTGCCAATCCTGATACATTAACAGCCATGACATGCAACCATTTCCAGATCACAAAGCCCACTGTTTATAAATATATCAATGAACTGATGGAAGATAAAGTTCTCGAAAAGACGGGGTCCGGCAGATTCCCCAAATACCAACTGGTTAAAACGGTTTATAACTGGGAGTATGAGAATAAAAACCTGGAAGAGGATATCATCTGGTCAAAAGTCATAGCCCCGTTATTAATAGAGATCAACAGCAATGTAAAAGAAATCTGTCAGTACGGCTTCACGGAAATGGCCAACAATGTCATTGACCATTCAGGGGCTAAGATTTTAGCAATTGAGCTTACGGTCGACTATTTAAAAACCAAAATACGCGTGGCCGACAATGGAATCGGGATCTTTAGAAAGATCCAACAGAGTTTGGGCCTGGAACATCCAGACCAGGCGATTCTGGAACTGGCTAAAGGGAAATTCACTTCCGATCCTGAAAACCATTCCGGCGAAGGGATATTTTTTACATCCAGGGTTTTTGATATGTTTTTTATCTTTTCACACCAGCTAACTTTTGCTGGTTTTGGTAATGAGGATGGCACCATGAGGGAAGAAAAAGATGATCTTCCGGGTACTTGGGTTATTATGGAAATTAATAAAAATTCACCCGCCCTGTTAAAAGACATTTTTGACGAATATGCAGATCCGGGTAAAGACCCGGGTTTTCATAAAACGCGCATTCCGGTTAAGCTGATGCAACACGAGGGAGAGTCTTTAATTTCAAGATCTCAAGCTAAAAGGCTCATCTCAAGGTTTGATCGGTTTTCTGAAGTAATTCTCGATTTTGAAGGCGTGGCCCAGATTGGTCAGGCCTTTGCTGATCAGGTATTCAGAGTTTTTCCAAATAAATATCCTGCCGTTAACCTTAAAACAATCAATACGGTGCCGGATGTGAAAAATATGATTAAAAGAGTTCAATCCACAAAATAATAAAAATGATTGTCGCCTTTACCCTGATCATCAGCCCGTTCTGTACAGGCAGGCGCCATTTACACGACTGCGGCGTGTCTTGATATTACCCCTGGTTGATGATATGATCCGTTTGCAAAAAAATAATACAACCAGGGTGAAACCACATTGATAAAAAAGGATAAATTTACTTTCAGATGCCAGTCATGCGGGGGCCAGGCACCCAAATGGATGGGCAAATGCCCTGAATGCGGAGAATGGGACACCCTTGTGGAAGAGCGAATCCTTTCGGGCGCATCAAAAAAGAAAGGCCATTCCCTGGTCTTGGAACCGGTTCTGATTGATTCCGTGGCAGTTGAGGAAACAGACCGGATCAAAACCGGTGTGGGGGAATTTGACCGGGTCCTGGGCGGCGGGATTGTGGATGGTTCTGTAATCCTCATCGGCGGTGATCCCGGGATCGGGAAATCCACTCTCATGCTTCAGGTGCTGTCCCGGTTGTCCGGTAATGGTAAAAAATGCCTCTATGTGTCCGGTGAAGAGTCGGTCCGCCAGCTTTCCATGAGGGGAAAGCGCCTTGATTCAGGCGGGAACGCCATGTATGTGGTATCTGAAACCGATCTTAATTCCATCCTTGCCATGGTAGAGGGCCAAAAATATGATGCCCTGGTCATTGATTCCATCCAGACTATATTTCACCCGGATGTGTCGTCCACGCCGGGCAGTGTGACCCAGATCAGGGAAGCGGCCATGCAGTTCATGAAGCTTGCAAAGACAACCGGTATCCCGGTTTTTCTCATCGGCCATGTGACAAAGGTCGGGGCCATTGCAGGGCCGAAAATTATGGAACATATGGTGGATACAGTGCTTTATTTTGAAGGGGATAAAAGCCATGTGTTCAGGATATTAAGGGCGGTGAAGAACAGGTTCGGCCCTACCAATGAAATCGGCGTGTTTGAAATGAACGAGAAAGGGCTTACTGAGGTTCCCAATCCATCTGCCGTTTTTTTATCCGAACGTTCCACCCTTTCACCCGGATCGGTTGTCACAGCCTGCATGGAAGGATCGAGGCCCATTCTTGTGGAAATCCAGGGACTTGTCTCCACCTCAGGTTTTGGAACCCCGCGGCGAACAATCCTGGGTCTGGATCATCACAGGGTTTCTCTGATTGTAGCGGTAATGGAAAAAAGGCTGGGGATGAATCTTTCCGGCTTAGATATATTTATGAATGTCACGGGCGGGGTTAAAATAGTGGAACCTTCTGCAGATCTGGCCATTGCCGCTGCCCTTGCGTCGAGTTTTCTGGACAAGCCGGTGGAGAACAAGACTACATTGGTCGGGGAGGTCGGCCTGACAGGGGAAATCCGGGCTGTGGGCCATATCCAGGCACGGATCAGGGAAGCTTCAAAAATGGGATTTGCAAGGTGTCTTGTTCCCGGCAGCACGGTCAAGCAGCTTTCAAAGGTTAAGGGAATGAGCTTTGAAAGTATTCGTTTTCTCAAAGATGCCATGGATGTATTGTTTTAACGGCAGGGATAAACATGAAAAACAATCCGAAAAACCAATGGGAAGATCATTTGACACGGCGTGCCCGGACAGAAAATTACCCGGCCCGGTCTGTGTATAAGCTTGAAGAGATCCAGAATAAATTCAAGGTGATGAATAAGAACGACCAGGTGCTGGATCTGGGCTGCGCCCCGGGCTCATGGCTCTTGTATGCATCAAAGCAGGTGGGGAGCGGAGGCCGGGTGCTGGGCATTGATCTAAGTTCTGTGGACATCAAACTGCCGGAAAATGTGAAGGCTGTAAAAGAGAATGTGTTGAATCTTGAAAAATTGCCTGTGGTTGATGAAACCACCCGGTTCAATGTCGTTTTGAGTGATATGGCACCTTCAACCACCGGAAGAAAGGATGTGGATGCAATAAAATCATATGAACTTTGCTGCATGGCCCTTGCTGTTGCAGATCAGTATCTTGTGCCGTCCGGACATTTTGTCTGTAAAATTTTCCAGGGAAATGAGTTCAAGGAGTTTGAGAAAAAAGTTAAATCCAAATTTAAAGAGTGTAAAATATTTAAACCCGACAGTTGCAGAAAACAAAGCAAAGAAATATATATGATAGCAAAATTCAAGAACTAATTTAGGAGGGTTCATGTCAGGACATAGCAAGTGGTCAACCATAAAACACAAAAAAGGCGCTGCCGATGCCAAACGCGGCAAGATTTTTTCCAAATTGATCAAAGAGATTACCGTGGCGGCAAGGATGGGCGGCGCTGATCCGGAAGCCAACTCAAGGCTTCGGCATGCACTGATCAATGCCAGAACCCAGAATATGCCCAAGGATACCTATGAGAGGGCCATCAAAAAGGGAGCAGGTGATCTTGATGGAGTTAATTATGAAGAGATTGTATATGAAGGGTATGGACCCGGCGGGGTGGCGGTGCTGGTCGAATGTATGACTGACAATCGAAACAGGACCATTGCAGAAGTACGCCACGCCTTTGGCAAAGCCGGCGGCAATGTCGGGACCAGCGGATGCGTTGCCTGGATGTTTGATAAAAAAGGATTGATTACCATCAATAAAAAAGATGCCACAGAGGAAACCCTGATGGAGGTGGCATTGGAAGCCGGTGCCGAGGATATCAAAGACGAAGACGAGTCCTTTGATATCATTATGAGTCCTTCAGACTTTGATGCGGTAAAAGAAGCCATTGATGCTGCTAATATAAAATTTGAAGCAGCGGAAATCACCATGATCCCTCAGACCCTGACAGAGCTGAAAGGGGTTGAGGCAGAGCAGATGATAAAATTTATGGATGTCCTGGATGACCTGGATGATGTCCAGAAATTTTACTCCAATGCCGACATCTCGGATGAAACGTTTGATGCCATGTCATAACAACCCGCCGTTATCGAAAAAATAAAAGACAGGGGCTTTGGGTCATGCGCCCCTGTCTTTAATCCGGTCATTCTTCTCTGGTTTTAAACATCGGTTTAAAGCTCAATCATTTTTTGAACAGAGCCCCCATGCCTTTCTCTCTGGTATTTTCTATTTCATTCACATTCTGGGTATTTATTTCGGGGTTATTGCCCCGGACGAGACGGACATAATTGTATATTCGAATCACATCCCCCTGGGGTCCCCGCCCATATGGGTAGAGAGAAGGATCACCATTTTTTGGATCACTTCTCTGAGAACCGGCACCGTGTACATCCATCAATTCGTAATTACCCTGGGAATTGGTCATCCATCCCAATGCTTCTCCAAAGGCGATATAAATCCCGGCCTGGCCGTTTAAGAAGCTTTCATGGGTGGTACTTGTCCAGAAAAAAGGATAGTTTGAGTGATTGGCTTCATCAATTATCAGGGTCATGTCAAACACGGGGTCAATGGCCGGTGAATTTGAGAAGGCGGGAGATCTTGTATAATCGACGATACTCTGAAGTTCCTTGGCATTGGGAAGTCTCCAGTCTGAAAATCCTGCAAATTCCATATCTTGAGCCAGTTGAAGGGCTGTCTCCCAAGTGACTGCACCATTTCTGGAATTCTGTGTATAAAAGCTGCCGCTGTCCTGCTTCATCCAGGTAAGCCCGGTTGCCAGATCTGAAATTGTTCCGTCATGGTTATCCTGGAATTTATTTTTACCATACTCAGGATTTTGGCGCACATATAAGACATAATATTTTTTGTCTGAGCCGTTTATGGTTATTGGATAGCCCTTAATCCGGCCATCCGCAAAATTCACGCCAAACACGGTCTGATTACCATTCATTGTTGTGCTGACGTATCGGGTGGAAGAGATGTATTGGGAGTCTATTATTCGTTCCCCCTTATTGGGATCACCATAAGGGAAAATAAACACATCGTTATCAATGAACGGCACCAGGTTAGATGTATCATTATCCTGGCTGTTGGGATCAATCCCGGAAAAAAGAATCAGAGAATAGAGTTCTTTGATGGTGGGAACCCGCCAGTCATTAAACCCGGCAAGGTTAAGGGATGAAACTTCATCCATTGCCTCCTGCCAGGTTTTTTTATCGCCTGGATCCTGCTGCCACATAAGCCCTGTATTAAGATCGGTCACGGTTCCGTCACCATTGTCCGCATAGAAAGGTTGATTCCCTTTATAATGAGCATCTTGTCCATAAAAGGCATGGCCTTCCAAGGGAATGGATATTATGTTTGAATGATCATAAAATGTGGATTGCCCTGTATCCACTATTGTATAAGGCGTTTGATCTGCCGAATTATCCTGGCTGAACCCGGATGAAATCATGCCCACAATCGACAGGAAAATGATAATAAGCTCTTTAAAATAAAATTTTCTTTTCATTGCAGTTCTCCTCTTTGTCAGGTTGTACAAAAATAAACATCCTCTTGGATTTATTTTTATCCTACCAATTAATTGTGAGAGCATGGGGATGAAATTGTGTGGAAAGATAGAGGATTTTCAGCCTCTTCTTGAAAGAAGCTTTGATATATTTTAATACTTGAATTATGATTAAATCATTCAGGGAAACTTGTATTTATGAAATTGCGCCATAAGTTTTTTGCTGCCATTATCATTACCTCTTTTTTGATTATAGCATTAATGGTTGGGATAATGCAGATTTTTATCTATAAAAATTTTGCCCAATTTGTAAATAATACTGAACTTGAAAAGATGGACACACTCATTGAGAACCTTGCCGCGCATTACCAAGAAAACAATGGATGGCAAAGCCTCAATAAAAATCCTTTGCTTTGGGAAAATTTTTTATCACAGGCAAATCCGGATAAAATAGGGGGCAGAAAACCAAGGCCAACACCGCCCTTTATGAATGGATTAAATATGTCAAAAAGGCCTTTAAACAATTCTCACGGACCACCGCCTTTCCGAAGACATCAAGACCCTATTGATCCTTTGGATCTAAATTTCAGGCTCTGTCTTTTTGATGATAAAAAAAATCATGTTGCAGGAATATTCAACCAAGAAGACAGGTTCACATTCAGAGAGATTGTTATTTCAACAGAAAAAACAGACCACCCTCCCGGCCATATCATTGGTTTCCTGGGTTTGAAGATTATCAATAAAATCAGGAACCCCCTTGGCATTAAATATTTAAGTTCACAAACCAATGCGTTTTACACCATGGGCACTTGCATTCTGGTCCTTGCCGCTATCATCTCCTATCTTTTATCAAGACATCTTTTGGCCCCTGTTAAAGAACTCATGAAAGGCACAAAGGCATTGAGATCATATGATTTTGATATTGATATCAATGTCACTTCTAAAGATGAATTGGGCGATCTGGCAGATGATTTCAACCACATGACCAGAAAGTTAAAACAATATGAAAGACTAAGAAAAAATTGGATTTCAGACATCTCCCATGAACTTCGAACTCCAATGTCTGTTTTGCGAAGCAAACTTGAGGCAGTCCAGGATGGTATTCGCATCATGAATCCAGAAATGGTCGATTCCCTGCATTCGGATGTATTACGGCTGACAAAACTTGTGGACGAACTGCATTCATTATCCATGGCTGACTCAAAAAATCTGAGTATGATTAAAATGGTGGTCAATCCTGTTATACTCGTTGAAGAAACGCTTGAAACATTCCGTATACAATTGGAACAACAGCAGATAAGGGTGGAAAAAAATTTTTCAAAGAATCAGGATATCCATGTTTCAGGGGACACAGCCCATTTAAGCCGGTTGTTCTCCAATTTAATTGAAAATTCCCTTCGATATACAGATTCACCCGGATTACTAAAAATTAGTATTAAAAAGCATGAAAACAATGTGGTATTCATATTTGAAGATTCGGCACCTGCTGTTCCAGATAATAGCTTCAATCGTATATTTGACCGGCTTTTCAGGGTGGATAAATCAAGGAGCAGGAAATTTGGCGGCAGCGGCCTGGGTCTTAGCATCTGTAAACAGATTGTTGAAGATCATCATGGTTCAATTATGGCAGATCTTTCCGTCCTGGGCGGATTAAAGATCATTATTCAATTACCTTTAAAAATATAATATGGAAACCGCCATGGCCAAATCACATATCCTCATAGTAGAAGATGAACCGGAAATTGCTGAGATCCTGAGGGATTATCTTGTCAAAGACGGGTATTATGTTTCTTTGCTGGACAACGGGGATGAGGCATTTTCTTTTATTAAAAAAGAAAAGCCAGTCCTGATTCTTTTGGATTTGATGATTCCAGGTATGAACGGAAAGACCTTATGTCGTGAAATTAGAAAATTTTCCAACGTTCCCATTCTCATGATCACTGCCAAGGTCAATGAAATTGACCGGATTGTCGGCCTGGAGCTTGGCGCAGATGATTATATCTGCAAACCATTCAGCCCAAGGGAGGTTGTTGCGAGAGTCAAAGCTGTATTGCGCCGCGTAGCCCCTGATCGGCAAGATCAGGTATTAACCGGTGGGCTGTTCCGATTAAATCGGGATACGCACCAGGTGTTTGTGAATGATCATGAATTGATACTTACCCCCAGTGAATTTGAAATTCTTTCGGTCATGCTGGCAAATCCGAGCCGGGTATTTTCTCGAAACTCGCTGATTGAGCAGGTTCAGGGATATAGTTATGAAGGCTATGAACGAACCATTGATTTCCACATTAAGAACCTAAGAAAAAAAATCTATAAATATCTTCCCATGAAAAAAATCATACAATCTGCTTATGGCTACGGGTATAAAATGGTTTTGTAGTATAGTGCACAAACTTTTATAAAACCGGATACTTGTGACAAGCAATCCGGTTTTATCTTAAATCATGTGTTTATTTTTTTAAGCTGTTATATCCAGATCGCCTGAACGCATTTTCAGGTATTCTAAAAGTTGTTTCAGCATATTTTCATCATCCATTTGAAAGGTAGCACCACCCTCTCCTGATTGTGCTTCATAGGCTGCAATGACCTGCTGGGGAGGTGGAGGGGGCGGCGCAAATCCTGCCTCATCCAGAACCGATCGCAGTTCAGAGCCATTTAATTTGCCATCTCCATCAGTATCAAAATCAAGAAAACTGCTGTTCAATTCAGTGCCGGTCACTTCCAGTATGCCTTGTGTCAGTGTATTGAATTCAGATTCAGATATGGCCTTGTCAGAATCTGAATCAACAATATTAAAGACTCCAAGAGGATCTTCTTCTGAACCGCTTGAATTGCCTTGCGGTGGCGGTATACCAGCCCCTTTTGGTCCTTGTGAAGCCATTGCGCTGTTTTGGTAACTTAACGAAATCATACTCATAAGATTGCTTGTACTTCCAATGCTGCCAACCATGATCGGCCTCCTTTATGTTTTGATATGAAAAGATCATTGAACCGGAAGGGCAAACCCATTCCATGTTTGATGTAGAATACAAAATAATTGAGTGTGTATTGCGATGGAAATGTGTGGAGAAATAGAGTTTTTAATACATTGTGTGGTCAGAGGATTTTATTTGACCGGCTCAAAAACAAAGAGTAAAAACCGCATCAATGCCTTTTCCTTGATTTTAACCCGGTCATTCTTCTCTGGTTTTAAACATCGGTTTAAAGCTCAATCATTTTTTGAACAGAGCCCCATGCCTTTTCCCGGATATCCTCGGGAACCGTTATCCTGCCTGAAAGGGTTTCAAGACTTTCAAACAGTTTTTCAAGGGTGATTTTTTTCATATCCCTGCATTCCATTTTTCCTGACGCAGGATAGAATTTTTTATCCGGATAGGTTTTCGATATGGGGTAAAGCAGCCCGTTTTCCGTTCCCAGGATGAATGAAGGATGCGTGCTTTCTCCTGCAAATTTTATCATGCCAGAGGTGGATTCAATTCGGTCTGCCAGGGCAAGGACCTCGGGCGGGCACTCCGGGTGGGCAATGAAAAGGGCTTCCGGGTGATCCTGCTTTGCTTTTATTACGTCATTTGCCCTCAATGTGTTGTGAAAAGGGCAGAATCCATCCCAGAGGTGTATTTTTTTTAAAGTGCGGGAGGCTGCATAAAGGGCCAGGTTTTTATCCGGTGTCATCAGGATTTCATCCGCTTTTATGCTCTCAACTATCTTGATCACATTGGCAGAGGTGCAGCAGATATCGGACTCGGCCTTGACCGCAGCAGAAGAATTGACATAGGTGATGACCGGGATATTGCCCAGAGCCTTTTTTTTCTCCCGGAGTGCAGACGGGTCAATCATGTCTGCCATCGGGCATCCCGCATCCGTAGCCGGCAGCAGGACGGTTTTGGCCGGTGAGAGGATGACTGCGGTTTCGGCCATGAAATGGACTCCGCAGAAAACAATGATGTCTGCGGTGGTTCCGGATGCCTTGATGCTCAGCTCAAGTGAGTCTCCGCAAAGATCGGCAATATCCTGGATTTCCGGGGGCTGATAATTATGGGCAAGAATTATGGCATTTCTTTTTTTTGCAAGGGCTTTGATTTTGTCTTTCATTTAAAGAACCTCTGGAGAAAATTATTCAAGATCAACAACATTGGAGCCTTTTGGCACGGTAAATTCAAATATGGAAGGGTCTACGGGTATAAACCGGATATCATTGAATTCAAACATCGTGGTATCTCCATAAACATTACGGGTGACAATCCGGATGATATCGCTGCTTTTTTTGGAAATTCGGATAACAATGAGGGATACGTCCGGGGTTTCTTGTTTTGCCACAAGGTCAAGTTCGATAAAATCATCGGTCATATCTTTTATCGTGATGATATAATTTTTTCTGACAAGGGTTATATCTGACAGAAAGGCTCCGCCGGCACCGGTTTTAAAAAATGATCCGGCATTTCCCTGCATGACCTGGTTTTCCTCGGGCCGATAAATCCATAAGGATTTGCCGTTTGTAACAATTTCGTGCTTTTCCGGCTCCAGATACTCCCACCTCATCTTCCCGGGATGGCTGAAAGATGCTTTGCCTGATGCTTTCTCGGTTATATCAAGGGCTGAAAGTTTTGAGATCTGGTAAAAAGAAGCTTCAAAGCTTTTTCCTGCATATCTTTTTTCAATGGCAGACAAGGCAGCTTCTGTTGTATTTTCGTTTTGTGCAGCTGCTGCAATGGTAAGAAACATAAGGCTGCTGAGAACAGCGGCAGACAATATCCATATGATCCTTTTGTAGATTGATTTCAACTGGTCTCCTTTTTCTTTAATTATCGAAGCAGTTTTTTAATATCTTTTCTCTTGTCTTCGGCATAAATTCTGCGAAGTTTTGGTTTTTCAATTTTTCCGGTTGGGTTCCTGGGCACATCGCCGAAATAAATTTTTTTCAATTGCTTGTATCTGGGAAGTTCCCGCTGGAATTCGAGTATATCGCTTTCACAAAGAATACATCCGGGTTTGACACTGATGATGCCTGCCGGAATCTCTCCAAGCCGGTCATCCGGTATCCCGATCACGGCAATATCTTTTATCTTGTTATTTTTCAGAAAAAAAGTCTCGATTTCAACAGGGTAAATATTTTCACCGCCGTAAATGATCATGTCTTTTTTTCTGTCCACAAGCCATATAAACCCGTCTTTGTCATATCTGGCAATATCGCCGGTTTTCAACCAGCCATCTTTGAGCGTCTGGGCCGTTGCCTCCGGGTTTTTGTAATATTCTTTCATCACCCCCGGCCCTTTGATAATGAGTTCACCGGATTCATTGCCAAAAAGAAGTTCACCGGATTTGTCCACTATTTTGGCTTCCCAGTCAAACCCGGGCAAGCCGATGGGGCCAACCCGGTTTGCATTTTTCACACCCAGATGGATGCATCCCGGCCCTGTGGATTCGGTCAGGCCGTAATTGGTGTCATAACCTTGTCCGGGAAAATATTCTTTCCAGGTTTCAATCAGGCTGGGCGGAACCGGCTGGGCACCGGCATGCATCAGGCGCCATTGGGAAACTGTATATTTTGAGAGATCAATGTCCTTATTTTCTATGGCAATGATGATGTCATGAATCCAGGGGACCAGGAGCCAGACAATGGTACAGGATTCTTCCGATATGGTTTCAATTATCCATTTAGGGTTTACGCCTTTCAAAAGGATGCCTTTTCCGCCCACAAGAAAGCTGCCCATCCAGTGCATTTTGGCCCCGGTGTGGTACAGGGGCGGGATGCAGAGAAAGACGTCGTCAATGGTCTGGTTATGATGGGCATGCTCTACATAACAGGCATGTTCCAGATTCATGTGGGTCAGAAGAACGGCTTTGGGTGATCCTGTTGTTCCGCTGGTGAAATAAAGGGCGGCATCATCGTCAATTGAAAGCTCAATTTTTGGAGGATGATCACCTGATCCTGTTTCGATAAAGGAATTATACTGAACGGCCCAGTCCGGACAGGAAATTGGGGGACCAGTGTAAATCCAGAGCCGGACATATGTTTCCAATTCATTTTTGATCGATTCAATCCGTTCGACAAACTCTTCACCGAAAATGAACGCTTTTGCTCCTGCTGTTTGGGTACAGATCAGGATCTTGTCGGATTCAAACCTGAAATTTAATGGAACGACCCAGGCACCTGTCGAAAGAATACCAAAATAAATAGGGAGCCATTCAAGGCAATTTGTCATCAGTTGTACAATTTTGTCCCCTTTTTTTATCCCGTATGAATCAAATGCATTGGCAAGTTTGTTGGATGTCCTGAAGAATTCTTCCCAGGTCAGAGTCTTTCTTGTATCAAAAGCCGGGTTTCTCTCGACAAGTGCAATCCTGTCCTTATGCATCCATGCATTTCTGGCTAAAATATCCGTGATTATCATGAGCCGCAACGAGTCCTTAGTATAAATAAAAAATCCTGCCGTGAACTATAAATTACGGCAGGATTATATTCAACAGGTTTTATGGGTCTTTATTTGTCTTTTTTGACCTCTTCAAAATCTGCATCAACAACATCATCATCCTGGGATGCACTTGATGAGCCGGCAGCACCCGGTCCGCCTTCCTGGGAAGCCTGCTGGTACATAACTTCCGCCAGTTTATGAGACGCCTGGGACAAAGCTTCAATTTTTTGTTTGAGCTGATCCACATTATCGGAATCTTTTGCTTTCTTCAGGTCTTCAATAGCAGATTCAATGTTCTTACGGGTTGCTTCATCAACTTTCCCGCCGTGTTCTTTCAAGGTTTTCTGCGTCTGATCAATGAGGGCTTCGGCACTGTTTTTTGTATCAACGAGTTCTCTCTTCTTTTTATCTTCATCTGCGTGCAGTTCGGCATCTTTCACCATTCTGTTGATTTCCTCTTCGGAAAGACCGCTGGCTGCCGTGATACGGATGGACTGCTGTTTTGCCGTGGCTTTATCTTTTGCCGCAACATGAACAATCCCATTGGCATCAATATCAAAGGTAACTTCTATCTGAGGCACTCCTCTGGGTGCAGGCGGGATATCGGCGAGTTCAAACTGCCCGAGGGTTTTATTGTCAGAAGCCATTTGCCTTTCACCCTGGAGAACATGGATGGAAACTGCAGGCTGGTTATCGGCAGCCGTTGAAAACACCTGGCTTTTTTTGGTAGGGATGGTTGTGTTTTTGTCTATGAGCTTGGTCATGACACCGCCAAGGGTTTCGATTCCCAATGACAGCGGAGTGACATCCAGAAGAAGGACATCATTCACATCTCCCTGGAGAACACCGGCTTGTACGGCTGCACCCATGGCCACAACTTCATCCGGGTTTACACCCCTATGGGGTTTTTTCCCGAATATTCTTTCAACACGCTCCTGAACGGCAGGCATACGGGTCATACCACCCACCAGAACGACTTCATCAACCCCACCAGGTCCGAGATTCGCTTCTTTCAAGGCATCGAGGCAGGGTTTTTCAAGCTTGTCCAGGAGATCTGAAACCAGGGATTCGAGTTTTGCACGGGTCAGTTTTACATCCAGGTGTTTAGGCCCTGAAGCATCTGCCGTAATAAAGGGCAGATTAATGCTGGTTTCAGTGGATGTGGAAAGTTCCATTTTAGCTTTTTCAGCAGCTTCTTTAAGACGCTGGAGGGCCATTTTGTCTGCCCGGATATTAATTCCTGTGTCTTTTTTGAACTCATCTGCAATAAAAGTAATGATTCTTAAATCAAAGTCTTCTCCGCCCAGGTGTGTGTCTCCTGAAGTTGACTTGACTTCAAATACACCATCACCGATTTCAAGGACGGAAACATCAAACGTACCGCCACCCAGATCAAATACGGCGATTTTCTCTTCCTTTTTTTTATCCAGTCCATAGGCAAGAGAGGCGGCAGTGGGTTCATTGATAATTCTCTTAACTTCAAGGCCTGCAATTTTGCCGGCATCTTTGGTAGCCTGCCGCTGACTATCATTAAAATATGCAGGAACGGTAATGACGGCTTCCTTGACTTCTTCTCCCAGGTAATCTTCTGCGGTTTTTTTGATATTGGACAGGATAAAGGAAGATATTTCAGCAGGGCTGTATTGTTTTCCTCTGATATTGATCCTGGTATCTCCATTGGATGCGGCTTCAATTTTATAGGGCAGGTTTGGGATATCTGTCTGTATCTCTTTTGAATTATATTTCCGGCCAATCAATCGTTTTACACCGAAAACCGTATTTTCAGGGTTTGTAATGGCCTGTCGTTTGGCGATCTGGCCTACAATCCGTTCCCCAGCCTCTGTGATGGCGACAATGGATGGCGTGGTCCGGCCTCCTTCCGCATTGGTGATGATTTTTACTTCCCCGCCAGCTTCCATGACAGCAACGCATGAATTGGTTGTTCCTAAATCTATTCCGATTATTTTACCCATAATATACCCTCCAAGATATCTTTAATTTTCTATGGTTTTTTCATTTTCTATTCTTTTTGAGACAACAACCATGGCAGGCCTGATTAATCTGTCATGAAGAAGATAACCATTCTGAAGTACCGCCGTCACTGTGTTTTCAGGAAATTCATCAGTTTCGAGCCGGGTGACGGCCTGGTGGAAATTTGGATCAAATGGTTCATTCCCGGCCTTAACAACCTTGACGCTGAACATTTCAAGCAGTTTTAAAATGTCCCTGTGAATCATCTTTACACCTTCAAGCAGGGCACCTTCATCTGAATCTTTTTCAGCAGAGGCAATCGCCCTTTCAAGGTTATCGACAACCGGCAGCATCTGCCTGAAAATTGTTTCATTGGCAAATTTTTTAAATTCATCAATTTCCCGCTGTTTTCTTTTTTTATAATTCTCGAATTCAGCAGACAATCTCAGCAATCGATCCTTTTCAGCAGCAAGTTGCTCTTTCACGGAGTTGAGTTCGCTTTCTTCAACCGTATCTGTTGTTTCTATTTCGGATTTTTCACCGGGTTCGATTTTTTCAGATAATTTTTCAGGAGAATCTTTGATTTTTCGATCATCTTTATTTTTTTTATCTTCTTTTGCCGATTTTCTCACTTGCTCAAAATTTTCCTTTTCCAATAAGAGTAATGATTAATATAGCGCAACAAAATTATGGCAGAAAAATAAGTCTGTTTGAAAGCATGTCAAGATATAAAAGAAAGGGCTCTGAAAGAAAAGATCCGGCCGGCAGAAGGGATAGCGGAAAATTGCTTAACCGGGATCGATCCTTGACACAGAAGAAATCACTTATCGCTGCTTCCTTCCGGACCTGACGAGGTTCATGGCCTTCTGTTACGAGGCGACCGGTCAGAATCATCCGCTCCCGGTCTGCACAGCCGGAAGGGATATATATAACCGGATCAATTCTTTTTTTCAAGTCTATTTATCTTTAAATCAATTAACATCATATTAAAAATATTGGTTGAACAACTATAAATTTTTGGTATAGTAATCCTACCCAGATTGTTGATTTTATGGTGTGCCAATGATATCCTCACGGTTATAACAGGATTGATAAATCTTTATCACAGGAGAATAGCATGAGCGAAATAGTAAACCAGGGCGATCAGACAATTGTTAAACCAGGTATGGATATTGTAGCTTCCATGGCTGAAGATTTTAAAAACGAACTGCTTTCCGTGATCAATGATTCTTCTGCCGGTCTTGTGATTGATCTTGCAGGTGTTGAAATGGTTGACTCCGTCGGCATTGGCGTGATTATTGCTGCTCACAATACACTGAGCCAGTCTGATCGAAAGCTGAAAGTAATCAATGTAACAAAAGATGTATATGGCCTTTTTACAACCATGCGATTAAACCGCCGGTTTACTGTAGAGGGTGTTTAAATCGCCAATAGGCAATGAGATGAGATCTGGAAAAGCATTTTGCTTTATTTGTTTTATTTTACTGTTTTTAATTTCAGCCTGCCAGAATGAGAAAGCTGATGACAATGATTATTCTGGTGTGTCAGACTTGATTTCCGGGAGAAATAAAGCGCGTTATGATACGGCTGAAAGGGCTCCTGTAAAAAATACCAGATCAAAACCTGTAGAAGAAAATATCGATACATCAAGGCAAGCACCAGATTCCAAGACAGAAGAAATCTTGCCGATTGTCCTTTATGAAGAAAAAGTGGATATTATCGGTTCGGAATCAAAGGAAACACTTGCAAAAGGCGTGGCATATATTAATAAAAATGGCCAGATCGTAAGAATCAAGATCTTAAAAGAATAAACCTATGAAATTTTTTTAAGAATGGATTTTAAAAAGGCAGTTTTTTTCTGTTGGATCCTGAAGGCAGATCAATATATTCTTTTTTATTTACTTTTCCGGATAATTCTTCTTTGACAGGCAGTGGCGGTATATCTGGAGGGTTTCCATCCGATTGAAAGCTTTCATTTCCTTTTATTCCTAATTTTTCTTCATATTCCCTGATTTTTAAATTTGCTTTGTAAATTTTGTTTATTGACTGTTCCTGGATATCCTCAAGATCTTTAATCGCCTTTTTTTGTCCGGTAATTTTTATTTTATAACCGTCTATTATTTTCCCGAAGTCAGCAGCAGCCTTCTTTTCAACGGACTGGGTCAGGGTTTTAGTCATGAAGATATTGATAAGCTCTGCAACAACAGCAATAATGGTTGCATAAATAAGCCCATCCGTCTGGAGGTAATAAATAATAGCGACTATAAGAACAGAAGTTAAGAATACCATTATAAAAAAATTTTGAAACCCAGGATAAAATTTCAAGCTGGTCGGGGCGAGAGGATTTGAACCTCCGACATCCTGCTCCCAAAGCAGGCGCGCTACCAGGCTGCGCTACGCCCCGTCTCTTTTATTTGACATGACCGTATTAAATACCATTATAAGTTTTTTATGGCAAGTGATTTTAAAAAAGGGGAGAGTTTTTTTCAATATTCAGATCGTTTCAATCAAGGATTGGAGGCATATTAATCATGAATGCCTTTTATCTGTTTTGGTTCCTGGGGCATCATGCATATAATTGTTGATTCCGGCAATTTTCTTGACAGTTTTATTGAATAGGGTTATCTTAACAAACTTTGTGAAATACTATTGTTATGCAATGTAATTAATATATTACAAATTTTTTGATTATTTATAATAGTGTTTGAAATATTATTCAATTGAAAAGGATTTATTACAGGACGGTGACATGCAGATAAAAATTGAAGACAAAAGCAGTG
>Ga0156388_1023_pt1 | contig 18794 bp, 15 predicted proteins | sample RifOxyA3_FD_108032 | JGI IMG/M metagenome (GOLD analysis project Ga0156388, IMG submission 108032) | Desulfobacterales bacterium RIFOXYA12_FULL_46_15
ATCCTCAGGGATGTTACGGAACAATGCAAAATGGCTGAGGCGTTAAAGGAGAGCGAAGAACGACATGTTTCAGTATTAAAGAGCAGTCCTGATGCCATTGTGGTTTATGATCATGAGGGCCGGGTGCTCTATATGAATCCTGCCTTTAACGGCCTTTTCGGCTGGACCCTGGAAGAACGAAAAGACAAAAAAATGGATATATTCGTACCTGAAAAAAACCGGCCTGAAACAGAACTTATGATTCAGAAGGTTTTATCAGGAGAGACCTTTTATGATATTGAAACCCAGCGGTACACAAAGGATAAGGAGATCAAGGAAGTCAGCATCAGCGGTTCGCCTTTCTGCAACAGCAACGGGGAAGTTGTCGGGGCGGTCAGTACGCTGAGGGATATAACGGAAAAAAAGAAGGCGATCAGAGAAATCAATAAGCTGAACATGGAATTGAAAAACAGGACGGACGAACTCGAATTGCTGAACAGTGAACTGGGACAGGCAGTGGATTATGCCGGGATAATGGCCAAGAAAGCTGAGGAAGCCAATAAGGCCAAAAGTGAATTCCTGGCCAATATGAGCCATGAAATCCGGACCCCGATGAATGCAATTATAGGCATGTCCGGCCTTCTGGATGATACCAGACTGGATCAGGAGCAGAAGGAATATGTGGATATTGTCCGGGGCAGTTCTGAGGCCCTATTGTCCATTATCAACGATATCCTGGATTTCTCCAAGATTGAAGCCGGCAAACTGGACCTGGAAATCCTTGATTTCAACCTGAGAACCTCCCTTGATGAGATCGTGTCCATACCGGCAATTGTTGCTGCTGAAAAAGGCCTGGAATTATTATTCGATATCGACCAGGAAATCCCTTCTCTGCTGAAAGGTGATCCGGGGCGTCTGCGGCAGATCATACTGAATCTTACCAATAATGCAGTGAAATTTACAAAAAAAGGGGAAATCCTGCTCAAAGTAAGGATGATAAAAGAGACGGAAAAGGATGTGCAATTAAAATTCATGATAAAGGATACAGGAATCGGGATCACGCAGGAAGACATTTCCAAACTTTTCAACTCATTTCAGCAGGTTGATGCCTCCACCACCCGGAAATACGGTGGAACCGGCCTTGGGCTTGCTATTTCAAAAATGCTGTCTGAGCTGATGGGGGGTGAAATACATGTGGAGAGCCAGGAAGGAGTCGGATCTGTCTTCTGGTTTACGGCTGTTTTTGAAAAACAGCTTGCTGCAAGACAAACAGAACAGGTGCTGCCTGAAGAACTGGCTGATAAAAGAATAATGGTGGTGGATGACAATAAAACAAACCTGACCATTATCAGAAGCTATCTGAATTCATGGGGATATGATTGTGATACTGTATGGGATCCGAATATGGCGCTTACAATGATGCAGGGGGCGGCAAAATACAATGCCCCCTATGATATCGTTATTTCGGACTGGCAGATGCCCAATATGACGGGAACCGCACTAGGGGAACAGATAAAGAATGATCCCCGTCTTAAGGATACGATCATGATCATGCTTTCTTCCAGGGGGATGAGAGGTGACGCGGCAAAGGCCAGAGAAACAGGTTTTGCCGCATACCTGACCAAACCGGTCAAAAGCAGCCAGCTTTTCGATTGTCTGATTACGGTATTATCCAGGAATAAAAACGGGGAAACAGCAACAGAACAGCAACTTGTTACTCAACATACCATTTCAGAAGACAAATTAAAAAAGATACGCATTCTCCTGGCAGAAGATAATATCATGAACCAGAAAGTGGTTATCAAGCTCATGGGAAAATGGGGTTTTAAAATTGATGCGGTTGCCAATGGCAGGGAAGCGGTTAAAGCCCTGGAATTGATTCCCTATGATGTGGTCCTGATGGATGTCATGATGCCTGAAATGGACGGCCTTGAAGCAACCCGGATGATCAGGAGCCCGGAAAGCCATGTCCTGGATCATAATGTGCTGATTATTGCAATGACGGCACATGCCATGAAAGGGGACCGGGAACAATGTCTGGAAGCCGGGATGAATGATTATATTTCCAAGCCCATAAAATCCCAGGAATTTTACAGGGTTCTTCAAAAACAGCTCACAGGAAAAAACCAATAAAATCATGTATAGTGACATGAACCCCTTCTTTCTGATCAGAAACTTTAAGACCAGGATAGTCATTGCCATATCAGCCACCATCATTTATACCGGCTGTTTTTTATATCTCTGGCTTTAGCCGGGGGGTAAAAAGCATCTCTCTCATCAATTCAAGGTCAGCATCAAGACCGGCTCCCTGTGTCGTAAGATAATTTCCGGTCATTATCCCGCTGGCGCCGGCATGAAACATAAACGGTTCGAGCCTTTTCAGGTTCAACTGCCTTCCCCCGCAGAATTTCCAATCCTTTGGATATTGATTTCCATCAATTTTCCCCATAGGATTTTATAATCAGGATCAAACCTGATTAAGCCTTGATCATTAAGGCATCTAAGGTGTACAATACAGCAGGTTCACTATAAAAATGGAAGGAGGATATCCCTATGCCTATTGATAAAGTGAAAGTGATCGATACAAGCACCCTGGTTCATGACCCCTTATGTCTGGAATACCTGATCGAAAAAAAAATCCTGGCCTGTATTCCATGGACGGTTCTGGAAGAGCTTGACAACCTGAAAAAAAGAGCTGATGTCGGATTTGATGCGCGTGAAGCATCCCGCAACATTGAAAAGCTCAGACAGAACAAATCCCCCTATCTTAAGATCATCAAGGAAATCGAATGGAAAGGCATTGAATTCCTCAGGCATTCCCATAGCGATCATATGATCATCGCTGCCGCCAATGCCATGCGTGAGGCATTTGGCGATGCAGAGCTTGTTTCCAAGGATACAATGATGCGTATCAAGGCCAGGGAACTTGGATTCAAGGCCCAGGACTATTACCGGGATCAGGCAAAGAACAATCTGTCCCATGATCTGCCCAGGATTGAAATCCGGAACCAAGAAATTGATAAAACCAATTTTACTTTTGCCTATGATCCTGAAAAGCATGGCAATATTCTTTTGAATGATGCAGTTATCTGTATTTCGGACTGGAAAGCGGATTTCAAACGTCCGGAGGAGACCGGGCATCAAAGAGAACGGTTTGCCGCAGTCAGGGCCGGCAGCCTTTTCCAGATCATTTCTCCGGCTGTCCAGGCTTTCGGTATCAGGCCCTATTCCGGTCCGGATATTTCAGGAAGCGGGCAGAATTTTAACTGGTCCCAGAATATAGCATTTCATCATCTGGCCAGACCTGATATATCACTGGTTTTTCTTGAAGGAGGGGCAGGAACGGGAAAGACCCTGCTGGCCCTGGCATCAGCCCTGGAGCAGAAAAGGAATTTCCGTCAGATCCTGGTATCCCGCCCCATGGTTCACCTTGAAGATATGGATAACATGGGTTTTCTGCCGGGCGACATAAACGACAAGATGGGGCCGTGGCTGAGGCCGATATGGCAGAACTTAAGCTTTCTGAAGGAAACTTCAACTGAAAACCAGCAGGTTATCGAAAAGCTCCTGGCAGAAAAAAAGATTGATATCGAACCCCTGGACTATATCAGGGGAACCACCTTTTTTAAATGCCTCCTGATCATTGATGAAGCCCAGAATCTTACCCCCCACCAAGTGAAGACCATTATCACAAGGGCAGGTGTCGGCACCAAGATCGTTTTTACAGGTGACCTGGGCCAGATTGACCGGAAAAGGCGTCTTGACAAGCTGTCGAGCGGCCTTGCCTATGCTTCAGGAAGGCTGGCAGGCCAGAACCTTGTGGCCACTGTCAGATTTGAGACCTCTGTCCGGTCAGACCTTGCAAAGATCGGAGTGGAAATGCTTTAAAAATATCAAGCATAATAGGCAGACATGCCGGGAAAAATTCATGGCATGATCGAAAGGAAAACGATTGGCGATAGATCGAGGGCTGATACCTTATTCAAACCCAATAAGGATAATGCATAAAGATGGTTTTTATCAATCCGGAATTTTTAAAAGGAGGGCTGTATGACTAAGCGAAGACCGATCCATAAACTGATTGATGAACAGATCAAAAGATGGGAACTGGGCAAGCACAAAGAAGAGCCCCTGGCTGAGACAAGGTCCGTGATCACCATTTCCCGGGAATCCGGAAGCCAGGGCCTGGAACTTGCAGGAATGCTGAGCAAAGCCATGGAATTTGATCTTTTTGACAATGAAATCCTGGAAGCCATGATCGAAGCCTCCAGAAATTCCAGGGTCCTTCTGGAGACCCTGGATGAAAAAAAAATAGGCTTTGTGGACGATCTGGTATCCAGTGTCGTAAACGAACATCATCTCTGGCCGGATGAATATTCAAAACTACTCCTGAAAATCATTGGCACCATCGGGAAGCACGGCCGTGCAGTCATTGTCGGCCGGGGTGCCAATTTCGTCCTGACCCGGATCAATGCCCTGAGAATAAGGATTGTGGCTCCGTTTGAAATAAGGAAAGAATATATCATGAAAACCCGGGGGCTGAGTGCGGAAGATGCTAAAAAATATGTCATCAGCACTGATTCCAACAGGAACGCCTTTGTAAAGCGGTATTTCAATTATAATATCTCAGAGCCTTCCTATTATGACATGGTGCTCAATACCGGGACCCTTTCCCTTGAAAAAGCGGTCATGCTTGTCAGGGAAGCCCTTTGATTTTTCCATCTGGTTTGCTTAAGACCGGCCCTGTTCAAGCCGCCAGGCAGTGCCTCCGGGGCCGTCCTCAAGAACAATCTTCAGGCTTTGAAGTTTGGGATCTCGTCCGCCCGTTTAAAATCCCTGGAGTTCCGGGCCTCTGCCCTCTGGCGGATGAGATCTTTGATTTTTACATATTTTGTTGTGATTTCAGATTCAGTCAGCGCATATAATTTTTATAAAAATTTAAAAAATATTGTATTATCGAATATAATTATGATATTATGTATGCGATAAAAATTATTTTATATGATTTTTTGCCATATTGAGTACTAAAACAACCATGAACATTGATGATCATCTGCAAAACATTCGGGAACACTATAATGAGCTTTCTGCCCGCCTCTATCAAGCTGAAAAATTAAAGGATGCGGTCTGCATTGACAAAATAGGGGAAGTTGTCAGGGCGGCAAGGAAAACCCAGGGATTGACGCGAAAGGCCTTATGCGATTTAAGCGGTGTTTCCTACAGCACCTTAAATAAAATTGAGGCAGGGTCCTGCCTGGTTCGCCTGGACATTGTAATGAAAATTGTAAACACTTTGGGAATGAATCTTTGGATAGGATAGGCAGAGTTTTTTTTAATAAACAGCCGGCAGGAATTTTAAAACAGTCGGACACAGGGTTCAGTTTTACCTATGATAGGTCATACTTTGCCTCGGGAACGCCCTTGAGCTTTAATCTGCCATTACAGGAAGAACCTTTTAAAAGTAATCGCCTGTTCCCGTTTTTTTCCAATCTGGCCACTGAGGGCTGGCTAAAAAGAATACAGACCAGAACTCAAAAAATCGATGAGACAGATACCTTCGGACTGATTCTGGAAAATGGAAAAGACATGGCCGGCGCCGTAACCATTATTAAGGAAAATAATGACGCCCTGCAAAATCAGCCTTAAGCCGGTCAAGCCCAATTCAAAATATCCTGATTATCTGGATTCCGAATTCAGAAAGCTCTTCTCAGGTCTTAAGGTAAGGCCGGTTCTCTCTTTTAACCGAAAAGACTTTTTCAAACAAAGCCCTGTCAAATCCAGGGGCATGTCCATATCCGGCGTTCAGGAGAAACTTTCCCTTAAGATAAATGCAAAAAAAGAACTGGAAATAACGGACTCGGGCGGAGAGTATATTCTTAAACCCAGTCCGGAAGCCTATCCTCATGCTTCGGAAAACGAGCACTGCGCTATGCTGACAAGTCAAGCCCTTGGGATTGAAACCGCGTCGTGCGGCCTGGTTTCATTTTCGGATGGGGAACTTGCTTATCTCGTAAAACGATTTGACCGCGAAGGGGATACCAAAATCCATCAGGAAGACCTGGCTCAAGGATTTTCACTGGAGAGTAAAGACAAATACGCCCACAGCTACGAAAAAGCAGGCAACCTCATCAGCTTCATGACAAACGGTAAGGCTTCGGTTGTCTTTGATTTCTTTTGCCGCGTTATGCATGCCTATCTGATCGGCAATGACGATATGCACCTTAAAAACATCAGCTTACAGAAATTACCCGAAAATAACCGGCTGTATTATGACAGGCTGACGCCCAATTATGATTGTCTTTTTACGGTAACCTTTGACACAGCTTCCGGTCCCGGATGTCTGGCCCTGGATCTTCTGGAAGACGAGAAAGAAGGGGTCTTCTCAAAACCCTATGAAACCTATGGATTTTATACAAAGCATGATTTTAAACTCCTGGCTTATCGACTATGTCTCAGAGAAAAACCTGTTGAAGCCTTGATTCAAAGAATCAAAAATAAAGAATCCGCTCTGCTGAATCTGGTCCATTGCAGTTATATGCCTGATGATATGAAAAAAAAGACTGCATCCGTAATTTCCGAAAGGATGAAAGCCTTTGACTTTTAAAAATATAAAATCACCACAGATTTAAAAAATGTATTTATCCGCTTCATGGCATCCAGGGGGTTTGCTTAAGACCGGCCCTATTCAAACCGCCAGGCAGTGCCGCCGGGGCCGTCCTCAAGAACAATCTTCATGCTTTGAAGTTTGGCCCGGATCTCGTCCGCCCGTTTAAAATCCCTGGCCTTCCTGGCCTCTGCCCTCTGGCGGATGAGATCTTCGATTTTTGCAGATGTTGTTGTGGTTTCAGATTCAGCAGCCAGATCTGCCATACCCTTTTCCTTTTTTGCAAAAAAATAGGATGCCGGGGAAAGCAGGAAGATGCCGAGAATTCCGGCTACAGACCGGATGTCATGATAAATGGCCACAAATTCTTTTAAAAGGTTTTCACCCATGGCGCCCTTGATATCATCCAGGAGGCGGTTGCCTTTTTTAACGGCATCAAACACTGAGGCCAGGGCTTTGGCAGAATTAAAATCATCGTTCATGGCTCCAGAGAATTCCTCCCAAAGTTGACCGTCCCGGGTTTCACCGGGTTTGATCCCGGCCTGATCCAGACGTTCCAGAAAGGCATAGACCCGGTCAAGACCCAGGGAAATCTCTTTCATGGAATCTTCGCTGTAATCTATGGGGCTTCGATAATGGTTGGACAAAAGGAACATGCGGATGACTTCGGCCGGATATTTTGCCAGCACTTCCTTGATCATGGTGAAATTGCCAAGGGATTTGGACATTTTTTCATTGTTGATGTCTACAAAACCGTTATGAATCCAGTATTTGACAAACTGCCGGCCGAACAGGGCCTCGCTCTGGGCGATCTCGTTTTCATGGTGAGGGAAGATGAGATCCTTGCCCCCGCCGTGCACATCAAAGCTTTCCCCCAGGTATTCATAACTCATGGCCGAGCATTCAATGTGCCAGCCCGGCCTCCCTTTTCCCCACGGGCTTTCCCAGAACGGCTCACCCGGCTTGGCCGGTTTCCATAAGGTAAAATCCAGCGGATTTTTCTTTTTTTCGTCTATGGCAATCCTGGCCCCGGCCCTCATGTCTTCCGGGTTCCGGCCGGAAAGCCGGCCGTATTCCTTAAAGGCATCAATGGAAAAATACACATCCCCGCCCTCAACAACATAAGCTTTGCCTTTTTCAATGAGCATCCGGATAAAATCAATAATATGGGTGATATGGCTGGTGGCTCTAGGTTCAATGGTGGGTCTTCTCACATTCAGGGCGTCCATCTCAGTGTGGAATTCATTGATGTATTTTTGCGTGATGGCAGCACAGTCTTCACCGGTTTCATTGGATTTTTTAATAATCTTGTCATCCACATCCGTAAAATTCCGGACATAGGTGACCTTATACCCCAGTTTTTCAAACCACCTGAAAATCGTATCAAACACCACAACGGAGCGGGCATGGCCAATATGGCTCGTATCATAGACTGTAGGACCGCACACATACATTTTTACCCGGCCCTCATTCAAGGGGACGAATTCTTCTTTCCTGCCATTCAGTGTATTATAGACTTTTAAACCCATTCTCTTGTTTCCTGTTATAATAGTTTTCTTTGGTTCTCTTCTTTTTTAAGATTTGGATCTTAATAAGAGCGTGCACTGGGCCGCAATGCCCTCCCCTTTCCCGATAAACCCAAGTCCTTCCGTGGTGGTGGCCTTTACATTGACAAGACGTGTATCTGCTTTCAGGACCCCGGCCATATTGTCTTCCATCTCTTTCTTATAAGGGCTGAGTCTGGGAGCTTGAGCAAACACAATACAATCCAGATTATTGAGTTCATATCCCTTTTCGTCCATCAGTGTCCTGCATTTTTCCAGCAGGGCCAGACTGGATATCCCTTTATAGGCAGGGTCCGTGTCTGGAAAATGTTCCCCGATATCCCCTGACCCCAGGGCACCGAGAAGGGCATCACAGACGGCATGGACCAGGACATCGGCATCGGAATGCCCTTCAAGGCCCAGGTCAAAGGGAATATCCTTTCCGCCAAGGATGAGTTTTCTGCCCGGCACCAGCCGGTGTACATCATATCCTGCACCTGTTTTATATTCCAATGGATTCATGATTCCCAGCCTCGTTTCCTATTGGTTTATTCCATAAGGAAACAGAGAATAATATATCCATGTTCAAAATAAAAGTCAAAATATAGGATGTTGTGATCAGGACGGAAATCTGGTATCTTATTACCCTATGAAGAAAATAGATCGGATTATCCGGCCAAAGGGAATGGGGTCCGGATCTTTGGTAAGGCTGTTCTGTATTCTGGCCCTGGTGGCGGCGTTCCTGTCAGAAGGGGTCTTGACGGCAACCGCCGAACCTGCCCCGCCCCTGCCCGGCGCCTCTGAAACAGGTTATCCGCCATTCAGCAGTGTGGATTCAGAAGGACAGACCATTGTGGTGGGCGGAGACTATAATTTCATACCCTTTGAGTTCCCGGATGAAAACGGCCGCCCCACCGGTTATAACAGTGAGCTGATCCGGGCTGTTGCCCGGGAGATGGGACTTAAGATCGAAATCCGGCTCGGCCCCTGGGCCGACATTGTCAAAGGGCTGGAATCGGGTGAGATTGACATCATTCAAGGGATGTTCTACACCCCTGAACGGGATCTGAAATTCGATTTCTCCCAACCCCACAGTGTCTATCATTATGTCGGTGTGGTACGAAAGGGTGAAGGACCGCCGCCGGACGACATTGCCGGTCTGAAAGGCAAACGGCTGGTGGTCCAGCGCGGGGATGTGGCTCATGATTATCTTGTTGAAAAGGGACTGGATAATCAGCTTGTGCTTGTGGAAAGCCAGGAAGATGCGCTGGCCGAATTGTCCTCAGGCCTTCACGACTGTGCCCTGGCTGCACGGATCAGCTCTCTTCTCTACATCAGAAAACATGGTTGGAAAAATCTGGAACTGGGCCGGCGCCCCTTTATTTCCCGGGATTATTGTTTTGCCGTTGCAGAAGGACGAAAGGCCCTTCTGGTCCAGTTCAACGAAGGCCTGAAAGTGCTTTCGGAAAACAATGAATACCGCCGTATTTATGACAAATGGCTGGGGGTTTACAAGGAAAGGCCACCTACCCTGATGATCGCCCTGCGCTATTCGGTCATCGTGCTGGTACCGCTGCTCCTGGTGCTTCTGGCCGCTTTTGTGTGGTCATGGTCTCTTCGCCGGAAAGTAGCGGCAAGAACTCTGGAATTAAAGGAAAGCATGGACCGTTTCCGGATACTGGCCGAGTCGGCCCCGGTCGGGATTGTCATCTTTGGCCATGACCTGAAAACACTTCATGCCAGCAAACGATTTACCGAGTTCTACGGCTACACCCTGGAAGACATGCCCGATGTCGAACACTGGTGGCGCCTGGCCTATCCTGATGAAACCATACGGCAGCAGATACGCAAAACCTGGAATGAGGCCATTAAAAAAGCTGAAAATACAGGTTCCGGTATTGAACCCATGGAATTCCCCGTCACCTGCAAAAACGGCGCGGTCCTGCAGACCGAATTCAGGCTGGCCCAGGCCGGAGGTCTGAATTTTGTAATTTTCACAGATGTCTCAGAAAACCGGAAACTTGAAAGCCGGCTGCGCCAGGCCCAGAAAATGGAAGCCGTCGGCCGCCTGGCCGGAGGTGTGGCCCATGACTTCAATAATATGCTCGGCGTGATCCTCGGCCATGCAGAATTGGCTATGTCCCGTGCAACCCCGGATGATCCGCTGCGTGATAATCTAACTCAAATTTTCAATGCTGCCCGCCGTTCCGCTGATATCACCCGTCAATTACTGGCCTTTGCCCGCAAACAGACCATTGCCCCAAGGGTCCTCAACCTGAACGAAACCATCGACGGCATGCTCAAAATGCTTCGGCGATTGATCGGTGAGGACATTGACCTGGTCTGGCTGCCCGGGAAAAATGCCCGGACAGTCAAAATGGACCCGTCGCAAATCGACCAGATACTGGCCAATCTCTGCGTCAATGCCCGGGATGCCATCACAGATATAGGAAAAATCACCATTGAAACAGGGACAAAGGCCTTTGACAAGGCATATTGTGCAGGCCATCCCGGGTTTGAGCCCGGTGACTTTGTCCTGCTGGCCGTCAGTGATAATGGTGCAGGAATGGATCGCTGGACCCTGGATAACCTGTTCGAACCCTTTTTCACCACCAAGGCGGCAGACAAAGGCACAGGATTAGGGCTTGCCACGGTTTACGGGATCGTCAAACAGAACAAAGGCTTTATCAATGTATACAGTGAGCCGGGCCATGGCTCCACCTTCAGGATCTATCTGCCCCGGCATGATGTTATGACGGAACAAGTCAGCAAAAAAGAGCCGCAGGCAGAACCTGATGCACACGGTACTGAAACCATTCTCCTTGTGGAAGACGAGACCGCCATCCTGGAACTGACCGCAGCCCTTCTCGAACAGCTCGGCTATATCGTTCTGCCGGCTGATACGCCTGATCAGGCCATTTGCCTGGCCCGGGAGCATACCGGCCGGATTCACCTGCTCATAACCGACGTGGTCATGCCCGGGATGAATGGCCGGGACCTGGCCCGGACCCTGACCTCTCTTTATCCGGACATGAAAAGCCTGTTCATATCCGGTTACACAGCCAATGTGATTGCCCACCACGGGGTTCTGGATGAAGGGGTGCAATTTCTTCAAAAGCCCTTTTCCATGAATGAAATTGCCGTCAAAGTACGCCTGGCACTGAATGAAAAAACAGAATAGTCCCTCTCATCAGGGCCCTGCCCTCCAGACCGCCTTTATCCTAAGACCCCAGAAGGACGGGTGATGCATTTTTTTCAGGGCCTTGATCACCCGGTCAAGTTCAGGGCCTGTCAAGGTCCTTTCCCCATAGGTTTCAAGGTGAAAGGCATGAACAATGGTAAAAATCTCATTTTCAAGGGGTAAAAATAAGGCCTGAAGCCGTTTTGCATATTCCCCCGGGGTTTCGGTTCTGCCCCGTTTCACCCCGCTTTTCCGGCCCCAGGCCATTAGCCTGGAAAACCCGGCTTGAGCCGTCTTAATCCGGCTGAAAAATATAAAAATGAATTTTCTGAAAAAATTCATCACTGCCCTTATAAATCCCTTGATCATGGACCACAGGGTGCGGGTATTCCCGGCAGCGGCAGGACCGGGTAAGGGCTTTTGCATGAGAAACCGGAACATCCGCAGGATCAGGGTTCCCAAAAGAACTACAGCCACGGCAACTATCACGGACAGAAAACCGTAAAAGACAAAATTAAAAAACCACCCAGCCTCGCCCGTCATCCCCATATTATAGGGGTCCTGGATGCCAGGGTCCTGGGAGACCGCCGTTCCCCCGCCCTTTGATTTCGGAACGGTCAGGATAAACCTGAGGATACTGATGAGATAAGGGCTTAAGGTGCCGGTTACCTCTTTTAACACCGTGTATCCGGAATCGGCCATGGATGTCATGACCGGCATCAGAACAAAAGCAAGGCCCATGCCGCACAAGAGAAACACCATGCAGAAACTGATCATCACTCCGGCCCCGCGAAATCCTTCCACATATTGTTTTTTCCGGGTGGTGAAACTATTGGAAAAAAATATGGCGGCCAGACCGGTAAAGAAAAACCCGGCCAGAAGATACAAAAGAAAAGCATCCGGCAACCGGATACCGGACTGGTAAAAGACCAGGAGTTTTATCAGAACAAGGGCAAAAAACAGGGCAAGGCCGAGATCAAAATAATTGCATACCATTTTATAGGACATCTGCCGGAAACAAAGTTTTGTTCCCTTGTACCAGAAGAGCCCGGTTATGGCTCCGGTTAAACCGGACCGGTACCATTCATAGACACCCGGACCGGGTGGGAAAAAACTTCCAGTGGCTGACCAGAGGGCCAGAGCCGTGACAAAAAAAAACATCACCGCGTGTCCCAAGACCACCCAGATCAAGCGAAGACTGTTTCTTTTAAAACCAGAGGCTGTTGCAAAGGAAAGAAAATATGCCATTAAAAAGGGGGCAACCGGGATTGCAAGGTCAGCCGTGGATTTCATGAGGAATCCGGCCCAGGCAAAGAGCCAGAAAAGCTCCATGGAAAAAAAGGAAACAAAGACTGCTTTATGGTGATTGTCCATCATGTTTACACGGCCTTTTACAGAAAAATGGATTCCACTGGCTGAACCGCACCCGGCATCCGCCTTTCAGTGTCTTCTCCCATATCCCTCATCTTTGAAACAAAATATTTCACCGGAATCCGTTTCGCAGCATAAAACTTCTTCATCTCAAGCATGGATGAATCCATGCTGTGGGAACCAAAGATGCAGTTGATGCCCCAGAGCACGCTGATATGCCGGGCAAAAACCTTTGCCAGTCTTTTTTGGGGCCTCATTTCCATCCTGGCCAGGGTTTCCAGTATCCGGGAAAGAGTTTCAACATTACAGCCCAGGGGAATGAATCCGGGTTTATCCCCTTTGATGACGGCATTGGTCATGAATCCCACGGCATAGCCCCTGTTTTCAAAATAAACCGCCATGGAAGCAACGGCTTCCAGCATTCTTTCAAAATCTTCTCCAGCCCCATGAGAAAAAAACAGGTCCACATCCACCACGATCAAAATTTTTTCCTGTACCGAAGGTTCGCACACTTTTTCCTTTAATTTTGCCTGCCGCGCACTGGCCTTCCAATGGATATGCCGGACCGGGGTAAAACTCTGGTAATCACGTGTTCCCAGGATATATACCGGGTCCGATACCGGGCTCCGGGCTCCGGGTACGCCGAAAAACCCGTGCTCTGGCAAAGAAAAAGAACGGACCGGAAATATCTTTGGAAAGACAATGATATCGGTTGCATCCTTTTTGACTCTCTCTCTTGGAAAAAACCGGAAAAGGTCAGACACCGTGATATGGACCCGGCCCATATTAAAACATCCCCTTTTCACAGCCATAAGATCAAAAACAAAACGCATTTCCTGGAACCACAATAAAAAACCGGTCTCAGGGGACCGGTTTTCAAAGACAAGACCGCTTCCATCATCTGCCACCTCTGCACAAATCCATACGGGCAGGACTTTGTTATTCTGTGTGAGGATTTCAACCCGGATGCGCTCACCCGGAAACACCCGTGTTTTGTCAGGCTCATATTCAAACTCCATTTTTGAAAATCCGTGGCGGCTCCAAAATTTTGTAAGCATCATAAGGCCGAGAACCATCAGAATCAAAACCGCCATCTGAACCTGGCGGGTGAGAAGGGAAATGAAAAGGAAGACCAAAGTGAGGACGACAATGGGGGGAGCGATGAAAATAGTGGTCAAATGGCCTGAAACCGGTTGATCTTTCATTATCAAGCTTATCCCGGAATACCGGCCGGTACCGGTGTCTGCTCAAGAATACCGGCAAGAACCTGTTCAGGTTTTTCACCTCTCATCCGCTCGTTTTCATTCAATACCAGGCGGTGGGCCAGGACCGGCTTGATGAGGGCCCTGATATCATCCGGAAGGGTAAACTCCCGGCCGTCCAGGGCAGCCAGGGCCTGGGCCGACCGCATCAGGGCCATGGACCCCCTGGGACTTGCCCCGTACCTGACCATTGGGTGGTGCCGGGTGGCCTGGACCAGGGTGGTGATATAGTCCCTTACCGGTTCGGAGACAATGATCTTTCTTCGTTCCTGCTGAAGCAGAAGAATCTGTTCCGGTGTAGCCACAGGACTGAGGGTTAAAAACGGGTCCTGAACCTGGAATCGTTTTAAAATATCCATTTCTTCCTGTTTGTCCGGATACCCGATATCGATCTTGAGCAAAAACCGGTCCAGTTGGGCTTCGGGTAAAGGGAAAGTGCCTTCCAGCTCCACCGGGTTCTGGGTGGCTATGACAAAAAACGGGTTCGGCAGCGGATAAGTCCTGCCATCCACCGTCACCTGGCGTTCTTCCATGCTTTCAAGAAGGCTGGACTGGGTCCTCGGTACGGTCCGGTTGATTTCATCGGCCAGGAGGATATTGGCCATGACCGGTCCTTCCTGGAATTTAAACCGGCCTTCATTCTGGTGATAGATATTAAATCCCGTAATATCCGACGGCAAGAGATCCGGTGTAAACTGAATCCGTTTGTACGTCCCGCCCATGGAGGCGGCCAGGGATCTTGCCATCAGGGTTTTGCCCACCCCGGGCACATCTTCCAGAAGCACATGGCCATCGGCCAGAAGAGCCACCAGCATGAGCTTTAAAGGATTCTTCTTGCCCACGATCACTTTGGATATATTATCCATTATGTTAACACAGATGCTGAAATCCATGGATCATTCCTTCCGGTTTTCAAGAATTTTCAGGACCTTTTGGCACTGTTTCCGGGCCCTTGAATTCATTTCTTCGGCCAATGTCAGAGTGCGGGTCCGGTATTTTTCATCCGTGATGCCGGCCATGTTGATACAGACATTTTTATAAGCCCCCCAGATACCTGTTTCCAGGGCCTTTGCTCCGACTTGGATGTCGGATTTGGAGGCAATATTGGCATATCCGGCGGTTTCGATCATGGCATCCCAGGCTGCATCAGCCAGGGTCATGGTGGCAAGCGGCACCTCAATGGCCTTTTTCAATCCTTCTTGTAATTTTTCCTGTTTTTCGTTTTTTTCTTCTTCCGTATCCTCAGGCAGGTGCAGGGCGTCCACATAATCCTTAAAGGCATCGGTATCTGCGTCGATCATGGGGATCAGGGCACGGGAAGCTTCATGAAGGGGAGGAATGATCTTTCTCATTTTTGCATCCAGGGCTTCAAATTTGCGGACCCCCAGGGTCAGTTTGGCAGCCATGGAGCCGAGACCAGCACCCATGGCAGCCATTGCCGCAGACACAGATCCGCCGCCGGGAGCTGTGCTTCTTGACGCCACTTCATCTATGAATGCCCTGACGGTAAGGCTGGCCAGGGGTTCATTTTTTTCTTCAGCAATGATGTATTCAATGATCTTTTCCCCTGGATGAAAGGGAGCCACTGAATTCAGCCCCAGGCGGTCGATAACCAGCCTGACCTTCTGGTCTTCATCCAGGATGAACAGGTTCTCTTTTTCAATATAATAGTCGGCAGCCATGAGCATGGCTTTAAGGGGGATGACCCCCACGATTTCAGATCCTGCCGGGGCCACATTCAGTTTTTTGGCTTCTCTTTTGACTTCCTCATACAGCACATGGGGAGCGGTAACCTCGTAATTGGTCAGATTGACGGTTACCTGGGAAAGATTGTAATCCTTTACATACCATCCCATGCCCTTGACTTCCTTCAGTCTTCCGGGCTCACCCGGTCCGCGGCCGGCTTCCCTCAGATTCAGGGCGATCCTGTGGGCCTGGCTGGAGGTGGACAAAAGGTTCACATTATAGGCGATGAGAAAGAATCTGCCGCCGGTAACGGTTGCACCCCATTCCGGGATAAATGCGGCCGGGCCGAAATCCGGTTTCCATTCTTTTCTGGCGATCTTCTGTTTTAATCCCTCATACTGCCCTTCCCGGATCTGGGGCAGGGTTTTGCGGTATTCAAGGGTTGCAGATGCTTCATACAGATAAACAGGAATGCCCAGTTCTTCAGCAGCCCGGCGGCCAAATGTCTTTGATATTTCCACGCAGTCTTCCATGGTGGCCCCGGCCACGGGGATAAAAGGACAGACATCCAGGGCTCCCATGCGGTGGTGTTCACCCGTATGGGTTCTCATATCGATTTTCTGCCGGGCGACACGGGCCGCAGCAAGGGCCCCTTCCACCACTGATTCCGGGTCTCCCACAAAGGTATAGACCGTCCGGTTGGTGGACTGGCCCGGGTCCACATCCAGAAGGCGGCAGCCTTTGGTATTCCGGATGGCGTTGCTGATGGCCTCGATGGTTTCCTTGTTCCTGCCCTCGCTGAAATTGGGCACACACTCCACTATTTTTCTCATACGGGTTTCCTTTCCTTTAAAAAAAAATAAACCATTCCCAAGTTTTTTTCCTTTTACCACAGGGCAAACAACTTGTATATACAGGTTTTATTTTTTTCGGCCGGATCAGCAGATTTTCAAAAAAGGCTGTTTGCCAAAAGCCGATATAACCGTTTACCCAATCAGGGCCTGACTGGATTCAATACCAGTCCTGGGAGCCATAATATCATTCCGGGCATCTACCATAGCTGAAAGAGGATTCAACCCGTCCGCTTCAATTCCTGTTTTACGGCCCGGCCCAGATTGACAAAATTATAGGGTTTTCTCAAATAGGAGCCCGCACCCAAAACCTGGGCCTTTTTAACCCTTTCGGATTCTGAAAACCCGCTGACAATCACGGCCGGTTGCTTCGGGTTGATCTCAAGCACTTTCATATAGGTTTCAAGACCGTCCATGCCCGGTTCCATGATCATATCCAGGACCAGAAGATCGGTTGCCTTACATTTAAGATGTTCGATAGCCTGTTCCCCGCTTTCCGAGGTGTACACCCGGTAATTAAGTTTTCTCAGATAATTGGAGGCAATCTCGCGCTGTTCAGGGATATCATCAATGATCAGAATGGACTGTCCCTGGCCCATGAGGTCTTCATCCAGGACATCATTCCCGGCTTTTTCAATCCCTTGCCGGCAGGCCGGGAAATAAATCTGGATAACGGTTCCTCTGCCGGGTTTGCTTGAAATCACAATATACCCGTTATGATCCCGGACTGTTCCCCAGACCACTGACATGCCAAGCCCGGTGCCGCTTTTACCCATTTTTTTCTTTGTGTAAAACGGCTCGAAAATTTTTTCAATATCTTCTTTAGCTATTCCTATCCCATTGTCTGAAATCGAGAGAACTGCATAATCCCCTTCATTAATTGAATCATATCCTTCCAGGGGTTTATCCATATATTGAGCCCGGGTACTGATCAACACCTCCCCTTCACCCGGAATTGCCTCTACGGCGTTATTGGTCAGGTTCATAAGGGTTTGCATCAGGTGGACAGAAGACCCTTCAATAAACAGGAATTGAGTACCCGTCCGTTTTCTGATCTTCACCTGTGGATGCTCTGTTTTCAGCGCCAATGATTCCGGTGATTGAAGGTATTCATTGATAATCATATTCAGATCCAGCTTTTCTTTTTTCGTAACCCCCCGCCGCGCCAGGGTCAAAAGATCCTGGACAATGGCGGCAGCCCTTTCTCCCGATGCCTGTATGGTTTTCAGCGGGCGCATTAGTTTGCTGTCTTTGGGCAGGTCCATCATGATGAGATAAGGGTAATTGATAATGCTTGAGAGGATGTTGTTCAGATCATGGGCAACGCCGCCGGCCAGCCGGCCGATGGCTTCCATCTTCCGGGCCTGGGCCAGCTGTTTCTCGAGGCGGAGTCTTTCATCGGCATCTTTAAGCTGTTGAGTAATCTCCTGATAAAAACAAAGAATGCCGACCACATTTCCGGCATTATCATGAAGAGGCAGTTTATTGGTATCCAAGCAGCATTTTTCACCTTTGGAATTGGTCTGTACCTGGCGGATATGCAATTCCGGCTGATTATTTTCCATGACCCGCCGGTCCTGGCTTCTGAAAAGCTCTGCTTCCTTCCGGCTCCAGGAAAGATCGAAATCACTCAACCCCTTGATGTCTTCAGGCCTCAGCGCCCCTGCATCTTCTGCAAATTTCCTGTTACAGCCAAGATAATTACTGTTTTTGTCTTTCCAGAAAACCGCATGGGGGATGGCATCAATGACAAGCTGGCGCATTTTTTTAGATTCCCGGAGTTTCTGAATGACCTGTTGTTTTTCAATATCTTCCGTTTCCAGCCGGGCCGCATATTTTTTCTGGATCAGGGTATAGCTTTTCTGGGATCGGACAAGGGTGATCAGGATCGTCCGGACAGCCACGATACCGCAGAGAAGGCTGTTTTTTGTCACGATGATATGATCATAAAGTTTTGAATTTTCCCGGTTCATGGCTTTTTGTGCCGCTTCCTCGATGGTCTGCCCGGCATCAATAATCAAAGGCTCTGTGTCCATGATCTGTTCAACCGGTTTATGGTAAAACAGGGAGAATCCGTATTGATGACTGAGTCTGTCGTTTAATTGAATGTTCATGACAAGGCCTTTAATGGCCTCATCCTTTGTCACGACCACGGCTCCGACCTCCTTTTTGCCGTCAAACAATTCTTTAATGCGGCAGACAGGCTCCTCAGGAGTTACCGTATATGCTTTTTCACAGATTGATGCGACATAGCTCAATACGTCTTTCATTGTATTTTTCCTATTATGATTAAATGTCTATTGGGCAAATGCTTTT
>Ga0156388_1045_pt1 | contig 18787 bp, 20 predicted proteins | sample RifOxyA3_FD_108032 | JGI IMG/M metagenome (GOLD analysis project Ga0156388, IMG submission 108032) | Desulfobacterales bacterium RIFOXYA12_FULL_46_15
AGGAGATAAAATGATGGAAAAAAGCAGAAGAAGCTTTCTTAAAGTAGCGGGTATCGCTGCCATCGGGTTGGGTGTTTCTCCGGCAATGAATTTTGCTTCATCAGACTCTCATGGCACCGGGATCGCTGCAAAAGCCAAAAATGAGCAGGCCCTGGTTGCAAAACGATGGGGCATGGTCATTGATACCGGCAAGCTCAATGATGAAATAAACGAAAAAATTGTAGAGGCCTGCCATAAAGCCCACAATGTACCGAATTTCAGCCATGAAATAGATACGGAAAAATACCCGGATACAAGACCGGCCAATCAAAAACAGGAAATCAAATGGATCTGGGAAGAACATTTTCCCTATGCATTTCCGGATAAGGAAGATGAGTTCCTGGCAGAAAAATACCATGATCTGCCTTTTCTTGTCACCTGTAACCATTGCAAGAATGCCCCCTGCGTCCAGGCATGCCCGACACAGGCAACCTTTAAGCGCCCGGACGGTATTGTCATAATGGATTTCCACCGGTGCATCGGCTGTCGCTTCTGCATGGCAGCCTGTCCCTATGGTTCAAGGAGTTTTAACTTCAGGGACCCGAGACCCTTTATTGCAGAAACAAACCCGGATTTCCCCACCCGCAGCAAAGGGGTTGTGGAAAAATGCAATCTTTGTGCGGAACGTCTGGCTAAAGGGGAAATGCCCCATTGCGTGGAAGCAAGCGAAGGGGCCATTGTGGTCGGAGATCTGGAAAATCCCGAATCCGAGATCCGGGCTCTTTTGAAAGAGCAATATGCCATCCGGCGTAACGAGTCCCTGGGTACGGAACCATCTGTTTACTATATCATGTAAAAGGAGCGAGCATGCTTGAAATAGCTATCAAAGGAAGTAAGAATTACTGGATATGGATAGGCTGCCTGCTCATTGTCATGGGATTAGGCGCAGTCACCTATCTTGATCAGTTCATGAACGGGCTGATGATTACCGGCATGAGCCGGGATGTGTCATGGGGATTTTATATTGCCAATTTTACCTTTCTTGTGGGTGTTGCCGCAGGAGGGGTCATGGTGGTCATCCCCTATTATCTTCACAATTATGAAAAATTTCACAGGATTACCATTCTGGGCGAATTCCTTGCCGTTGCCGCCCTGATCATGTGTCTTCTTTTCATCATCGTGGATTTAGGCCAGCCCACAAGAGCGCTGAACGTTTTGTTATACCCAACCCCCAATTCCATGCTGTTCTATGATATGCTGGTTCTCAACGGCTATCTTTTTTTGAACATCATCATCGGGTGGAAGGTATTGGAAGCAGAAAGAAATCAGGTAGAACCGCCTTTTTGGACAAAACCCCTGATCTATCTTTCCATTCCCTTTGCCATCGGTATCCATACGGTAACTGCCTATCTTTACTGCGGTCTTCCGGGACGCGGATACTGGCTGACCGCTATTCTGGCGCCCAGGTTTCTGGCATCTGCCTTTGCGGCAGGACCTGCTTTTCTGATTATCCTGTGTTATCTGATCAGAAAATTCACAAAATTTGATCCAGGCTGGGATGCCATGCAGACCCTTGCCAAAATAGTCTGCTGGGCCATTATTGCCAACCTGTTTTTCTTTTTGTGTGAGATCTTTACCGTCTATTATTCCAATATTCCCGGACATAAAGCCCATATCCAGTATCTTTTGTTCGGATACCACGGATATCATGCCCTGGTGCCCTGGATGTGGACAGGCCTCATCCTGATGTTTACGGGAGCGGTTTTTCTTATCATCCCGCAGCTTAGAAACAATAAAACCCTTCTGCCCTTTACCTGTGCCATGATTTTTATCGGCGCATGGATTGATAAGGGTCTTGGGATGATCTCAGGCGGATTTGTGCCTTCGCCTCTGCACCATGTAACGGAATATGCACCCACAAAGCCGGAAATCATGATCACCCTGGCGGTTTATGCCACAGGGTTTCTGGTTCTGACCATTCTTTACAAACTTGCCACAAAAGTAAAAGAAGAGGTTCGCGGCTAAGATAAGATCATACACCTATAGCAATAAAAAAGGGGAGTTTCTTTGATGAAACTCCCCTTTTTTATCATAAAACCCATATGAGAACCAGGTATAACATTCCTATATCCTGATTATCTAAAGCTTCAAAAGTGCTTCTGCCATTTGATCGGCCCTGTTTATCTCCTGATTGATCAATTCAGAATATATTTCCATGTCTGAGCCAGGTGGGACTGTCAATGCATCCCCCACCACAACGGCAGCCCTGGTAAAGGGATAGGGAAAATGAAACCGGTCCCAGGCCTTTTTAAATATATATTTATGTTTAAAGGCCCCGCCAATGGGAACGATTTTTTTTCCGGTCTTCATGGCCATAAAGACAATCCCTGGCTTGACCCTGAAAATAGGCCCCTGGGGACCGTCTGCTGCAAGGCCGAGGTGATACCCCTGCCTGAGCTTTTTGATCATCCGGATCAGACTTTGAATATTCTTTTCATTGCTGGATCCCCGGATTGCCTCATATCCATATTTTTTAAGGACGGCTGCCATGATCTCTCCATCCTTTGAAGGGCTGACAAGGGCAACCTTTTTTTTTATATCCGTGAATCCGACCGTTGGAAAAAAAAGCTTCTGATGCCAGAAAACATAAATGCAGTTTTCATTTATATTTATCTTTTCCATACCTTGAATTCTAATATCCAGGGTCATCATTAAAAATTTTAAAACCCTATAAATAAAATTGCCATATCTTCGATATTTCAGATATGCTCTATTTTCAATGTCTGTTTTCATGCCCGGTGCTTAATCCCTATGTTCTAAACTGCTGCATCATATCAGCCGTATCATGTTTTTAAAAGCAAAAAGGATTTCCAGAAAACCATTCTTTATCTTGACAAAGAAAGGGAATCAGTATAGTATTCAGAGTTTTTAAAATTGCGAAAGGTCTTGAAATAATAAGGAGAGTTTAAAATGTACGCAGTTATCAGAACTGGAGGAAAACAATACAAGGTCCAGGAAAACCAGACCCTGAAAGTTGAAAAACTGGATGGTACCGAAGGTTCTCAAGTCGAATTTGATGACATTCTCTTGTTTTCAGACGGTGAGACCATAACCATGGGAAATCCGAAAATTGAAAAGGCTTTGGTTAAAGCTCACATTCTGGAACAGGCAAAAGACAGGAAAAAAATAATTTTCAAGTATAAACGTCGCAAAGGCTTTAGAAAAATGAAAGGCCACAGACAAGAGTATACTGAGATTAAAATAGATTCCATTGCAGTTTAGTTAATAAGGAGAGATTCCATGGCACATAAAAAAGCAGCCGGCAGTTCAAGAAACGGTCGCGATTCAAACGGCCAGCGGCGCGGAGTCAAAAAATTTGGCGGAGAACGCGTCACGGCAGGCAATATACTTGTAAGACAGGTTGGAACAAAATTACATCCCGGCAACAATGTCGGAATGGGTAGGGACTATACTCTTTTCGCCCTGATAGACGGCGTTGTGACCTTTGAAAGAAAAGGCAGGGATAGAAAAAAAGTTAGTGTTTATGAAGCGTGAAATTTGTAGATGAAGCAATTATTACTGTCAGGTCCGGTGATGGCGGCCGCGGGTGCTCAAGCTTCCGGCGGGAACGTTTCATCGAAAAAGGCGGGCCTGATGGTGGAGACGGCGGCGACGGTGGCAATGTTATCCTGAAAATCGATAAGGGTAAACGCACCCTTTACGATTATCGCCGCCTCAGATTGCTCAAGGCCGGGAACGGGCAACCGGGAATGGGCAAGCAGAGACACGGCAGGAATGGTGACGACTGTATCCTTCTCCTTCCTCCCGGAACCATTGTTTCCAATGCAGAAACCAATGAAATCCTTGTCGACCTGACCCATACAAAAGATGATTACGTCCTTGCCCGGGGCGGTATGGGCGGTCGCGGCAACAAGCGGTTCGCTACCTCCACCAACCGGGCGCCCCGGCACTGCCAGCCGGGTATTCCCGGAATAGAATTCAAATTGAAGCTGGAACTTAAACTTCTGGCCGATGTCGGTCTTGTCGGGCTTCCCAATGCCGGAAAATCGACACTGATCAGTCATATGAGTTCAGCCCGGCCCAAGATTGCCGATTATCCCTTTACCACCCTGATCCCTGTAATTGGTATGGTGGATGCCCCTTTTGGAGAACCCTTTGCCGTTGCAGACATCCCTGGCCTCATTGAAGGCGCCCACGAAGGCATTGGCCTTGGCATCAGTTTTTTAAAGCATATTGAAAGAACCGGAATCCTTGTTCATCTCATTGATGTTTCAGCCATTGACAAAGAAGATCCGCTGAAACCGTTTCAATTGATCAACAATGAACTTTTCAAATACAGCAATACCCTTGCGAAAAAAAAACAGATTGTTGTTCTGAATAAAATTGATCTGCCCGATACCCTTGAAAAAATTGATGCATTCACCCATGCGTTGAAAAATCTTCCTGTAATGATCTTGTCTGCCGCAACCGGGAAAGGGGTAAAGGAACTGGTCTCTTTTTTAGCATCTGAACTTCATAAAGAGTAAGTCATGAAAATAGGGCTATTCGGGGGAACTTTCAATCCTTTCCACAACGGGCACATCCGAATTATCGAGCATGTAAAAGACGCTTTCAGGCTTGAAAAGCTCTTTTTGATTCCCTCTGCCACCCCGCCTCACAAACCGGATACTGATCTTGCCCCTGCAAATGAAAGATTTGATATGGTCAGGCAAAGCATTAATGGGCGGGAAGGATTTTTCGTATCAGACAAGGAATTGACCCGGAAAGGGCCTTCCTTTACCATTGACACCCTGGAAGAGTTTAAAACAGACCTGGGAGAAAAAACAGATCTGTTTTTGTTAATGGGGTCAGACGCATTTTTTGATATCACCACCTGGCGGCAGAAAGATCAAATCTTTGACCTGGTTAAAATTATTGTCATGCTGAGGGGCTATTTTAAAAACCATGATGCTTTTGTCTCTTTTATTGACGAATATATTTCAAAAGGATACATTTTCAATGACAAGGACAATAGCTTTATCCACACCCAGAAAAAGACCATATTCTTATGCCGGGTGCCCAGAATAGATATTTCATCTACCATGATCCGGGAACGGGTAAAACATGGGAAAACCATAGAAGGTCTTGTACCTGCCGGTGTTTTAAAAATCATTCATGAAAAGGAACTTTATCAATGACAAAACCCAAGCCTTTGGCTGATCATCTTCAAAAATACCTTATTCCCGTCTATGAGAGAAAAGCAAAATCCATCATTGCCATTGATGTGAGACGATTTACATCTTATACAGACTCTCTTATCATCATTGAAGCAAATTCCCAGCGCCAGGTGACCTCCATTGCCGAACATATCATCAAACACTTAAAAGAACAGAAAATCAGTGCTGTCGGATCAGAAGGCGTTAAAGAAGGAGAATGGGCATTGCTGGATTATGGCGATGTGATTATCCATGTATTTGAATCCAGGATCAAGGCCTATTACAACCTTGAAGGACTGTGGGCGGATGCGCCCCGGATAGACCTTCTTGGATTCGAAACAGAACCTTTGGAGGACGATGATGAAGACTGATAAGCCGGTCCATATCCTGATGATCCTGGATGGGTGGGGAATCCGGGAAGAGACAAAAGGAAATGCCTTTGCTCTGGCCCATACCCCTTTTCTGGATTCTTTGATAAATGATTTCCCCCACTGCAGGCTTGCCTGTTCCGGAAATGAAGTAGGGCTCCCTGACGGTACCATGGGAAATTCAGAAGTCGGCCACATGAATATCGGGGCCGGCAGAAAAGTATTTCAGGATTTTGTAAGAATCAATGAGGCCATAAAGGATAAAACCTTTTCCCATGCCCCGGCTTTAAAAAATATCATGGCAAAAGTCTCAGGCTCCAATAAAAGCCTTCATCTTATGGGGCTTTTATCCGATGGAGGGGTACACAGCCATATCACACACCTTTTTGCCCTGATCGACATGGCAAAACAAAATAATGTAAACCATCTTTTTATTCATCCCATCCTGGATGGCAGGGACACCTCTCCCACCAGCGGCATCACCTATGTAAAACAGCTTCAGAAGTATATCGATACGGCCGGTATAGGTAAAATAGCAACCATTGTCGGACGTTACTGGGCCATGGACAGGGATACAAGATGGGACAGGGTCAAAAAGGCCTACGATCTTTTTACAAAAGCCGACGGTATCCATTCCGGCTCTGCCCTCATGGCAGTACAAAAAGGCTATGATTCAGGAAAAACCGATGAATTCATGGAACCGGCCGTCATCAGTCATAAAAAGAGAGATGCCAAGGGTTCATCCGGCGGTATCATAAAGGACGGTGACGGGCTTATCTTTTTCAATTTCAGGGCTGACCGGGCCAAAGAAATCACACGGGCTTTTACGGAAAATAATTTTTCAGCCTTTCAAAGAAAAAAAAAAATAGAACTTTCAGGGTTTGTCTGCCTGACCCGGTACGACGAAACCTTTGATCTTCCCGTGGCCTTCGGCCCCCAGCACCTGGACAATATCCTGGGGGAAGTGCTGAGCAAGACCCATATCCGGCAGCTTCGCATTGCAGAAACGGAAAAATATGCCCATGTCACTTATTTTTTCAATGGCGGGGATGAAAAAATCTTTGATGGGGAAAAAAGAATCCTGATCCCCTCTCCAAGGGATGTGGCCACCTATGATGAAAAACCTGAGATGAGTGCCTCCAAGGTTGCAGAAACCGCTTGTGAAAAAATCAGATCCAAAGAATTTGAATTGATTGTTCTTAATTTTGCCAATATGGACATGGTAGGCCATACCGGTATTCTTGAGGCAGCCGTTAAGGCCTGTGAAACAGTTGACCAATGTGTTGAAAAAGTGGTCCGGGCCATCTGGGAGACCGGCGGAACAGCCATGATCACAGCCGATCACGGCAATGCCGAGCAGATGATCGCTGATGACGGCTCTCCCCATACTGCCCATACCTTGAATCCTGTCCGGTTCATCCTTGCCGGGATTAAATATAAAGGCATTTCCATGAGAAACGGCATCCTCGGTGATATTGCACCCACAGTTCTCGATGTCCTTGCCATTCAACAGCCAAAAGATATGACAGGGGCTTCCTTATTATGATCATGGACTATATTATCAGCGATTATATTACCGGGAAACCAGTCAGAAACGTGGGACCGGAAGCTGTCCGGCAGGCTTTTGAAAAATTCCTGGTGGATGAGAAAGGGTATGACAAAAACGATATCCTGGTCGATGAACCACTTGTAGTCCAATTTCAAGGAGAAAATTATCCATCATCCATTGATCTCATTGTATTCTGCAACGACAGGCCCTATATGGCCATAACCTGCGTGGCAGGGTCTATCGGCTCCTATGAGAGGGAAATCCTGGCCGGGGCAAGGCTGGTGTATGACTGCCGGATTCCTTTGGCTGTTTCAACCGATGCAAGGGATGCCATGATCCTGGATACCCTTTCCGGTAAAAATATTGGAAAAGGTCTTGATGCGGTTCCTTCAAAAAAAGAGGCCCTTGAACAGATCAAAACCATGGAATTCACACCCCTGGATGAAAACAGAAAGGAGCGGGAAATGATCATTTACCGCTCCTTTAATCTTGAAAAAATCAACAAATAAATCAACCAGGCTAAGCCACAGGCACTTCTTTATTGCAGTATCGGCAAACCTTAGCCCGTTTCTTGATTATTTCAGCACAATAGGGACATTCCCGGGTATAATGCCGTTCATGAAGCTGTTCAACGGCTTTCTGCACCCCGGCTTGCAGCACAGGGGTTGGAAATTTATGATTGATCAGATGTTCAATAGCTTCCACGCCTCCCAGCTCACCCACCATTTCGGCTGCCTTTAATCTTGCTTTGGATGGAATTTCCGGGTTAAGACAGATCTTTAAAATCTCGTCCCAGTCCTTTGCCATATAATAATCCGTCATCACCGAAAAGGTCTTTTTCAAGAGTTCTTTTCTTGCTTCTTCACGGATCAGAACCTCATCATCCAGTTTTCCGCCCTGGGCACCCTCGGGACTGAATACAGGCATGTATTCAAAATTTTTCTGTCCCGGTTCATTGATGCACCGGTAGGATGCCGGTGCTTCCATGGTCTTTTCCAAATGCCCCCACCCTTTTTTGTAACTTGGGCAGTCATCATTAAAACAGACAAACAAATAAGGCGTTCCCCAGCCGAGCCCATCACTGAAATTGATGGGAGGTACTTCCCACAGCGACATGGAAGCCTCACAGTGCGGACAGAGGGGTTTGTCCATTTTTATATATTTTTCCAATAATTCTTCTTTGGTTTCAAATGCCATTGTATTTATCTCCTTTGGTAGCTGCCAATCTTCAGACTACCAAGGTAAGCAGTCGGAATATTTTGTCAAACCGGTTATTATCCGATGACTGCAAGCACATCCCCTCTTGCAACCGAATCCCCGCTCTTGCTGTTGATTGCTTTGATAACACCGCTTACCGGTGCCGGGAGAGCATTTTCCATTTTCATGGCTTCGATGACCACAACGGTTTCACCTTCGTCCACTGCATCTCCGACCTTTTTCTCATATCGGATGATCATTCCCGGCATGGGCGCCTTAATCGGTGTGCCGCCGGTCCCAACCGGTTCAGCCGCTTTTGCCGGTTCCGGTTTAGCAGCCGAAGCAACAGGAGCAGTCCTGGGTTTTGGCGGCGGCGGCGGCAGGGGTGAGGCCGATTTCAGCGGTGCACCCGATCTTACAGGTGAAGCCGAACCAGCCGCTGCCGGGGCAGGCATGGCATGGGTGATAACCGGGAAGCCGCCCACCTCATCGACCCCCACTTCAAAATACTCACCATCCACAAACACGTTAAAGGTCCGTATATTCCCGCTTTTTTCAGGCACTTCTTTTATCTTTAATTTTTCAACCAATTCCCCTTTTTTAGCCTTTTCAACCATTTCCTTTTGCTTTGCAACATCTTCAAGGGTAATGGGCTTTACAGCGTCCGGCACTTTTTCCTTTCCATATTTCTGCAAGAGATATTTTTTCCCAGTCACCGGGAAAAGTGCATAAATGATCAAATCCTCATCATCCAGGGCCAGATCTTTGATTTCATTTTTGGCCTTTTCAAGTTCAGGTGCCAGTACTTCGGCCGGTCTGCAGGTGATAGGCGTCTCCCCGCGATCATAGCCTTTTAATGCTTTTTTCTGAACTTCAGGATCAATGGCAACGCTGGTTTTTCCATACAGGCCATAGCACAGATCTTTGACCTGGGCCGTGATCATCTTATACCGTTCATTGGGCGTATCAAACAATACATTATTTACCGTCTGGGTTCCTACGATCTGGCTTGTCGGTGTTACAAGGGGAATCTGCCCCAGCTCTTTTCTGACCCGCGGCAGTTCTTTGTATACCTCATCTATCTTATCCAGGGCGTCCATTTCCTTAAGCTGGTTGACAAGGTTGGACAGCATTCCGCCCGGTGTCTGGTGGAGAAGGACATTGATATCTATGACCGAAACCTTTGTATCATCCAAGAGATGTTTATATTTCGGCAATACATCCCGTTCCAGGATTTCATTGATATCGGCCAGGGCATTGATGTCAAACCCTGTATCCCGGTTTGTGCCCAGGAGCGACATGACAAACGGCTCCAGTGCTGCATGACTTGTCCTGTAGGCATAGGGTGTCAGGCAGGTATCAATGATATCAACCCCTGCTTCAATAGCCTTTAAATGGCTCAAAGGCGACATACCGGATGTAAAATGGCTGTGAAGATGGATCATGGGTTTGACACTGGCTTTCAATGCTTTGATGAGTTCATAGGCATCATAGGGTGCGATGAGCCCTGCCATGTCTTTTATGCAGATACTGTCAGCACCCATATCTTCAAGGGCTTTCGCCTTCTTGATATAATAGTCAAGACTGTACACGTCTCCGCCCAGCCTCGGTTCCGTCAATGAATAGCAGATGCAGCCCTGGAAATGGGCCCCGCATTCTTTAATGACCGGGACTACGGCTTCAAAATTTCTAAAATCATTCAGGGCATCAAAGGTCCTGAAAATTTCCATGCCGTTATCCACCGTCTTTTTGACAAAGAGTTTTGCCACGTCATCAGCATAATTTCTATACCCCACAAGGTTCTGGCCCCTTAGGAGCATTGAAAAAGGAGTTTTCTTAAAATACCGCTTCAGGGTTCGAAGTCTTTCCCAAGGGTCTTCTCCCAGAAAACGGTGCATGGTATCAAAGGTTGCCCCGCCCCAGACTTCCACGGCCCAGAAACCGATCTGGTCCATTTTTTCCGCCACAGGAATCATGTCTTCCGTTCTTCCCCGTGTTGCAAAAAGGGACTGGTGCCCGTCCCGCAGGGATAAATCTTCAATTTTTAAAGGATTTTTCGCCTTTGGCCGATCTTTTTCATAATTCATCTCAACCTGTTCTACCTGATTGTACTTGCTCATCTCATTTCTCCCGGGTATTTTAAAAATTATTTTTTTAAAAATTATTTAAACATTCGAAGCTGCATCATGGAATTGGCCTGCATATGGTCCTGTCTTCCAGATATCCCCCATATATTAAGCGGCCGGACCATCGGCTGAGCAATGACAGCCGCTTTTGGTTCCGGTTCCTTAATTTCAGGAGCAGAATATTCTGCTTCTTCTTCTTTTGTCTTCATAACCATCATAACAGCCGCAACAGCTGCTAAAGCTTTCTTTTTATTCATTTTTTATTCCCCTCCTTTATACCGGTATATTCCCGTGCTTTTTGGCAGGCCTGAGCTCTCTTTTCGTCAACATGGCCTCAAGGGCATCAATGAGACGAGGCCTTGTTTCCGACGGCCGGATCACGGCATCCACGTACCCCCTGGCCGCAGCACAATAGGGATTGGAGAATTTTTCATTATATTCTGTAATTTTTTCTTTTCGTTTGGCAACAGGATCATCTGCATTGCTGATTTCTTTGGCATGAATGATATTGGCGGCTCCTTCTGCTCCCATGACCGCTATCTCGGCCGTGGGCCATGCAAATGCCATGTCAGCCCCGAGATGCCTTGAACACATGGCCAGATAGGACCCGCCATAGTCTTTCCGGGTGATCAGAAGCAGTTTGGGTACCGTTGCTTCGGAATAGCACCATAGAAGCTTTGCCCCATGCCGGATGATCCCGCCCCATTCCTGAATGCTTCCGGGCAGATATCCCGGGACATCGGCAATGGTGAGCATGGGTATATTAAAGGCATCACAGAACCGGATAAACCGGGTGGCTTTATCTGAGGCATTGATATCCAGGCATCCGGCCAGAAAACTGGGCTGATTGGCAATAATGCCGATGGTATGGCCGCCCAGCCTTGCAAAACAAACCACAATATTTTTTGCAAAATATTGATGGGGTTCAAAATATTCCCCGTCATCCACGATGGAAGAAATCACATCCATGATATTATAGGCCCGGGCGGGATTATCCGGGATAAGGGTATCAAGGGATTCATCCATGCGGTTTTTATCATCACTGGGTTCAACATAGGGAGGGTCTTCCATATTATTGGAGGGAAGATAGGACAAAAGTTTTCTGATCTGCAGGATGGCATCTTCGTCCGAATCGCAGGCAAACTGGGCCACACCGGATTTCTCGTTATGGGTCATGGCCCCGCCAAGCGCCTCAAAGGTAATTTCTTCACCAGTCACGGCCTTGATCACATTGGGGCCGGTAATGAACATATAGCTGGATTCCTTGACCATAAAAATAAAATCCGTCATAGCCGGTGAATAGACGGCACCGCCTGCCGTGGGTCCCATGATGGCTGAAATCTGGGGAATCACACCGGAAGCAGCCGAATTTCTAAAAAAAATCTCACCATAACCGGACAGGGCATCAATCCCTTCCTGGATTCTGGCACCGCCGGAATCGTTCATCCCGATGACGGGAGCCCCTGCCTTGATTGCCATGTCCATGATCTTGCAGATCTTTTTGGCCTGCATTTCCCCAAGGGAGCCGGCCCTGGATGTAAAATCCTGGGCATAGGCAAATACGATCCTGCCGTTCACCCTGCCATGGCCTGTTACAACACCATCAGCCGGGATTTCCACATTTTCCATTCCAAAATTGGTGCAGCGGTGGGTGACAAACATATCCAGTTCCCTGAAACTTTCCTGATCAAAAAGGAGGTTCAACCTTTCCCTGGCATTTAATTTCCCGCTTTCGCGCCGTTTCAGAAGCGCTTTTTCTCCTCCCATGGCCATGACGGCCTTTTGTTTATTCTTAAGCTCTTGGATCTTGTCAGATGTGAGTCCCATAATACAAACCTTTCCTTATTATTAATTCATTTCTTTATTGTTTGATACTGAACCGCCATGCACAAAATCAATCCTTTGGATGATCATCCGGCAGGCACCCGATACATTCGTTTCAATCCAATGGAAATACTTTTTTTTCTTGTCTTTTCAACTATTTCCAGGGCTTTTTTAAGACCTGTCCGGTGCCTGACACAGGTAAACCAAAAATTGTAGTGAACTACAAGTCGCGTCAGCATGTCAACAATTAATCTTGGTTTCTGATTTTTATTAAAACCCGGCGGTTCTCATTGATGATTTTTCATCACCCCTTTCCTTTTCAAATAAATTAAAGCCCTTAGTCGAATTTTACAATTTGTCAACACTAATTCAAGAAAAACCCAAAGTCAAGAATCTCATTTGTCATCTGCTGATTTGATCTTCATGGCAGGCATTCGGCCGGGAGGAAGAAAGGCAAAATCCGATGGCTGTTCATCGGACAAAATGAATGGGAGGCTCCGGTTGTCTGAAACAGGTTCCGATAACCGGAGCTAAAATGTTTAAGACCGGCTTGCTGCCAATCGTTCGGAAAGGTGTTTTGTATTTCCTACAAAAATGCACTGGGTCGGACAGGCCTGGCTGCAGGCTGTTCTTTCACCCCTATTGAGTTTATCCACACAGAGATCACATTTGACTGCAAACTCTGTTTCCTCATTGAACTGCATGGCACCGAACGGACAGGCTTCAACACAGGCCTGGCAACCGATACAGGCATCTTCGTTGATGAGGACAATACCGTTTTCATTCTTATAAATTGCCTCTGTCGGGCAGGCTTCCCTGCAAGGGGCATTCGCACAATGGTGGCAGAATATGGGGATATAATCAGGGCTTTTTTCCAATACCCGGACCAGTCTCGGTCCAACCCCCAGTGAATGCTCCTGTTTGCAGGCCACTTCACATGCATGGCACCCCATACAGTCTTCTTTAAAAAATATCAATGATGTCTTTGCCATCTTAATTTTCTCCTTCATTCCTCTTTTGATTGTGAATATGCTTTTATTCACCGGATTCATTTGATCCTTCTATTTATTGACGCGATTTCCCGGCTGTTTATCATCCCCCTGACACAGCGGACCTGATAGGCATTTGTTTTATAATAACTGAGCACATAGGCCCCATCGAACATGATGATCCAGGCATTTTGAGTATTTTCCCCAAAAGTTGTGGATGACCAGTAGGACAGATGATCTCTAAAAGGGACCGCCTCCCGCATGACCGGCCTGTATCTGCTCCTGTCCAAAAGGCTCTCCAATTCCCTGAGGCTGGGGAACCGCCAGTCCTGATGATGGTCCAGGGACAGGGAGCCTGCATATTCGAAAGCTTCATACCAACTCATTTCACCCGGCGAGTCAAGCTGCCATTCAAGCCCTGTCAGCGGGTCCGGCCATGTCTGTCTGTTTTCAGACCGGGGAGACATTGCACAAACAATTTCTTAAATTGGTTGATCCTATGGCAGGGTCAAGGGTTTCATAGGCATTATCCATGAGGATGTTGATATTGGATATATCCCAGCCATGACCCGGGCCTTCCATTTCAGGGTACCACCAGCCGTGCTCTGCAACAATGACCCTGGGGTCGATCCATTTGTTGAATTTGGCTTTCTCTTTTACCCGGCCCCGGGGGGATTCTATCCAGACCCAGTCGCCTTCTTTGATATTCTCCTTTTTCGCTGTGTCCGGATGAATCTCAACAATGGGCTCAGGCCTGATTTCCCTTAGCCAGGGTTGCATCCGGTTGGCAGAATGAAAAAAGGTCGGGGTTCGTAACCCGGCATTTAATATATATGGAAATTTTTCAAGCAGTTCAGGTTTGGAAACAGGGCTCTCTGGGATTTCCGTGTATTTAGGGAGGGGGTCATATCCCCATTTCTCCAACACGGTTGAATAGAGTTCCACTTTGCCTGTGGGCGTAGAAAATCCTCTTTCCTTATATTTCTGATAAACCATTTCACCCTTGAGATACCCCTTTTTCTTAAATTCCTCCCAGGTTAACCCGGCAGGTTCCAGCAGGTAATCAAGGGCATCTTCCACGGTGGGCCACCATTCCTGACCCATTTTTTTACCCAGTTCCATGAAAATTTTATGGTCCTGCCAGCATTGACCGATTTCAACACATTTCTGCCGTGCGATGACAAAACCGTGGCGTTTCCAGTTGTCTGCCACATGATCCTGTTCCAGCCAGGTCCCGGCAGGCAGGAAAATATCCGCCAATTCGGCCGTTGGTGTTAAAAAGAAATCAATGACCACCAGAAATTCCAGTTTCTTCAGGGCTTCATAGGCCTCTCTGGCATTTGCCCGTGTCATGACCGGGTTTGTTCCGCACAAAAGGCCTGCCTTGAGCTGGTAAGGCTTTCCGGTTAAAATAGAGTCCCAGGCTTTTTTGGGATTGATGAGGGCAACTCTTCCACCCAGTTTAAACTGCTCTCCTCCCAGTCTTTTGGCTATTTGTTCTTTGGATAAATCCTTGTGTCTGGAAAATTCGGACACTGTCCGGGTCGGCGGGTTTACATAAAGGACGTTCCCGCCAGGGGTGTCCAGGTTGCCGGTGGCTGCCATCAACCCGGTGATCAGGCGCGTGCAGTCGGCACAATTATTGCTTTGCTCTGTGGGAACCCCCCAGTGGATGCAGGCCGGTTTTGTCTTGGCATAGAGCTGTGCTGCCTTTCGGATGAGTTCTTTGTCCACCCATGTAATTTCCTGGACTTTTTCCAGGGGAAAGGTCTTGACGCGTTCCTTGAATTGATCCCAGCCATTGATATAATTCTGTACAAATTCCTTGTCATAGAGTTCTTCATCAATGATGACATTGAGAAACCCCATGGCCAGTGCGGCATCGGTTCCCGGTCTGAGCTGAAGCCAGAGATCGGCTTTTTTAGCTACAAATCCCTTCCTGGGATCAATGCAGATGAGTTTTGACCCTTTTTTATAATTGCTCCAGAAGTCCGTGCCCTTATATTCGTCAGGGTTGGTCCATTGGGGATTGCATCCCCACATGACGATACATTTGGGCTCCCCCCTGTAATCACAGATAGGGAGTGTGCCGACCGTTATCAGGGTTGATGCAACCCTTGAGACATAGCACATATGTCCTGCAGTAAGGACATTGGGAGTCCCCAGAAGGTTGGCAAACCGGTAGAGATGGCTTTCATAATCCCTGCCTGTCCCCTGCCCGATGACGATATGTTCGGCGCCATATTCATCTTTGACGGCTTTGAATTTTGCAGCGATTTCATCAAGGGCAGCATCCCAGGTAATCCTCTGCCATTTCCCATCCACTTTTTTCATGGGATGGGTGATCCTGTCCGGACTATAGGCCATCTGGGTTACGGCCAGACCTTTTGAACACAGGGTGCCGTTGCTGATGGGGGACTCGGGGTCCCCTTCCACCTTAACAACCCGCCCGTCCTTGACATGGGCGATGACCCCGCAGCCGCCATGACAATTTCTGCAGGCTGTTCTGATCTTTTTTACCTCACTCATTTTTTTCCTCCTTGGCATGTTTAATAACCGATGATCTATGATTTATAAATTCTGCTTAATTTTTTTTTCAATATCTTCCCTCAGGGTTCTCTTATCCAGTTTCTGTGCGGCAGTGTAGGGCATGGCATCAATGAATTCTATCCTTTCCGGGAGTTGAAGAACCGATGCCTGTTTTGATTTTAAAAAGGCAATAACCCTGTCAAAGGTTAATTTCACTCCGGTTTTCGGCTGGATATAGGCACAGGCCTTTTCACCCAGGCGGGGATCGGGCATGGGGATTACGGCAACCGCCGCAACATCCGGGTGTTCGCTGATCAGCCCTTCGATTTCCCTGGTGCTGATACTTTCCCCGCCCCGGTTGATCATTTCCTTAATGCGGCCGGTCAGTGTGATATAGCCGTTTTCATCAATCCTGGCCACATCTCCGGTCTTAAAAAATCCGTCCGCAGTAAATACTTTTTGATCTTCTTTCGGATTGTTGTAATACCCTGTAAACACGCCCGGGCCTTTAAGCACCAATTCCCCTTCCGATCCAGGCGGCAGGGGATTTCCTTTGATATCAACGACTTTGTAAATATCATAGGGGCAGGTCGGCCTTCCCACTGTGGTGCAGATAGTTTGGATATCATCCATCGTCCGCGTGATGGATGTCATCCCCTCTGTGGCTCCATAGCCGTTGTAAAATTTCATGTTTAATCTTTCCGTTACATTTCTTACAAGATCCGGGTGGCTTGCTCCGCCGGCACTGTGCATTTTTTTCAGGGAGCTTAAATCATAATTTTTGAGATTTTCATATTGGAGCATTTTCTGGGCAAGGGCAGGAACCCAGATGATGGAAGTGATTTTTTCCTTTTCAATGGCTTTGCAGATGTCTTCATTATCCGTAGAATCCAGGAATATGGTTTTCCCGAGTGTGATCAGGTTTCCCAGGAACCCCTTTGAAAAAGACAGGTCATGTCCTATGGGACCGGCGATCAGATTAATATCCTCGGAATGCTGATCCCAGGATCTGGCGCAATACTCAGTACCCGTGATCAGACTGTTGTGGGTCCTTGGAACGATCTTGGGCTCGCCGGTCGTGCCCCCGGTGGGTCCCATGTGGGCCACCTGCATGGGGTTTGGTCTTAAAGCAGCAAGACGGGCCAGGCTGTCCTGATCGGATTCTGTACCGGCGATGAGGTTTTCAAGGCTTGAAAACGGCTGCTCATCCGTATGGCCCCGAACGGTAACAACGGTTTTAAGTCCCGGATGTTCCTTTATCACATCATTTATAATAGGAGTGTAATCCGTCTTTTTATACCGGGAAGCGACAATCCATGCCGTAGCCCCTGAAAGCCTTACCAACCGGTTAATTTCAAACTGCCGGTACCGGTCGATCAATAATACTGGGATGGCTCCGATTTTTTGAAGTGCAAAATAGCTATAAACAAATTCGTTCCAGTTGGGGAGCTGAACAAGAACCCTGTCCAGGGGCCAGATACCCAGGTCGGCCAATCCTATGGCCAGCCGGTTTGTTTTATTTCTTGCATCCCCGTAGGTAATGCGGGTATTTTGATCGACAAACGCTTCCTTTTTCGGATGAATGTCCGCAGCCCTGTCCAGGAGATCACCCAGGGTCAACCCTGCCCACCATCTTAATGTATTATAGGTTTCAGCATCTTTTTCTTTATAGGGGATGAAGCCTTTTAAATAATCTATCATGGATCACCTTCCATTCAGCTATGTTATGATTGACCGGGACACTCATTTAAAAAATCACAAATGATTCTCAAGCGGGTGTGTGTTGGTTTTTAAAATTGACTTTCAATTTTTTTTGCGATCTCTTTTAAAAAATCGATATATGATTTCAGGGATGTTTCTTTGATCTGGGTTTTAAGCCCGACGGCCCAGATCGCACATTGAATTTTTTTTCTGTTTAACCTTAACGGAATTGCCAATGCCCTGATTCCTTTAAGATATTCTTCATCTTCAAAGGCAAACCCCTCATCTTTGACCTTCATGACGCTTTTTATGTATTCATTTTTATCTTTGCCTGAAAAATGAATGTATTTCTGCGATTTTTCATCAGAAAGGATCTCATTGATTTCTTCTTCTTTTAGTAAAGAAAGAAATGCTTTCCCGTGGGCCCCGGCAACCAGAGGGATTCTGGCGCCAATTTCAGATGAAATTTTTAAATCATGAGAAGAATCATATTTATCAATGATAACGGTCTTTAAATCCGAGCGGATCCCGAGAAAAGCGGAAAGACCGGTTTTTTCGCTGATGCTTTTTAAATACGGATGAATGTTTCGTATCAGATCAGACCCCTGTTCGGCAGCTTTTCCCAGCACATAGAGATTTGTACCGAATCCGAATTTATTGTCCTTATTCTCCAGTACACCCAGGTCAGACAATGTGTAAACAATATTAAACACAGTGCTTTTATTTAAATTGATTTCGTTTGATATTTCCGTAATTCCAAAAGGCTCTTTTGATTTTGCCAGAAGTTCTAATATTTGAAAGCATTTATCAATGGCAGGCACTCTTTTAAATTCCATTTTTTATCCTTATATAATTAAACAATTCTCTATATAAAACAATTGTTCTCATTATAGAATAGAGAAAGAAAGCCTGTCAATAAAAAAATATCAGGACGGTTGAAGGGTGCCTTGGAAAAGAAAAAAGGAATTAATAAAAAAAGATCCGGACGATGTTAAAGGCAATTTTTAAAAATTTCATATATATCCTCCGGGATATCCATGGCTTTGAAATTGTTCAGATCCTCCACACCCATGCAGATTCGCTTTTCAACTCCCTTGACCATGATTTTCCCTGTGGATTTATCAGTGATGGCATGATTCAGGATAACAGTTTTTTTTTCAAGTTTTTCAATGTGGGTGGTGATGATAATGTCCTGGAGATACCGGCCCGGTCTGATATATTCGCAGGATGTCTTTACAAGGCTGAATATGAGTTGGCGGTTCCTCCATAATTTGACCAGATCAAGGGAGATCTTTTCAAAAAACAAATG
>Ga0156388_1024_pt1 | contig 18742 bp, 15 predicted proteins | sample RifOxyA3_FD_108032 | JGI IMG/M metagenome (GOLD analysis project Ga0156388, IMG submission 108032) | Desulfobacterales bacterium RIFOXYA12_FULL_46_15
TTTTTTTTAAATTCACAGATATCCCGACAACGGTTCTGGCGGTTAAAGATCGGGTAACCGGGCATAATCCCCTGGCACCCGTTTACCAGGCTGACAGCTATTACAAAAAGATCCGGAACCCGGATATCAAGTCCTGAAACGGTTCAGGCAGGGCTCTGTGTTTAATAAAACCGTGCTGATAAACTCTTATGCTGGATTATAAACTTTTAGAAGCACTGGCCGGTGTGATCCATGAAAAAGGGTTTGACAAGGCATCACAAAAGCTGAATATCACCCAGTCTGCCGTATCCCAGCGGATAAAGCAATTGGAGGACCAGGTGGGACAGGTGCTCGTGACCCGGACGGTTCCGCCAAAGGCAACCCGGGATGGGAAACGGCTGATCAAGCATTATATGCAGGTCAAAATCCTTGAAGCCGATCTTGAAAGAACCATGGGAAAAGATAAGGGAAACGGTTTCCAGGTGTTTCCCCTGGGCATCAATGCAGACAGTCTGGCCACCTGGTTTTTTCCGGCTGTCGGAAATTTTCTGAAAGAACACCGCATTCTTCTGGATTTAAAGGTGGATGACCAGGATGAAACTCATAAACTCCTCAGAAACGGAGAGGTTTTTGGTTGTATCAGTTCTGAAAAAACACCGGTCCCGGGGTGCAGTGTGATGCTCATCGGCACCATGACTTACAGGCTTTTGGCCGCAAAGGAGTTTATCAATACCTATTTCAGCAAAGGTCTGGATGAGAAAAGCACAGAAGCTGCGCCTGCCGTAATCTTCAACCGGAAGGACGATCTCCAGGGTTTGTTTTTCCGGGAATATTTTCAAAAATCCATAAAAAATATTCCCGTTCACTATGTTCCTTCTTCAGAAAAATTTTTTCAAATGGTTACGGACGGGTTTGCTTACGGTATGATTCCCGACCTCCAGGGACTTGACCTGATCCGGTCCGGCCAGCTCATGGAACCGGCCCCGTCCTGCCCGGTCAAAGTCAAACTTTACTGGCATTGCTGGAATCTTAAATCAAAATTCCTGAAAGAGTTTTCAAGAGCAATTGTTAAAAATGCCGTGATCTGCTAAACAAAGGCTATGAACCTCAAATTAAAAGATATCATTGATCTGGATTATCTGATGGATCAGGATGAGGCCCTGTCATCAAAAGCCGATATCAGACTGAGAAAAAACAAAGACAAAAAGATATTTGAACAGATCAGGAAAATCTGCAAGACGGATAAGGCGCTTGTATTGGCATGGCTCGAAGCAAGAAGGCGGGAGGGTTCCGTTGAAAAAGAGGAAAAAGGAATGCGCCTCCTGCCGGGGACGGTTTTCTATTCAATCTATTCAATCATGATGTGGGGTTTGATTCTCCTGGGCAGCATCACAGGCTTGTCGCTTTCCTGGTCATTTCTTGCCTACCACGGCACAAGGCCTGTCAATGTAGCGCTTTTTATTGTTCTGTTTATCGTGCTTCAGGTTGTCCTGGTCCTCGTTACAATTTTTTTTCTTATCCTCAGGCACATGGGGATAAGGTCCGGGAAAGGCTGGTTTCAAAATTCCATCATTCATACCCTTCTGTTTTCCCTTTTTTTTCATATACTGCCGGAGCTGGTGAAAAAAACAGACGTATGGATATTTAAAGGAGGCTCAGATACCCTGGAATATACATCCTCACTCATCAGGATGAAAACCCGGGAATACCGGGAATTTTTTTTCTGGCCGTTTTTTATCCTGGTTGCGGTTTTTTCCTTTTGTTTTACAACCAGTACCCTTGGCGGAACTTTTTTCCGGATTATCGTCAGCGATATGGCATTCGGGTGGCAGTCCACCCTCATGACCAACAGCGAAAGAATCCATGACCTCGTAACCTGGATGGCCCTGCCATGGTCCTGGTTTATGCCGGAAACCCTTGCCCACCCAACACTTGCCCAGGTTGAAGGGTCCAGGATCATCCTGAAGGACGGGATTTCGGTTCTCGCAACCCGGGATCTGGTTTCCTGGTGGCCGTTTCTGTGCCTGGGTATTTTTTTTTATGCTGTTCTGCCCAGGGGAATTCTGATGATTATCGGCATTCTTGCACAGAACCATGCTCTTGGCCGGTTTGATTTTGACCGGCCGGTTTTCAGACCGTTAATCATCCGGATCCAGTCACCGGTTCAGGATGCTGATACAGATCCTTCCTTTGTGAAAACAGGTTTGCCGGGCGGGGATTCAAGCCCGGACATCGGGCTCATGGTGTCTCCGGCGGATCATGATCTGCCAGGAAAGCCTCAAAACCTTGTTATCAGCGCCCACAAAGCCCTGGTCCTTGCTCCCAGGGCGATCTATTCAGATGCGGCAGGGCAAAAAATCAGCCACTATATTCATACCCGTCTTTTTTTTGATGTCAAAGAAATTATTAAGATCAGCTTAGACCCGGAGCAGGATGTGGATATTTTCAACAGGATCAAAAACAGTGGTGCAGATCAGGTTGTTCTGGTTCATGAAGCCTGGCAGCCACCTATCAGGGGCCTTCTGTATTATTTTAAACAGTTGAAATCCGTGATGCCCGGAAAAATGCTTTTATGGATATTGCTCACCGGGGATGCCGGTTCCAAAAACCTTTTTATGGATGAAACAGATGGGAATTTTGAAATCTGGAAAAAGGCTGTGTTCAGGCTTGAAGATACGGGTATAAAACTCATGAGGCTGATATAAATGAAAAATCATCCACAACCCGGAATTGTGCCTGAATTTGCCGTGCTGGGCCATCCCAATGAAGGCAAATCATCCGTGGTGTCCACCCTGACCGAGGACGATACCATCAGGGTCAGCCGGCTCCCCGGGGAAACCACCCGGTCGACGGCATATACCGTTAAAATGGATGGGAAAGACATTATCCGGTTTGTGGATACACCCGGATTCCAGGTCCCGAAACAAACCCTTGCCTGGTTCAGGAAATTTGAGGGAAACCCGGAACGTATTGCAGACGCCTTTATCGAAACTTTTAAGGATGACCCGTTTTATAGAGACGACTGTGAACTCTTAAAACCGGTGACCAAAGGCGCAGGAATCATTTATGTGGTGGACGGGGCCCGCCCGGTCCGGGATGACGATCTGGCGGAGATGGAGATTTTGAGGCTGACCGGCCGCCCCAGGATGGCCGTCATCAATTCCAAGACCGATGAAAAAGATTATACCCAGGACTGGAAAAATGAATTCCGGAGACATTTTAATGCCGTTCGTGTTTTTAATTCAAACACCGCAAATTTCATGGAGCGCATTAAAATGCTGGAAAGCCTTAAGGCCATTGATCAGGAATGGGAACAAAGCCTTTTTGAAGTCATCACAGCCTTTCAAAAAGACCGGGAAAAAAGGAATCTCCTGGCCTGTGCGGCCATCTGCCGAGCCATTGAACAGAGTCTGTCTTTTGCCGTTTCCGAACCTGTTGCAAAAGATGGTGATCCTGATACCCTTAAGGAAATGCTCAACGGAAAATACCAGGCCCGGATCAAGGAATTTGAAACCAGGATGTTTCAAAAATTGAGATCCCTGTTTAAACACCATTTGTTTGAATACCATTTGCCCGAGTATTCGGTTCTCAACCATGACCTGTTTTCAAAACAGACCTGGGAACTTCTAGGTCTGACAAAAGAACAACTGATGACGGCCGGGGCCATTGTGGGCGGCACGGTCGGGGTTATGATTGATGCAGCCGCTGCTGGCCATACATTTGGAATTTTTACCGCCATAGGCGGGGCTTTGGGTGCGGGTTCAGCCCTGTTTGGCGGAAGAAAAACGGCGAAAAACAAACCCGGCGGTATCCGGCTGGGCGGTGACACGCTCCGGCTCGGGCCTGCCAGGAACATCCAGTTCCTTTATATCCTGGTGGACCGGGCCCTGATATATTATTCCCATATCATTAACCGGCCCCACGGCAAAAGGGATATGACAGAGAGGAAAGAGAAAAAGGACACGCCTAAAAATGGATTTTCCACAGAATTCACCTTCAGCCGGAAAATGATCTGTTCAAAATTTTTCAAGACCGTTACAGGCCGTTCCCTGATCCCAGATAAAAAAGCTGTAGCGGAATTTGAAGAATTCATCAAAGCGCTTCTGGAAGACCTCTCCGGGAAATAGAGGGTATTAATCTTAAAACTTTATAAAAAAACTTGTGCCGGAATAAAGAATTCGCTTATACTGACGCCTTGAATTTATTCATGGGTCAACTAACCTTCAAAAGGAATGCAATCCTATGCTTTCAAATCTCTTCAATCCGATCCGGATCGGGAATATGATTTCAAAAAACAGGCTTCTGATGTCTGCCATGAGCATCAATTTCGGTGTGGACGAAAACTGCTGTGTCACAGACCAGCTTGTGGAATATTTTGTTGAGCGGGCAAAAGGCGGGGTGGGAATGATGCTGGTGGGCGGCGGAAGTGTCCACCCCGGCGGCCAGGAGCTGCCGGATCTGCCCCAGATGTATAATGATGAGTGTATCCCGGCCTTAAAGAATATGGTCCGGCGGGTCAAAGTGTACAATACCCTGTTCGGGGTTCAGCTCATGCATGGCGGCCGCCAGTCTTATCTGCCGAATAAAGTCGCTCCTTCGGCCATCCCGGCACCGGCTGTGGTAAAGGGGGAAGTCCGGGCCCTTGAAATCGAAGAAATAAAGGAGTTGGTTTCCTGTTTCGGGGATTCAGCCGGGCGATGCCGAAAAGCCGGGTTTGATTTTGTTGAACTGCACGGGGCTCACGGATATCTGATCAACCAGTTTCTTGCGCCCAACGCCAACATCCGGACAGATGAATATGGCGGGTCGTTTGAAAACCGGTCCAGGTTTTTGTTTGAAATCATTGAAAATATCCAGGCAAAAACAGGAAAAGACTTTCCCATCGGCATCCGCATCAATGGTAACGATTATATTGAAAACGGCTGGGAACTTAAAGACACGGTAAGGCTTGCACCTCTGCTGGAAAAGGCGGGCATTGCCTATCTCCATGTATCCGGCGGGGTGTATGGGTCCACTGAACTGACCATCCCCTCCATGTATACCCCCCACGGGTGTTTTGTCCACCTGGCAAAAGAAGTCAAAAAACATGTCCGCATTCCCGTAATCACCGTGGGCCGGATCAAATACCCGGAACATGCCGAAGAGATCATCCGGGAAGGCAAGGCCGATATGGTGGCCTTTGGACGGTCTTTCCTGGCTGATCCCTATTATTCTGAAAAAGCAAGAAAAGGTGAATTCGATAAGATCCGTCCCTGCATCGGGTGCTGTCTCGGGTGCATCCATGCCGTACTGGCCAAGGAACCGGGGTCTTGTGTGGTCAATCCGGGTGTGGGAAGAGAATATAAGCTCAAGGATCAAAAACAGCCTTCCCAATCGCAAACTATTCTCATCGCAGGGGCAGGCCCTGCAGGACTTGCGGCTGCAAGGCAATTCATACTTCAGGGGCATCGGGTGAGGGTCTGTGAAAAAAAAGATGCCCCTGGCGGGCTTTTGTCCCTGGCTGCCAAAGCACCGGGTCGCAGCGAACTGAACGATATCCTGAATTTTTTCAGAAAAGAGCTGGATTCCCTGGGTGTTGAAATTCGTTATAACACAGGGCTTTCCCTGGATCTGATCCATGAAATCCAACCGGATCATGTGATTCTTGCCACCGGTTCAATGCCGGATATGCCCGTGATTAAGGGGCTTTTCCAGACAAAAATGAATCTTGTCACCAATGTGGATGTGATGAGTGAAAAAGAAAAGGCCGGTAAAGCCGTTATTGTGCTGGGCGGCGGCATGACAGGACTCATCACGGCAGATTTTCTGGCAGACCAGGGTAAAAAGGTAGTAGTGCTGAACCGGAAAAAAAGCTTTGCCGAAGAAATGTCCAGCAATGACCGGTATTATTTAAGGGAACGCCTTAAAAAGGAAAAGGTCATCCTGTATAAAAACGTATCCGTCCGGCAGTTTACCGATGACGGCGCAGTATTTAAAGCCAATGGCGAAGAGATAACCCTGACCGGATTTGATACTGTTGTGATTTCGGAAAAGCAGAGCCCCATCAGGGATGCAAAAGACCTTGAAAAAAAGACCAGGGCAAAATTCCATCTTATCGGGGATGCCAAGTCGCCGAGGCATCTCATGTATTGCATCAGCGAAGCCGAGGAAATCGCCGGATCCATTTAATATTCAAGTTTGATGAAAAAAGGAAAAAAGATCTATGAAAGATATTTATGAGAATGCAAAAAGATTAATGAAAGGATATTGCCGGGTCTGCAGGGAATGTGACGGCGTTGCCTGTGCCGGCGAGGTTCCGGGTATGGGCGGGCTTGGAACGGCATCTTCATTTATGGCCAATATAAAGGCCTTAAAAAAGATTCAATTCAATATGCGGCTGATCCATGATGTGACTGATCCTGTCACATCTGTTTCCATCCTGGGGAAACAACTTTCCATGCCGGTTATCGCCGCTCCCATCGGCGGCGTCTCCTTTAATATGGGCGGGCTCATTTCCGAGGAAGACTATATCCGGTCCATTATCTTTGGGTGCCGGGAAAAAGGGATTATCGGATGTACGGGAGACGGGGTTCCGGATTTTATCCATGAAACCGGTCTTAGTGTGGTCAAGGCTGCAAAAGGCCACGGGATTCCTTTTATCAAACCCTGGGCCGATAAGGAACTGTTTGAAAAATTTGAAAAGGTAAGGCAGAGCAAGGCTGATATCATGGGCATGGATATTGATGCGGCAGGGCTTATTACCTTAAAGAAGATGGGACGGCCGGTCACGCCTAAAACCGTTGAAAAGCTCACACAGATTGTTAAACAGGCATCTCAAAAATTTATCTTAAAAGGGGTGATGACGGTGGAGGATGCAAAATTTGCCGTTGAAGCCGGTGCAGATGCCATTGTGGTATCCAATCATGGCGGGCGGGTCCTGGACTATACCCCGGGGGCGGCCACTGTTCTGCCGGCTATCAGCGCAGCAGTCAAAGGAAAAATCACCATCCTTGCCGACGGGGGGGTCAGAACCGGCGGGGATGTATTAAAACTCTTGGCACTTGGTGCAGATGCTGTTATGATAGGGCGTCCTTTCAGTGTAGCTGCGGTAGGCGGTCTTCAAAACGGCGTGGAACTCTATATCGATAAGATCAGGACGGAACTTGAACAGGCCATGGTATTAACCGGTGTGCCATCTGTGGATGAGGTTTCCGGAACAATCCTTCACAAGTTCCAATAAAATAATCAACCGGTTTTTCTGGAAATAGGTTATGGATCTAAAACCCACATATGAAGAACTTGAATTTCATATTCAGGAATTGAAAAATGAGCTTTCAAGGGTAAAAGCTTCGGAAGAGAGACTGAGACTTGCAATTGACGCCGTCAATGACGGTGTTTTTGATTTTGATCTGAAAAGGGATGAAGTCTATTTCAGTCCCCGGTATTATACCATGCTGGGGTATGACCCCTATGAAATGCCGGCTAACCGGGAAACCTGGAAAAGCCTGCTTCATCCGGATGAAAGGGAAAGAGTGGTTTCTTTTGTGGATGACCAGATCCGCAAGCGAAAAGCATGGTCCCTGGAATTCCGGTTAAGGACAAAGGATGGAAAATACAGATGGGTTCATGCCCGCGGCAGGGTTTCGGAATGGGATGAAGACGGGAACCCGGTTCGTCGTACAGGAACCCATAAGGATATAACCGAGCAAAAAGAAGCTGAATTTGAAAGAGAAGAACTCATAAAAGAACTCAATAAAGCCTTAAAAGATGTAAAAACCCTTGGGGGACTTATTCCTATCTGTTCAAGCTGTAAAAAAATAAGGGATGACAAGGGATACTGGAACCAGTTGGAAAGCTATTTTGAACGTCATTCCACAGCCTTGTTCAGCCATAGTCTCTGCCCCCACTGCATGGATGAGATTTATGGAAAAGATGACTGGTATATTGAACTCAAGGAAAAAAAAGGCAAGGGGTGATTTCCCTTTTATATGAAAATCGATCTTCACTGTCATACAAAATATTCCCTGGATAATGCCTTTGAACCGGATAAACTGATCCGGGAAGCTATTGAAAAAGGGCTTGACGGTATCTGTATCACGGATCATTTCAGCGTTGAAGCATCAAAGCCGGTCGAAAAGATCAAAATCCCCCGGGGTTTTTATGTCTTCCGGGGGGTTGAAATTTCCACAACCCTCGGCCATATGCTGGCTTTTGGGCTTTTTGATGATTCCTGGAACACCTGGGGGCAGTTTTTTCAGCTTGATACAAGGCAGGTTGTGGCTTCGGTCAGAAGACACGGCGGCATCTGTGTTCCTGCCCACCCTTTCAGGCCTGTGGAGTCCATGGCGGATTTTGCCTTTGACAAATCCCTTTTTGATGCTGTTGAAGCCATGAACGGCGGCAATCTGCCGGAATGGAATGAGAAAGCCCAAAAAATGGCCGGGACCGTCCAAATACCACAGACCGGCGGCAGCGATTGTCATGGCCCCGGTAAAGTCGGCCGGGCCTATACCGTATTTGATAACCCGATCACAACCATGGCCGGCCTGGTCGAAGAGATCCGGCAGGGCCGGTGCAGGCCCGGGAAACCCTGATATCCTTCTACCTGAACGAATCGGCAGTCTCCTTCAGTTTTAAAATTCCCCATTCAATACTTTCAGGATCTAAGGCCGGAAAGGTCAGGCGGATGAAAAGCCCTTTTTTTTGCTTATCATCCCTGACGTCCTGCGCGACCGCATCCCAGGCCGGGGCAATGCTGACCCCGTTTTTGCGGGCGGATTCAATAAAGGCGGCTTCATTTTCCTTTGAAACATTGGGGAAGGTGAGCGCGGCAAAAAATCCACCAGTCACTGCACTGGAAAAGTCACTTGGGAAATGGGCCCTGAGCGCATGATTCAATGCATCCATCCTTGGCCGGTACAACCGTATTAGATACTGAAGATATTCATCATACTGCCCGGACTGGATAAAATCCGCAATAAAACCCTGGGTCGGCAGGTTGGGGTTGATTCTTGTATTGGCGATCACCTGTGTGAAATGATTCACATAGTCTTGGGGGACAATAATATAGCCGCATTTGGTTCCGGGCGTGATGGTCTTTGTAAATGAGCTTGCAATCACCGGCCCCCAGTCTGAAATCTCAACCGTGTCATTGGCTTTTCCGTCATAACGAAGGCTCTGATAGCATATATCCCAGATGCAGAACATATTATTTTTCTTGCAGATACGTTCCACTGCCTTTCGATTGTCCCTGGAATAGGTTATCCCGGTGGGGTTCTGGTGAAACGGAATCCCGTAAAAAGCCTTTGGTTTCATTTTTTCGACCGCATCTTTAAACCGGTCAAGGTCAACACCGCCCGGGATCAGCGGAACACCGGCAAGCTTGTGCCCATAGCGAACGGCATCAAGAAGAACCCGGTCATAGGAGGCTTCTTCCACCAGGATCAGGCTTTGTTTTGGAAGGGATTTAAAAAACAGGGAAATGACTTCAAGCCCGCCGTTGCCGGCCACTACCCGGTTTGCATCCACGCCGTGGAGATTGCCGAGGACCTCCCGCAAAGGCTTAAATCCGGTAAAATGCCCATATTGAAGCACGTCTGCCCCATATTTGCGCACAGCAGTTTCATAGCCTTTTGAAACAGCCGGCAAAATCTTTTCCAAAGCTTCATGGGCCGGAACACCCCGAAGAAAATTTACAGATTTTTTTTCCATTTCGATATCCTTATTGCTTCACGTGAATCCGCCTCCCGGAACGTAACACCGGGAGTGGATATGAACAGTTGAATGATAGCGTCATAGTCATCCATTGTAAGTTCGCGTATCATATCAGAGAAGCTTCACCAGGCGATCAAAGCTTTTTTTTGCATCCGGGGAGAACTCATGGAATTTGAGCAGTTTTTCACAAGGCTGTTCATTACAAACTGTACAATGATGAACGGATTTTTCCATGGCGCATTTTCTGATCTCACAAGAACGGCAATATGATATAAGCTTGTCCCCTGCTGAGAGACACCCGTCACAGTTGATTTCATTCGGTTTTAAATTCAACCCGAATTTTTCCGAATAAAGTGCGGCTGTCTTTTCCCTGGCAGCATCATCATCATTCCGAGTGGCCAGGAATGTCGGACAAGTTGAACACACAAGGCCGCAATAGGCGATCATCTGTTTCATAATGTGATTTCTCCTTATAATATATTGTGATTACGGTTTTGTTTTATAGATATTATAGGGGAATTATACTCTGATATCCATTCTAAGATTGACTTCTCACGGGCATCAGAAATTTTATAACCCTGCCTTTTATTATCAGGACTATTCCTCCTGATAAGGTGAAAAAAAGATTAATGCCGGGCAGGGTTCCCATGAATAAAGTTTTTATCCTATGGAGAAGGAAGAAGTCAAGGTAAGAAAAATTCTGCGGCTCGCTGCATTGCCGGGTTAGAAGTATTTTAACTATTTAATGGATAAATGGAATAGCTTAAGCAATGCTTTTAAAACATTCTAATGTTATTTCTCTAACACAAGTATTCGGTGCTAATTCAAGAACCCATGCAATTGTTTTCATAATATCCTCGGGTTGAATCATTTCTTCATCAAGCAAAGGCGCTTTCGCTTGTTTTGATAGATCTGTATTTACCCAACCAGGGCAAATTGCAGTTACTGAAATTCCTTCTTTCGAAAGTTCACGGTACAACGACTCGCTGAATCCTAATAAACCGAACTTTGTTGCAACATACGCACCCTCACCCTCGAAGCCAATTTTTCCAGCTCTAGAAACAATATTAAAAATGTGTCCTTTTCCGGCTTTTTTCATCAGTGGAACAACTTCTTTCATTAAGTAAAATGGCGATACCAAATTGGTCTTGATCATATTTTCAAAATCATAATCTGAAATGTTCAATGTTCCCGGTTTTAAAAACCCTGCACAATTAATCAGCAGATCAATTCTCCCAAATTGATTTTGAATTTCATCTATTAATTGTCGAATTTTCTCCTTGTCTGTTACATCCATTGGGTAAACAAGTGGTTCAATCGTAACATCTTTAATACTATTTTTGTTTATCTCATTAACTACAGTTTGTAATGTTGATTCTGTCCTTGAGATTAACACGGTTTGGTATCCGGCTTGTGTCAAACCAAGTGCACAAGATTTGCCAATACCTCGACTGGCCCCGGTGATTATAGCGACAGGATATTGTTTCATGCTTTTCTCCTAAGATCTCCTGAAATTGATATTTCCCGGATATCTATAGAAAATATTACCGGGAAAATCAATCGGGAAAAACTCCTTGTTTCGGATTTTTTATTCTATTTCAAAGGCGCGTTCACCATGGAGGGCATTGTCAAGCCCGGCCAATTCATCGTCTTTTTCGACGCGGATGCCGCCTGTGATGAATTTGGTAACAAAGACCAGGATAAGAGTTCCGGTTGCGCTGAAGGCAATGGTGCCGATGATGGATAAAAGCTGAGTCCAGACCTGTCCGGGGTTACCGTAAAACAGGCCTGCTGCACCTTCGGTTACCGAAGGCGAAGCAAAAAGCCCAGTGGCAATTGCTCCCCACATACCGCACAGGCCATGGATACCAAAAGCATCAAGTGAATCATCATATCCTATCTTGCGTTTGATCACTGCAACTCCGAAAAAACCGATGATACCGGAAATGGCGCCAATTACCAGCGCGCCGGGTAAAGTGACAAATCCTGCGGCCGGGGTGATGCCCACAAGCCCGGCAATAGTCCCGGATGCAAGTCCGAGAAGGGTGGGTTTTTTACTGTATTTCCATTCAACGAAAAGCCAGGCAAGGCCGCTGACAGCCGCAGCCGTGTTTGTGACCATAAAGGCGGAAGCAGCAAGGCCGTTTGCAGCCAGCGCGCTTCCGGCATTGAACCCGAACCACCCGAACCATAAAAGCCCTGCCCCCAATGCTGTAAATGCAACACTGGACGGAATCATGGGTTCTTTCCCATAACCCTGGCGTTTTCCAAGAATCAGGGTCAGGACAAGACCGCTGATACCGGCATTAATATGGACCACATTTCCGCCTGCAAAATCAAGGGCCCCGATTTTAGACATCCAGCCGCCACCCCAGGCCCAGTTGCATACCGGGGCATAGACAAAGGTCACCCAGAGAATGGTGAATACGATCCATGAGGAAAACTTCATCCGGTCCACTACTGCCCCGAGGATAAGGGCCACGCTGATGCAGGCAAAGGTCATCTGGAACAGGACGAAAATATGGGTGGGGATGGTCCCGGTCACGGAGTTGATATCAATGCCGTTCAAGAATAATTGGCTTAAATTTCCGATGAGAAGGCTTTCACTTTCTCCAAAGGCCAGGGAATATCCCCAGCCTACCCAGACAATGCTGGCCAGGCAATAGGCTACCAGTGTCATGGCAAAGGTGTTCAATATGTTTTTATACCGGGACATGCCCCCATAGAACAGGGCCAGACCCGCCGGGGTCATCATCATGACAAGGGCCGTCGATATGGTAACCCAGGCCGTGTCCCCGGTATCAATGGTTCCATCTGCTGCAAATGCACAGGCAGTGGTTGAGAATATGCAGGTAAGCAGAAAAACTAATTTTTTGATCAGCATGGTCAAGATCCTTTGCTATTTAAAAGGTTTATATGTGCCCATGATTTTAGCAAAGCGCATGCCAGTTGGATTGTATTTGGGTATTTATTTATAACACACTAAAAATACAGTAAGATTTTATGAAATACAGAAATTATATCTGCAATTTTTAAACAAATATTTCTTTAAATTTCATTTTTGTAATTTAAATATAGATTATTGGAGACAAAAACGTGATAAAAGAATTGGATTCAATATCACTTCCTATATGTTGAGTTGAAGAACCTGTTATGAAAAGCCCTTTGCCAGGAATAACAATTTTGTAGAAAAAAAAGACGGAATTAAATACCGATGGCGTTTTTACCCTTGGTTTTGACTTCAAACATCAGGGCATCAGCTTTGGCCAGGAGCTTTGGCAGATCCAGGGCATCTTCCGGAAAAGTGGATATGCCAAAGCTGGCCTTGAGGGTCACTGCAAACCCTTTTTCAGCAAGATAGATGGTCCCGGCCATGAGGGCCTGGATTTTCTTTGATGTTTCAATGGCCATCTGTTTATCAAAATCCGGCAGGATGATCACAAATTCATCCCCGCCATAGGCAACACCATAGGCCGGTTCCAGGATAACAGCCCTTATGGTGGCTGCCACTTCCTTTAAGGCCTGGCTGCCGTTCAAATGGCCATGGGCATCCACCACCTTTTTGAAATTGTCCATGTCCATGAAAATGACGGAAAAGGTGTGGGCAAGATCCTTTATCCGGTTATTCAAATCCTGGTACAGGAACCGGATATTATACAGATCGGTCAGATCGTCATGCATGGCCAGATATTTAAGTTCTTCATTTTTCTGGGAAAGCTGGAGGATGAGCTGGGCCTTGTCCCGGTTGAGGAAAAACTGGGCCATGGCATCATGCAGGGTTTTTATCAAAGATTCTTTTTTAATGGGCTTTTCAATATATCTGAAGATGTCGGTATTGTTGATGTAATGAATGATTTTAATGAGATTTTTTTCTTCGCAGAAGGCCAGCCGGATAATATGGGGGAATTGTTTTCTGATCAACTGCAAAAGGGTGATACCGTCCATGTTATCAATCATGAGATCGCAGACAATGACATGGACATCCAGGGAGGACAGAACTAACAAAGCATCCTTGGCGTTGTTGACAAAGGCTTTCTGAAAGTTTTCTTCCTGCAGCAACATCTCAAGCCGGCTCAGTATTTCTTCATGATGATCAACAAATAGAATTCTGGTCTCGTTCATATCATTGCCTCAAATTGAACTGGTATTAAGTATATTGTCTACCGCCCCCGGCATTGTCTGTCAAGAAATGAATCGGCCTTGTTTTTTTCACGGTCAGGGTAACCGCCCCCCAGTTGGATTCAAGTTTCCCGTAAATTAAATAGGGTCTTCCATATTCCAGCATATGACAGAAAAGGGCATAGGGTTTTGGAAAAAAAACCGTTTCAACCACGCCGGTTTCATCTTCAAAACTCAGGAATTTCATGGGGTCGCCGTGTTTGGTTTTCACAACTTTCCCGGTGATGAGCCATCCGGCAAAAGTGACGGTTTTGCCGGTGAATTTTGGAAGATCCCTGGCTTTGACGGTGTGGTGACCCTGGAGGATGCTATGATAGAGAACAATAGGATGGCAGGTGCATAGGAATCCGAGTACCAGAAATTCTTGCCTCAGTTTTTCAATGGGGTTTTCTCTGGGCAGGCAGGGTGTGTCCAGAACCGTTTTGCCGGGTTCAAAAAGAGACGGCTCCTGATCCGTGGCGTATTTTTGTTTCTGCCGGGCGGCAAAGGCCCATAAAAGGGCGGCCCGGTTGTCTTTTCCATCCAGCGAATCCAGGCTGCCGCTGCGGATAAGTGCCCTGGCCTCGTCTTCCCTGGGAAGGACCCGCTTGAAAAAGTCTTCCGGGTCGGAAAAAGGACGTTTTTTTTGTTCTGCCACAATGGTTGTCATTGTCCTGGAAGAAAGGTCCTTGATGGACATGAGGCCGACCCTGATGGCACGCAGATGCCCTTTCCAGGGGATATCGCTTTTGTTCACATCCGGGGACAGGATGGTCACGCCCAGCCGCCTTGCTTCGGACACATAGGCAAAGGCGGAATAAAACCCGCCCTGGTTACTGATGACGGCAGCCATGAACTCTGCCGGATAATGGGTTTTCAGATAGGCGGCCTGAAAAGAGACCCGGGCATAGGAGGCGGAATGGGGTTTGCAGAAGGAATACCCGGAAAAGCTGTTGATCATGCCCCAGACTTTTTCAATATCTTCCCCTGCCACTCCTTTTACCAGGGCCCCGGTTCTGAACCGGGCGTAAAAACCGGCAAGCTCCGGCTCCCTGTCTTTTTTGGATATGATTTTTCTTAAGTTCTCACCCTCAGCATGGGAGAATCCGGCCATCTTGACCGCCACCTTTGATATGTCTTCCTGATACACCATGATGCCGAAGGTTTCGTTCAATACATCCTCCAGGATGGGGTGGAGGGACTCCCAGACCCCGGTATGGAGCCGTTTGATATATTCCTGGATAAACTCATTGGCTGCCGGACGGATGATGGAGGAATGGATCACCACATGTTCAAAATCCCCGACCTTTGTTTTTTTCTGCAACAGGCGCATGGCCGGGCTTTCAATATAAAAACATCCCATGGTATGGCCCTTAGCCACATTCTCCCGGGTTTCAACATCATCTTCAGGGTCAAGCCGGGAAAAATCATCAAATTTGCCGGATGTGCTTTTTATGCTTGCAATGGTGTCACGGATCACACCCAGGCTCCGGTTGCCCAGGAGATCGATTTTGACCAGGCCTGCTTCTTCTGCGGCATCCTTTTCCCACTGGATGAGCGGCACACCCTTGGGTGCGGTTTGAACCGGCACATAGGTGTCAATAGGTCCGGGGGTAATGACAACACCGCCCGGATGAACGGAAAGGTATCGCGGGACCCCAATAATAGCCTCAGCATAGGACATGATTTTAGGCCAGGGTTCGGGAAAATCCATGAACCTGAACTCTGCTCTTTTTTTGATCCGGTCCATAAGGTCTTGTCCTGCTTCATTTAATTTCCAGAACCAGGGAAGGCGCTTGGAGACTTTGCCGATTTCCGCATCCGGCAGCCCGAAAACCTTGGCCACTTCCCGGACCGCCATCCTGGGCTGAAACAGGATGTGGCTTGCGACCATGGCGGCATGGCCTTTGAATTCCTCTAGTACAAAATTTAAAATATCATCCCGCTCATCCCAGGCAAAATCAATGTCAATATCGGGCGGATCGGTTCGTTCCAGGTTCAGGAACCGTTCAAAATAAAGATTGTATTTTATGGGGCAGACATTGGTGATGCCAAGACAATATGCCACGATGGAGGCAGCCCCGGAGCCCCGGCCGCAGATGCGGGAGGCTTTTTTGACAATGCTCTCGACAACCAGGAAATATTCGCAGAAATTTTTTTGACAGATAATGGAGAGTTCATACTCAATGCGCTGGAGAACAGGGCCGGGCAGGTTTTGTCCATACCTGCGTTTTGCACCCTGAAGGGTTTTTTCATAGAGGAGTCGGTCTGCGGGAAGCAAGGTCTTTTCCTTCAGGGGCGGCATGACCGTCCCGAACTTTGGCCCCTTAAAGCATAGTTTTTCTGCCAGTGCATAGGTGTTTTTTATGGCCTCGGGAAGGATATTGAACCTTTCCCCATAGACGGCCGGAGATTCCAGGAAAGCCGTGTCCGGGGCTGCATCCGTTTGCGTGAGACGGCTTTGGCAGGTATTGAGATCAATGGCCCGGAGCATGCGATGGATGCCCGTATCGCTCCTGCTGAGAAAAAAACTGCCAGGTGTGGCCACCAGGGGAATACTCAGTTTTTTTGCGGTTTGAACCAGGGGATGGCCCTGGGACAGGGGATGCCGGGCCAGGTTGACGGCAAGATCCACGCCGGAATCTTTCCAGAAGGGGAGAAGGTCCGGGTTCCGGGTCAGGACGATAAGCCCCTCTGAAAATTGCGGCAGAACGGTTTTGAGTGAAAAATCTTTCTCCCTGTGCCGCCGGGAAATCAACCTGGTGAGATTACTGTAACCTGTATTGTCTTTTACCAGGCAGACCGCCCGGTGGGAGGTGCTGAGGTCGGTCACTTCAGACCCAATGACCGGGTCCAGGCCCTGAAGCCGGCAGGCCCGGATAAAAGGCCAGAGCCCGCACAGATTGTCCGTGTCCGTGAGGGCAAGCCTCTGGTAGCCAAGGGCCTTTGCCTGTCTGCAGAGCGTTTTTACGGAAGCGGTGCCCCACATAAAGGAATAATGGGACCGGGTGTTTAAGGGGATCATAACGCTATCCTGTCTTCTGCCAGGGTCAACCCGGTCTGTATGGCTGCATGGCCGAATCTGCCGCGGATTTTGTCCATGGCCTGGATCAGGGCTGCCTGTTTTGTCTCTTTGGTTTCAACGGCAAAGAGTTCTGTCTGCACCATGGGCGGGCAAAGCTTTTCGCAGATGAGACGCATGTGCCGGATGCGGACCCTCCGGGTCCAGGCCTTGTCCAGAAGAAGGGCGCAGGCTTTAAACATGGCCATGTCATGGGATGTGGAGGGTGAAAGTTTTGATGTTGAGACGCTTTGAAGCCCGTCGGAATAGGAGAGAATGAGTTTTGTGCCCCCGCCGTGGAGATTCCGGGTTCTTAAGATGCGGCAGATCTGTTCGATCATGAGGTACAGGGCGGATCGCAAACTCCCGGCATGGTTGGTGTCATTGGAAAATTCATGGTCGGCCGAGAGGGTTGAGGCGTTTTCGCTAAAGGCCCTGACCGGGGTCGGGTCGATTCCCCTGATCCGGTCATAGATCAGGGAAGCCTTCTGAAGAAAGGGGATTTTGAGCTGTTCCAGAGTAAGTGCCCGGGCCTCGGAAACGGAAAACAGGTTAAAGTCTTTCAGCCGTTTTAAATCCGTTTTTTCAAGTCCGGGGATCAGATAGAGGGGCAAAGGAGCAAGAAAGGCTTCTTCGTCCCCCGGTGCCACAATATATTCGCCCAGGGGTTTGACGAGCCGTGTGGCTACCTTGGCCACGAGTTTGCTGGTTGCCACAGACCAGATGGGGTCCAGGTTGAAGGCTTTCTTAAAGGTTTTTTTCAGGCGGAAAGCCACATCCACGGAAGGGCCAAAGAGCCGGCCGGAAGCTGTGACATCCATGAAAATATGGCCGTCGGCCGGCCCGTATTCAATGAGGGGGGTAAAGGCAAAGGTCTCTTTTAACAGGTCTTTCATGGCGTGTTCATACCGGTTGAAGCTCGGGGCAAGGACAGGAATTTTTTGGTTGAGCCGTCTGGCACGGGAGAGCGGCATGCCTTTTCGAACGCCTTCCTGATAGGCTTCGTCGCTCATGTCATAGACCACGGCCCGGGGTGCGCCTTCAGGCGCGATGATGAGGGGCCGATCCTTGAGGGCGGGTGCCCGGTTGGTCTCCACGGCAACGGCAAAGTCCGCAATATTTAAATGGATGACGGCGCGTTCCATGGCGTTTTTCGCTCCGCTTTTTTAAGCAGAAGATCAATGAGCCGCAAGGCGTTTTTCGGGGCCTGTCCCCTGACGTGGTTGTTAAAAAAAATACCGCCTGTTACCGCTTCCGGCATCAGCTCGGTCTCAATCCGGGCAGCCCATTCCTTCAGCTCCTGGTCGGCATAATCATAGTCAAATTGTTTCTGCATGCTGCCGGACCGCCATCCCCTGGCATTCCGGCCGTGGAACCGGACATAGAAGAGATCCGGGTTGGTGACGACACAAAGCCGCGGGAAAAGACCGGGCAGGTCCGGCTCATCCACATTGACAAGGGTGATCCTGCGGCGTTCAAGCTCTGAAAAGACCTTGTCGTTTACCCAGGAATCATGCCGGAATTCTACGGCCAGGGGGAGCCCGGTAAGTTCATCCAGGAGGGCGGCCAGATAATTCCTGAAATCCACGGACCGTTCAAAATAGGGCGGAAGCTGGATCAGGATGCATAAAAGCTTTTTTGCCCGGACCAGGGGCTCCACGCCCTGGCGAAACAGCAGGGCTTCTTTTTGCCAGAGGTCTTTTTTGACTTCATGGGTCAGGGTCCGGGTGAGTTTGGCGCTAAATTTAAAATGTTCCGGCACCTTTTCGCACATCCTCTCCATGGCCGGGGCCTTGGGCATCTGGTACCAGGTATAATTGAGTTCGGTGGTGTGAAAGGTTTTGATATAAG
>Ga0156388_1029_pt1 | contig 18114 bp, 17 predicted proteins | sample RifOxyA3_FD_108032 | JGI IMG/M metagenome (GOLD analysis project Ga0156388, IMG submission 108032) | Desulfobacterales bacterium RIFOXYA12_FULL_46_15
TAACGTCAATTTTCAGCGGAATTTTAAAGAACTATCCGTGATCAGTGCAGAGGACCGGACTGTTCTTGGCAGAAAAATCCTCATTGCATTTTCAAGACAACCCGGAAAAGTCGGCAAGATTCTTCTCATTTCAAAGAGTGACAGACATTTCCAGGGGTTACAGTTAAAATATGTAAAAAACATGGGTAAAATAGGAACCTGGGAGCTCATCAATAAAAATGTCAAATCCCATCAAATCCAGGAAGAATCGCTTATCAATGCTCATACAATTGAAGAAATCGGCGCCTGGTTGATAAATAATGACCTGTATCATGAAGATGCAGTAATTCATCTAATCCCGAATCCTACCTATGTTACATTTGATGATATCCGAAAACTGTTTAAAACCATGCATGAATTTTTTAAACCTATCCTGAGAAAAGAGGTTGCTTTTGATCAATTACTATTAAAAACCAGAGTGGTTTCATTATTTATTTCAATTAATTTTTATGCGCCTTTGCAGCAGCATAAGATTACTGAATATACAGCTGTCTATATAAATTCATGGGGGGAGATGTTTTGTAGATCCTTTTACTCTGAAAAGGGGTTTCATAGTCTTGAAGAAACAAAGAATGATATCATGTCCAGGATGGTTATCAAAAAATTCCCTTTAAATACGGCTTATTATTTTTCAAAAGGGGTTGTTCGGTGATTTTTTTTAAAAATCAGCATGAAACTGCGGTTGTTAACCGGATATTGACATTTTTATTTGAAAGATATAAAAAAAGCAGGAATTTTTTTCTTTTGAAAGAAGTATATTGAAAGAGAGCATCACCATTATCCGCACAACATCAGTCAAAAATGAATTTGGAATGCATGCAAGACCTGCATCCAGAATAGCGCAAATAGCTGAATCCGCACAATCCGGCATTTGGCTTCATGCAAATTCGACAAGGGTTGATGCTGCCAGTATTCTTGATATACTGACACTTTGCGCGGTTAAAGGGACTGAGATAGGAGTTGAAATTGAAAACCAGAAGGACATGGATGTTTTAGATCGGCTTATTGATTATTTTGAAACCGGTTTTGGAGAATCACAGGGATGAACACATCAACATCCGGACAGATTATTGTCAAAGGGATCAGCGGTTCGCCGGGAATTTGTATTGGAAAGGCCTACCTTGTCGATAAAGAAGGGGTTAATCTGATTAAACGGTATCCTATCAATGATGCCCAGATTTCAAATGAAATCGACCGGTTCAAGCAGGCCGTATCAAAGGCAAAAAATGATTATGCAAGAATCATTGAATCCATAGATAAGGCAATAGAAGACAATATTGATATCCTTGAAACTCACATGGTGCTTTTTGAAGATAAAATGCTTTATGAAAGGACCATTGATACGATTTCAATAGACAAAATAAATGCAGAATGGGCATTAAGAAAAGTAGCCGGAAAGGCAAAATCCATGTTTCAACAAATTGATGATCCTTATCTGAAGGCAAGAGTGAATGATATTGATCAAGTAATGGATAAAATCATGGCAAATCTTATCGGCGCTCAGGATAAAAAAATTTCAGATATCAATAAACGTGTTATTCTTGTGGCCCATGATATTTCACCAGCCGATGCGAGTCAGATTCAGCTTGAACGGATTAAAGGATTTGTTACTGATCGGGGCGGAAAGGATTCTCATACCAGCATTATTGCCAAATCATTAAAGATCCCTTCGGTTCTTGGGCTTGGCAAGGCAACCGTAAATGTAAAAAATGATGATATCCTGATTGTTGACGGATCAGCCGGCATTTTGATTATCAATCCGGATGAGGATACGCTTTTTGACTATGTGGAACGGTTGACAAGATTTGAAATTTACAGGGCAGGATTAGAACGTGAATCTCACCTGCCTGCCATCACAAAAGACGGGGTTGTTTTAAACCTAATGGCCAATATTGAACTTGTAGAAGAAATTGTGGCTGCTAAGGATTATGGAGCAACCGATATCGGTCTTTTCCGGACGGAATTCCTGTATCTTGACCTGAGGCGTTTCCCTACTGAGGATGAGCTTTTCTGTAAATATAAAGAATTGGTAGAACTCATGTTGCCTCACAGTGTAACTATCCGGACGCTTGATATTAATGGTGATAAGGTCAATTCTTATTTGTCGGTGGTTGAAGAAGCCAACCCGTCCCTGGGATTGAGGGCAGTCCGCTTCTGTCTTGAAAATGAGGCTGTATTTATCACACAATTGAAAGCGATTTTAAGAGCAGCGGCAATTGGGAATATTAAATTACTCATCCCCATGATTTCATGTGTTGAAGAAATACTCCAGGTTAAACAGATTATTCAAAAAGCCGTCCAGGATCTTGAGCATGAAAAGAAAGTTTTTAATAAGGATATACCCCTCGGTATTATGATAGAAGTGCCGTCGGCTTCGATTATGGCTGACTATCTTGCCGAACATGTGGATTTTTTCAGTATCGGTACCAATGACCTTATCCAGTATTCCCTGGCTATTGACAGGCGAAACCCTCAGGTAGCACATCTGTATCAGGCATTAAACCCGGCTGTGTTAAGAATGATAAAAATGACCTGTGACGCAGCAAAGAAAAAAGGGATTGATATTGTCATGTGCGGGGAAATGGCAGGTGATCCTATTAATATTCCGGTTCTCATCGGTATGGGGCTTACTGATCTTTCAATGAATTCAGCATCTATCCCAGTGGTAAAAAATATGATACGTAATATTGACAGCCGGAAAGCCAAAAGCCATATGAAAAAAATCATGGTATTGAATACTGCAAAGGAAATAACGGATTATATCATAAATGAATACAAAGACATCCTTCCTTTTGTGGGGGAAGACGAAATCCTATGAATAAAGATTTTATAAAATTAATAGCAACCAATAAGAAAGCCTGGCATGAATATATCATTGAGTCGGAATATGAGGCAGGAATTGTTCTTGCGGGGACGGAAGTTAAATCAATCCGTAATGGAGGAGTCAGTTTTCAGGATTCCTATGCAGACATCAAAAATGGTGAAATTTTTCTGCGGCAATTGCATATTTCACCCTATAAATACTCATATTACAGCAATCATGAAGCTCTAAGGACAAGGAAGCTTCTTTTCCATCGGTATGAAATCAAAAAACTTTTGACAAAAATCAAAGAAAGAGGCTACACGCTGGTCCCTTTAAAAATTTATTTCAGAAATGATAACATCAAGGTTTTAATCGGGCTCTGCAAGGGGAAGAAATTATATGACAAGCGCGAATCCATAAAACAGAAAGATATTAAAAGGGAAATGGACAGAGATTACAAAAAAAAATCTAATTAGCCGCCAATATTGACTTTTCAGGCATACAAGATTATATTAGCAGATATTAACTGATCTTTTAAAATTTGGGGGCGTAATGGCTTCGACGGAGATTTTGAGGCCTGAGGTAGCATACCGAGCTTTTTGTCAACTCGTAAAACCTGACAAAACTTAAACATAATCGCAGACGATTATAACTACGCTGTAGCTGCTTAAGGCAGCTTCCGTCCTGCTGAAATCTCTCCTGCGGATTTCGGGTCAGGGCGTCGACTTTGCAGGATCGCTTATTAAGGGCGCCTGAACCTTAAGGGCTAAACTTTTCAGGATATATTGCCATGTATCCATCTCAAAGGGGACAAGGCAGCGAATATAAATTTTGAGATAAGTATGTAGAAGCCCAGGTTGATTGTTTTCGGACGCGGGTTCAACTCCCGCCGCCTCCACCAATTTTTATTACAAATTATGGGTCCAAGCAGGGAAAAAATCACAGCACTTGAAAAAAGAATGTCTGACTTGGGCATTAAAAAAGAAGATATTGAAGAAAAATTCATCAAATCTTCAGGCAGAGGTGGCCAGAAAGTCAATAAAACATCGTCTGCCGTATTTCTCAAACATAAGATAACCAATCTGACTGTCAAATGTGGAAAAGCAAGGTCTCAGCATTTAAACAGATTTTTAGCGCTGAGAAGTCTTATTGATATGATTGAAGAGACAATCATTGGCAAAAATGCGAGAGAGGCTGAAATAATTGATAAAATCAAAAAACAGAAACAAAGAAGAAAAGCAAAAACAAAGAAAAAACTCCTTATAAATCAATAATTTCAATCTGAGTATCCACAACCATGGCTCCCTAATTCTCAAAAAGAACCGAGTTGGCAGGGCTTTATCCGGATATTCATTTTTTCACATGAGGAGCCCATGTCAATTCTTTTCATTTTCAGATCAGTTGCAATATCCCAGCATGAGAGACAGGATAACCGTCCATCGACCGCTGATTTTTCAAGCCGGTCACCTAAATCAGGAGTAATTTTAATTTCAGGATTGATTTTTTTTCCACCATTGCAGTAACCAAACAAACCCAGTTGGCATTCTGTAATCCTGAACTCTAAAAGGTCTATCTGTATGCCTATTTCAGCCGGGGACAGGCTTACGGCTTTGGAAATCTGATGGGCTGAAGAACAGGTTATGCTTTCATTGTCGGCTATGGCCTTTATCTTATCTGCCACGACTTCATTAATCCGATGCGCTTTATGTTTTGCCGCAAAATGTCCTTTATCCTGATGTCCCATAACTCCATCCTTTTAATTTTATTTTATGTAAAGACTTGGGATTTTTTTTACCGGTGTATAACTATGCTTCATATTCATAAGGCTTTCTGCATTCCCTATTGCAAAGTATCCCTTAGGGACAAGGGCCTGGTAAAGCTTATGGATTACTTTTTCGCTGGTTTGAAAATCAAAATATATCATAACGTTTCTACATAGTATGGCATCAAATAATATCTGAGGTACGGAATCTGAAATAAGATTGAATTTTTTAAATATGATATGTTTGGAAATTTCCTTTTTAACCTTGATTTGCCCTTTGAATTTCCCGGACCCCTTCTGAAAAAAACGGTGTAAGAGCTGAAGTGGAACATTCTGCAATTTGTCCATCCTATATATGCCTCTTGCTGCAGTTTCAAGAACAGTATGCGAGATATCAGTTGCAAGGATGGAAAATGAAAGTCCCAGGTGTTCAAGCTGAATTGCAACAGAATAGGGTTCATCTCCTGTTGAACAGGCAGCACACCAGATTTTAAACTCTTTTTTTTTATCCGGGTTAAGCTTAAATTGTTCAATGATATATTCGATACTTTTATTTTCTCTGAAAAAAAAGGAATGATTTGTGGTGACTGTGTCTATGAAATCAATCAATTCTCTTTCATCTGCATAAAGAAAAGAAAGGTAATCCTTCAGAGATTTGTTGGTCATTCGCATCCGCTTGGCAAGCTTTGATTTTAAAAGCTCGGCTTTTCCCTCATGAAGGTTTATCCCAGAGGTAGAATAAACAAGGGCTGTTATATCATTAAATTCTTTTTTTGTGAGTAGTATGGAATCCATGAAAAAATCATAGTATATTCACTGGAAAAAACAAATGATATTTTCGGAGATATCTTTGGACAGACGGAAAAAAAATGATTTCTGGGCAAGGTTATTATTCTATCTGAATATAACAGCAAGTATTTTACTGTTATGTATTCTGTTGATTTTTCATCGTGCCCGGCCTGAATTTGAAACCTTGTTTGATCGATTTTACAAGCTGAACCTCAGAAAAACCTGGGATATTCAATATCTTTACTATCTTATATATATAGTCTGCTTTGGAATTTGTATAAGTATAACCGGACTATTTCTTAGAAAATTCCGGGGAAGAAGGGAGAATGATCATAAAAAAGCATTAATCATTACCGGTATTGTTTCTCTCATATTGCTTTTTGTATCAATGAATGTGATGTGAAGCATCAAGATTTCATACGATCTGCCGATAAGTTTGTTCATAATAGTTAACTGAAATACTGGATAATAAATGAAAACATATTTTACCGTTTTTATATGGATATTAATAGCGGGATCGATATGTTTTGCGAGAGATTTTCAGTTTGAGTTCATTGAGGAAAACTATAGAGAAACCCAAGCAGATTTTTCATATCAACCCATAATTTATCACTCTATCCAAGTTAATTCCACACTGGGGCCCAAATTATTAATCCTTAAAGGAGATGATTACAATTATCGCAAATGGTTCCGACAGTATATTTCTCAAAATAAAAAATTTATTGCAATAATTGCCGATGAGCGGTTAGATGAGTTTATTTCAGCAAAGGCTTATGAGATAGATATAAAAGCCATCCACCCTTTTAATGGGGATAAATGGATCACTGACGATGTTAAGCCCCCCGGCATGAACACCATGGAAGGGGATAATCATATATTGATCGTTGATCCCAATGAAAAAAGAACACGACTTATTCAAAGTGTCGTTGAAAAAATGCAATACCGTGCTGATATTTTTACAGATGGATTGGCTGCGCTTGAGGTGTTCAAATTACAACCAGGAAAATTCAAGATGGCCATTATTTATTTTGATAAAATCGGGATACCCTCTGATCAGTTAATCGAGCAAGTGGTAAAATTAAACCAATCCATTCCCGTAGTTCTTGATACCGGATATAATAATGAGTCTGAGACTGATAAGTTCATTAAGAAATTTTCCGGGTCCGGTTCAATCCATATTAAACCGGTAATGTTGAGGGATTTGCAGAAAACTATTGAAACGCTAATAAAAAAGAATGCATAGATTTATGAAATTTTTAAGGGCTATATTTCTACTGATTGTTACAATTATTGTATCACCATGGATTTCTGATGCTGATGCTGATGATTCTGTATTCAATAAAGAGGAAATGAGTTTTAAAAATTTTATTACATGTGAATTGACTAGAACCGGCGCCAAGACTCACTTTAACGGAAAACCTTTTAAAATAACCATGATAGACCTGTTTGATGTTCAGATTGAATCGGATATCAGAATTGTTACAGGCGCTGTTGAGTGTTTTGTCAGTGATAAATACATAACTCTTTATGCTGCCGTCGGCATTACAAAAATTCTTGAAAATGAACAGATATCCTACTATACCATCCGTCCTAAGGACTTTCCCATTCTTGCTTCCGAGCTTATCCGGTTTCCTTACAAGGAAAGATGTAAATGGACTCAGTATTGGGTTGATATTGATTAACCGGATCATGTATGTTTGTTCACTTTATTATTGTCTGTCCATATATTCCTCTGTATTAAAAAAACAATCTTCAGCAATTCTTATTGTTTAAAAAATATCATGACAATGATATGATGCCCCAAAAAAGAATACTTAGAACAGGAAAATCCGGCAGAATGAAACGATGCTGAATATTGAGGGCATTTCAAAGAGTTTTGGAGACCAGATTCTTCTGGACGATACTGGGTTCCAGATAAATCCAGGGGAAAGGGTAGGGCTTGTCGGTCGCAACGGCCATGGTAAAACTACATTGCTGAATATTATATCAGGCAGTGACCATGCTGAAGAAGGAAGTATTTCCAGTCCATCCGGGTATAGAATCGGATTTTTACCTCAAAAGATCAGTTTTTCAAAATCCCGTGTTATTGATGAAGCAGTCCTTGGACTTCTGGAACATGATAAAGACAACCACTGGAAGGTTGAGAAAATTCTTGCCGGACTGGGTTTTTCTGAAAATGATTTTATAAAGGACCCGATTGAGTTTTCAGGTGGATTCCAGGTCAGGCTGAATCTAACCAAAGTATTAGTTTCAGAACCTGATCTATTGATCCTGGATGAGCCCACAAACTATCTGGATATTACCTCTATCCGGTGGATTTCACAATTTCTGATTTCATGGCCAAGGGAAGTTCTGCTGGTTACCCATGATCGAAATTTTATGGATAATGTTGTAACCCATATTGCCGGTATTCATAGGCAAAAAATAAAAAAAATAAAGGGGGATACCTCTAAATATTATGATCAGATTGCCCAAGATGAAGAAGTCTATGAAAAGACGAGAGTAAATGAAGAGAAGAAAAAAAAAGAAATTGAGCTCTTCATCTCAAGATTCCGTGCAAAAGCCAGGCTTGCCAATATGGTGCAGTCGAGGATCAAAACCCTTGAAAAGATAGGATCAAAAGAAAAACTCCAGAAATTGAAAAACCTTGAATTCGGATTTAATTATCTGTCCTTTCCCGGCAAACAGGTCATGCAGATCCAAAATTTGTCTTTTGGCTGGGAAAAACAATTTCTGCTTGTTAATAATTTTTCTTTGATGGTTTATCCCGAAGACCGTATTGGCGTGATCGGTAAGAATGGAAAGGGGAAAACCACCTTTTTAAAACTTGTCAGCGGCAAGCTCAGCCCCATCGAAGGCAGCATCCAAATCAACCCGGGTGTTGAACTCGGCTATTTTGAACAGACAAATGTACAATCTTTGAATGATGAATTTACTATTGAAGATGAATTGATAAAATCTTCTCCTGACTCAGATCGTCAGGCAGCAAGAAACATCTGTGGTGCCATGATGTTCGAAAAGGACCTGGCACTAAAAAAAATAGCCGTTTTATCGGGTGGCGAGAAATCAAGGGTCATGCTCGGAAAATTGCTGATGACCCCGTTGAATCTCCTGCTGTTGGATGAACCCAGTAATCATTTGGATATCGAAGCATGCGACTCTTTTGTATCAGCACTCGATAATTTTGAAGGCGCCTTGATCATAGTTACCCATAATGAAATGTTTCTCCATTCCCTTGCAAACAGGCTGGTCGTGTTTAAAAACGACAGTGTTCATGTCTTTGAGGGAACTTATCAGGAGTTTCTGGAAAAAGAAGGATGGGATGAGGAAGACAGTATTGTTAAAAAAGTAATAAAACCCCCAATTCTTTCGAAGAAAGAGCTTCGTCAGAAAAAATCAGATATTATTATCAGGAAGTCCAAAGCAATTAAACCCGTTAAACATAAAATTGATCGTCTTGAAGCAGATATTGAAAAAAACGAGACCTTAATTGCCAGAACCAATGATTTTCTTCTTGAAGCTTCAAGCAAGAAAGACAGTCAGACATTACAAACCCTTGCAAAAGAGCTGGCAGGGCTTCAAGCCTTGAATGAAATTTTATTCGAAGAGCTTGAAATTCAAATGGAACTATTTGATAAAATAGAAACTGATTTTAATCATCAGTTAGAAGAGGTTGAAAGGTAGTATTTTAATATGGACAAAAAAAAGATTCGTTTTTATTATGGTATTGTTCTGATTGCTGTTGGGCTTGGGGTTTTCTATAGAATACCACAGGTTATGCCGCAAATTGAAACGATTGAATTTTTTAAGCAAAAAATGTTTCTTGTTAAATTGTGTTTTTATATTCTCGGCCTATTCCTTGTTTGGGCCGGCGCCATCAGAATTTTTAAAATATATAAAGATAGTTAAGGAATAAAAATGCAAAAAATTTCCAGCTTGAAATCCACTATAAAAGATCAATCAGGAGCCGGGAAAACCAGGATCGGTGAGATACTTTCTAAAGAGGGTCAGATTACAAGCATGCAGCTGGATGAAGCATTGTCGATTCAGAAAAAAACCAATGAGCGCCTGAGCGGAATTCTTTTAAGCAGAGGATATATTGACCCGGATACAATTGTTAGTGTGTTGGGGCGTCTCTATAATTATAAAGTCATTAAACGGTCGGATATCAAACCTGATTCAAAATTACTAAAGCTTTTCCCATACGAAATGGCCAAGCCTGCAATGGCTTTTCCTGTTGAATTAAACGGAATGGAGCTGGCTGTTGCCATGGTGGAGCCTACCGATACAACCATTGTGGAAGATCTTCAAAAAAAAACCGGGAAAACCATCACGGTTTTTGTAACAACCGAACATGACCTGATCCAGGCTTTTCGTGATTTTTATAAAATCAGTGATGATGAATACAAAAGCTTTCTTCGCTTTGAAGAAGACGCAGATGCCAATGAACCTGTTACCTCAGTGGAAGATTTTGGAAGCCTGGTGTCGGAAGCTGCAGAAGAACTTGAAGTTGGTTCATCCGATTCAGATATTGGCCGTGATGAGTTTATGGCCTCGGATGCGCCGATCATTAAGCTTGTGAATGGTATTTTGACAAAAGCAATCAATGATGGGGTCAGTGATATTCATATCGAACCCTTTGAAAAAACCTTTCAGGTCAGGTACAGGCTTGATGGCAGCATGTATAAGGCCATGAATCTTCCGCTCAGCATTAAAAATGCAGTTATTTCCCGGATTAAAATTTTAGCCCAGCTAGATATTGCAGAAAGAAGAGTTCCCCAGGACGGCAGGATAAAACTCAGACTGGGAAAGAAAAAATCCATTGATTTCAGGGTTTCAACTCTGCCGACACTGTTTGGTGAAAGCATTGTTATGCGTATCCTGGATCAAAGTGCTCTCAGCATTGATTTGACCAAACTCGGATTTGAGCCTTCCACCTTTGAAAGTTTAAAACGTTGCATTTCCAGGCCTTATGGGCTTATCCTGGTGACCGGGCCCACAGGAAGCGGAAAGACAACCACGCTTTATTCCATTTTAAATCGTTTGAATAAAGAAGACATTAAAATACTCACGGCTGAAGACCCGGTGGAATTCAATTTTAAAGGGATCAATCAGGTTCCTGTGAAGCAGGAAATTGGAATGACTTTTGCGGCTGCACTGAAAGCCTTTTTGCGTCAGGACCCGGACATCATCATGGTTGGGGAAATCCGGGATTTTGAAACTGCTGAAATTGCCATAAAAGCAGCTATGACCGGTCATCTTGTATTTGCAACCCTGCATACCAATGATTGCCCCTCAACTATCGGCCGGTTGATTGATATCGGGATTCCGTCTTATATGCTGGCGTCTTCCGTTACAATGATTCTATCCCAACGCCTTGCCAGAAGACTCTGCCCGGAATGCAAACAGGTGGTTACCGGGCATAACCCCATTGATCTTGAATTTCAGGGATTTTCAAAAGACGAAATCCCGGATCTCACAATTCATGGGCCTAAAGGTTGCGGGCATTGCAACGGAACCGGGCATAAAGGACGGGTTGGTCTGTATGAACTGATGGAGGTCACGGATAATGTCGCCAAGGCCATCAGTGCTCAGGTATCGGAAGATCAACTTAGAAAAGTTGCAGTTCAGGAAGGGATGGTAACCCTGAGAGAAGCCGGTCTCAGGAAGATCAGGGCAGGGGAAACCTCTTATGAAGAAGTTTTAAAAAAAACTGTCGTAACCAAGGAAGCATTGCCTGCCTATCTGATCAATCCCGATATTGAACGATATGAAGACAAAGATGTGATAATCCGGGAAGGCAATAAAGATATCGATTTTTTTGTTCTTGTTCAGGGAGGGGTATATGTTGTCAAAGGGGGTAAAAAAATCGCTGAAATTGTTCAGCCCGGAGAATATTTTGGTGAGATGTCGGCCATTACGGGAGAACCAAGGTCTGCATCCATTATTTCCAAAGGCAGGTCAATGGTCAAGCGCTTTCCAGGGAATAAACTGAGTGAAGTCATTGAAAAATACCCGGATGTAGCCAAACATTTATTTAGTGTCCTGGCTGCAAGGCTTGACAGCACGGATAAACGCTTTGTGAACATGCTCAACCAGTTTGCCAAGACTACACCTGCCAAGTAAAGACCTGTATCACTTTTTATAATACCGGTCTTTCTCACTGTATATACAGCCGCAATACTGCTGACGATAAAGGTTCAATCGCTTTGATTCTTCAATGCCGAATTTCCATCCTTCCCGGAAATCGTGATAGAAAAATTGGATGCCATATTTTGTGGCAATGGCTTCCCCTGTTTCCCTGATACCCTCATGATTCTGGAACCTGCTGTATAAAAGCGTGGTGGAAAAAGCTTCAAAATTTCCTTTTTTAGCAAATATGGCGGTTTGCAGCAGTCTGTCATGATAACATACGCGGCAACGGTCGGTTTCCCTGAAAACGATAGACTGAATGAATTCTTCAATTTTATAATCATGTTGATAAATCATCTTTAAACCAATGGAGTCGGTATATTCTTTTAAAGTGTCTTCCCGCTTCAGGCATTCCTGAAACGGATGAATATTATACCTGTAGAAAAAGCCCATGACATCTATGCTCATCTGTCGTAAAACTTGAACAGGATAGATTGAACAGGGCGCACAGCAGGTATGTAGCAAAAGTTTCAACTTCTTTCTCCGAATAAGGAAGTGCCGATTCTTACCATTGTTGAACCTTCTTCAATAGCCACCTTGAAATCATTGCTCATTCCCATGGACAGATGATTCAAGGAAACATTTAAAAATTGACAGGTATTGATGTCATTCCTGATTTTTAAAAGTGTTCTGAAAAAAGGTCGTGATCGTTCCGGCTCTTCAAAATAGGGCGGCATACACATTAATCCCTGTATGGAAATATTTTCAAAGGTATGGATCTGTCTGACCAGCTCAAATATTTTTTCTGCATCAATCCCGGATTTTGTTTTTTCCTTGCTGATATTGACCTGGAGAAGAATTTTTTGAATTTTATCGATGGCCTTTGCCTGCCTGTCTATTTCTTTTGCTAACTTGAATGAATCCACTGTATGAATGTATTCGAAATATTTTACGGCAATCCCGGCTTTGTTGGTTTGGAGATGTCCAATGAAATGCCAGCAGGCTTTTTCTTTGCCGATAATGTCAATTTTGCTTGTGGCTTCCTGGATATAATTTTCTCCGAAATTTCCGGCACCGCATTGGACGGCTTCTTTTACTGTTTCCATGCTTTTTTTCTTAGTCACTGCAATAAGAAGCACATCTTCAGGTTTCTTGCCGCAGGACAAAGCCGTATCAGCAATAATCCCTTTAATTTTTTCAATTTTTTCTTTAACAGATGACATCTTCTGTCAGACCCTCATTTCAATTATTTTTAGTTCCATCAGCGTTTCAACAACCTCACACACAGGCAATCCCACGACATTTGAATACGACCCTAAAATTTTTCTTACAAGGAATGCGCCAACGCCTTGTATTCCATACCCACCTGCTTTATCAAAGGGTTCTTTTGTATTTACATACCATTTTATTTCTTGATCAGATAAATATTTAAAATACACTTTTGTTTCTACAGCATTTTTAATTATAATGTCTTTTTTCTGATTCATTATACAAAAACCTGTAAATACGAGATGCTCTCTATTACTTAACAATCTGAGCATTTCCATTGCATGCTTCTTAGATTCTGGTTTTCCCAAGATTTGATCCTCAATGACCACAATGGTATCTGCACTTAGAATCCAGGAATCAGGATATACTCTTGAGACCTTGTCAGCCTTAAGAAATGAAAGTTTTTTTACATTTTCCACAGGGTTTTTTATTGACATATTCTCTTCATCAATATCTGAAGAAATTATCTCAAACTCCATCCCTGCCTGTTCAAGAAGCTCTTTTCTACGGGGAGACCGGGATGCCAACAATAATCTTTCCAGGTTAATCGGTTTCATGTATTTTTTATTATCAGAAATCCGATAAACAAACAATCATATGATTGTAAGCTTATGGTTTTAAGCTTGCATATTTCAGGAAAATATTATAGAAACCATGGATTATGCCTGGGTGGCGGAACTGGTAGACGCAAGGGACTTAAAATCCCTCGGTGATTATCACTGTACGAGTTCAATTCTCGTCCCAGGTACCATTTACAAACAAAGGGTTTTTGGATATCACCAAAGCCTTTTCAAATCAAAATAAAACCAGTTTTAATTATGGATAAAATTCAGATCAACGGCGGTAAAAAACTTTATGGGGAAGTGACCATCAGTGGTGCAAAAAATGCTGCGCTTCCCCTTATTGCTTCTGCTATACTCGTCAATGGTAAAACCAGCTTCAGTAATGTCCCGGATTTAATGGATATTAAAAGCATCAAGCTTCTTCTTGAAGATCTCGGAGCAACCTGCAAATCATCTAATGGATATCTGGAGGTTGACGGCTCAAACATTCATAAAATTGAAGCTGAATATGATCTTGTCCGGAAAATGAGGGCATCCATTCTTGTTTTAGGCCCCCTTGTGGCCAGATTCGGTCATGCAAAAGTATCCATGCCCGGCGGCTGCGCTATCGGGGCGAGACCAGTGAATATGCACCTTTCCGGCCTTGAAGCCCTTGGAGCGGAAATCAGCATGGATCACGGCTACATAGAGGCAAAAGCGAACAGGCTTGTTGGTAATGAAATCTATTTTGATACACCCACGGTTACCGGAACTGAAAATCTGATGATGGCTGCAAGTCTTGCAAAAGGAACCAGCATTTTACGGAATGCGGCTAGAGAACCTGAAATTGTATCTTTAGCCGATGCTCTGAACAAGATGGGGGCTCAAATACACGGGGCTGGTACTGCTATTATTACCATTGAAGGGGTCAAAAGCCTTTCTTCTTCTTCAGAGATCACAATCATTCCCGACAGAATTGAAACCGGTACGTTTATGGTTGCGGCTGCCGCTACCGGTGGAGACGTTTTTATCAAGAATTGTGAACCAGATCATCTGAGCAGTATTATTAATAAACTTAAAGCAACAGGTGCTGAGATCCGGACTTATCAAAACGCTATCCGAGTAACGGGCAAGGAATGTATTCACAGTGTGGATATAAAAACAGTTCCTTATCCCGGCTTCCCTACCGACATGCAAGCCCAGTTCATGGCATTGATGACCATTGCAGACGGCAACAGCGTGATACATGAATCAATTTTTGAAAATCGATTCATCCATGCCAATGAATTACTACGCCTAGGGGCGGATATATCCATTTCCAATGGTAATCTTGCCATGGTGCGAGGTGTTAAAAAACTTCAGGGTGCACCTGTTATGGCTTCAGATCTGAGGGCCAGTGCATCGCTGGTGATTGCGGGGCTGGTGGCTGAAGGAACAACCGCCATTTCAAGAGTATATCACATGGACAGAGGATATGAAGCCATTGAAAAAAAATTCTCACAATTAGATGCCGACATCATTCGAATTAAATAAAATTCTGAATTTGAGGTGAGAGAATGTGAATCTTTTTCCTACCCCTTTAACCCCTCCTTTCTTATTTATCTTTTTTTCATTGATGACCGGGATTGCGTCGGGAAATTATTGTCCTGATTCAAAAAGTCTCGCGCTATTAGTCCTATCCGGTTTATCATGCTTATTAATTCTTACTTATTGTTTCCATAAAAGATTTGTTTTTATTCTGTTCCTTTTCATTGTTTTCTGTCTTGGATATCTTTCTATCCAGATGAAGCTTTACCCTGCTTTGCCTGAGGATCATATCAGCCGTTTTATGGATATTAAGAAATCAGTCATAAAGGGAAAAATTGTTTCATTTGCACGTCATTATGAAAAAAAAATTAAAGTCACCATTCAGTGTGAAAATATTATGATACCGGATCAAGGATTAAAAAAAGCTATCGGCAGGATTGATCTGAGTATTTATTTATCTTCAGGTGCAATACCTCGGTATGGGGACATGATTGAGTTTGAATCCACCCTTCATTCAGTTCACAATTTTGGAAACCCTGGAGCCTTTGATTATGTCAGGCATTTTAAGCTGATGGGATTATCTGCTACAGCATACTGTGATCAAAAAAAAATCAAAATAATAAATGATAACGAATCTAAAGGCATCTTGGTGCTTTTATTAAGAAACATAGAACAACTCAGAATAAATTTTTATAATTTCATATTGGACCATACAGGGCACTCAGAAAGCGGAAAAACATTAGCTTCTTTAATTACCGGGAAAACAGAACTCATTACACCTGATCTGAGGGAATTATTTTCAAAATCCGGCATAAGCCACCTTTTTGCCATTTCCGGATTGCACCTTTCCATTATCGGATTTCTATTCTTTACTGCGATTTTCTATTTATTATCTATTTCCCCAAAATATCTCATCACAGGCAGGGCAAAAAAAACGGCTGGAATCATAACAATAATACCCTTGCTATTGTATTGCATATTTTCAGGATTTTCCCCTTCGACCCAGCGCGCATTCATCATGGCAATCGTTCTTCTTTTTTCATTCATTTCAGAAAAGGAAAAAGATGTCCTCTCAAGCCTTTCCATTGCTGGTAGTTTGATCCTGTTAATTGACTCTTCAGCGCTTTTTTCCATTTCCTTTCAATTATCATTTATTGCCGTAACTTTTATTATTTGTGGTCTGCCTCTAATTAAAACATTTGATTTACTATACAAAAATAATCTATTGAAGCAATCCATATTGCTTCTATATGTGTCTTTTCTCGCCTCTTTGGGGACATCTCCCATGACTGCCCATTATTTTCATATAGTCTCTGTCGCTCAGCTCATATCAAATCTTTTTTTCATACCTCTTATCGGGTTTGTTGTTCTTCCTCTAGGAATTGTTTCCCTATTATGCTTCTCATTATTGGCTGCATTTTCGGGTTGGATTATCAATATTTGCCATTTATTGATTCTATTTTCGATTCATCTGTCAAAAGCAATTATTTCAATACCGTTTTCATGGTTTAGGATCATGATGCTGGATCGTTGGGAAATTATATTCATTTATCTGCTTTTTATTTTTATCTATGCCGTACTAACAAGAAAAATGAAATTATCAATTGGCTTTATCATTCCGATCATTCTGTTGAGTATCTATAATTTTTCAAAATCAATACCCATTAAAAAACCAAATGAAGTTTTGACTATTACCGGCATTGATGTGGGGCAGGGGAACAGTTCGTTGATTCAGACTCCACAAGGCCATAATGTTTTAGTGGATGGTGGAGGGTTTTCCGAATTTTCTGCCTTTGATACAGGAGAATTTATCCTTGCCCCATTTTTATGGAGAAACAAGATCAATACACTGGATTATATCATTCTAAGTCATCCTGAATCCGATCACATAAATGGTCTGATTTATATTTTGAAGAATTTCAAGGTACATACACTTATTAAAAACACAGATATGACCAAATCAGAGGCTTATGAAACCATGATTAAATTGTGCCGCGACAATGGCGTTAGGATATGGAACCCTTCAATAAAAGGGGAAACGCTTTATCTTGGAGAGACAGGGCTCTTGTTTTTTGAAAATGATGAAAAATTTCAGTCAAGTGATCTGAATAACAATTCTCTTGTTTTTAAAATTTCATACAAGGACTTTTCAATGCTTTTCCCAGGAGATATCCTTTCCGTTCGTGAAAAACGCTTAGTCAATACAAACAGTTTAAATCTTCAATCAGAAATACTATTTTCACCTCATCATGGAAGTTCTTCTTCCAGCACTGAAATTTTTCTTGATAAAGTCTTGCCTAAGAGTGTAATAGTATCGTGTGGACGTAATAATCGATATAAATTCCCGCATCCTGGTGTATTAAAACGGTACGAGGATATGGGAATTCAAATCTTTAGAATCGATAGAGACGGAGCAGTTTTCATATCAACCAACGGCAGGGAATATCATATTAAAACCCATAAAGGCGGATGATTTTGTATTATATCTATTTTCCCTATGTTGCCATTCTTTCCTTATTTATGCTGTATGAATGTTATCAAAAAAATCAGCCAAAATGGTGGGCACTAATGGTATTGATAGCCCCTGTAACCTCACCCTATTTCATTTTTAAATCACGTAAAGAATCCGGTTACATAGTTTTTCTGATTTTTTTATCAACATTCTCAGCAGTTGGGGCTTCTGAATTTTTTCTTTTTAAAACTTATATGGAAAAAAATAAATATGCGGATCTTTCTCCATTAGCGATTCAAATGATTCATCTTAGTGAAGATCTGAAGGAGAGTACTATGAAATTAGATACTGCATTGGTAAAACTGGAAAATTTGAGCAAAGTCGAATCCAGAGTCCATGAGATAAAAAAGACTATCGAGTTTATCCGGGAACTGAAACATATGATGGTTGATAATAAGGATGTCATTCAGCGACTTGAAAAATTCACGGAAGACTATAAAACATCATTTACCGGAAAAGATCTGGAATGGGTGATTCACATTCATCATTTTTATAACGACAGAGCTGTTATTCAACACTATAGCAGTCTTGAAAAATATCTATTCAGTTTCCAGGAACTGCTGGAATATGTCTATGAAAATTTTTTAAATATAACTGAACTCAAGAGTGAAGAACATTTAAAAAACTATGATGAATATTATATGCGGTATCGCAGGGCTGTTGACAGCCACAATAAATTTAATGTCAGACGGATTGAATTCCAGAATTCTTACCTTAAACAATATCCTGAAATCAGACC
>Ga0156388_1030_pt1 | contig 17929 bp, 16 predicted proteins | sample RifOxyA3_FD_108032 | JGI IMG/M metagenome (GOLD analysis project Ga0156388, IMG submission 108032) | Desulfobacterales bacterium RIFOXYA12_FULL_46_15
GGGAGATCCTCCAACGTAAGGGAGGGGGAAATATCAAAACGAGGACTGTCCATAATAGCCAGAATTGATTGAATATCAATGCTCCTGGGCAGATAAACAGATAGGTTCATAGTAATATGGAGCTTACCGGTTGACTTATCCAGGGCCAGCCAACAATCCCAAGGCGGTGCAGTCCCTGGAGCTGCCGGACGATTGGGATGTATGCAAAACTTCCCAAAGGGTTTTATATCCCGACACCGGTAGGTCATTACAATCCGGACTGGGCCATTTCATTCAAAGAGGGATCAGTAAAACACATTTATTTTGTGGCTGAAACCAAAGGCACCATGTCTACGATGGAACTTAGGGAAATTGAAAAAACAAAAATCAACTGTGCCGGAAAATTCTTTGATGAAATCAATCGAACCATTGCCCCTGAAAATATCAGATATGACATGGTTGACAGCTATGGCAAATTAATGGAAATCGTTGAACCTGTCCGTTCGCCATAAACGAATCAATGAGTTCAGGCGGTCTGGGTCTGTTTTATATATAGCCGATTTATTTCCGGGTTTTTAAAAAAGAGCCATACCGTTCATTTTTTTTATATGCTATGATGCCTCCCGGAAATCGGGGCTTGCCGGCGGGGCAGCCCGGAGAACATAGTGGAGTCATACAAAGCTACAGGAGTTGCATGAAAGAAGAATTGAAAGTCCCGCAACGGATAGCTGCTGTTCTGGTTTATGGCCGGGCGCCGCTGGTGTTTGCAGGAATGATGTTTGCCGTTGGGGTCATGTGGACCCACAACCCAGGTCTTTATATCTCGGGAGTGGTCTGTTTTCTTGTCTCCATGTGTTTTGACCTTGTGGACCGGTGGTTTTCCACCCGGTTTGGCCAAGATTTCAAATTAACGGATCTGGCAGACAGGCTTATGGATAAACTGGTCTATGCCATCATTTTCCCCCTGTTGACTGCCGGGGCCATGTGGCGGCTCCTGGAAGTGTCTCCTGAATATACACGGACGGAGTTGCTCCATGCCATCCTGATTCTTTTTTTATGCATTGCCGTGCTGGTGCGGGATAATTTTTCCCAGTTCATGAGGAAATTTTCCTGTAAAAGCCCTGAGAAATCGGAAGAGGCACAATATACCATGCTGCGTCAGATTGTTGCAGCTCCTGTCGGCGCACTGCTCTACATCCATATATTTTATATCCCAACCACCGACCCTGGATTTTTTTACGGTCCGCTGAGCGCCATCAGCCATCTTCCCCTTCGAAACCTGTTTGTGATTGAAATCTTTTTTCTGATTATCATTTTCGGCTCCATTGCCATGAATTGCCGCAAATACGGGTCATTCTGCCTGGATGAAATCTGTCTGGGAGATATGGCCCTTCGCAGACGGATACTTGCGGTATTTCCCAATGCATTGACCACAATGAATGCCCTGATGGGTCTTTTAGCCGTGTTTTTTGCCTACCAGGGTAAAATCCGGGAGGCTTACCTGCTTTTAGTGGGCGGCGCAGTTTTTGACAAGGTTGACGGTGCTCTTGCCAGAAAGCTCGGCCTGACGGCAGCAGCGGGAAACAGCACCAAACGGTTTAATATCACTTTTGGCGGCGTCATGGATGATATTGCAGACGCGGTAAGCTTCTGCATTGCCCCGGGATGGATATTTTATATTTTCCTTTCACAAATCCAGAACCCGGTGATCCAATCCCTGCCCCTGAAATTTGCGGCAATAGTTTATATTTTATCCGGTTTTGCGCGTCTTGCTTATTTTACCCTGGACAACAATCCCATTCCCGGTTTTTTCAAAGGCATGCCTACACCTGCTGCCGCACTACTGGTGGCTGCCCCCATGATCATGCTGGAAACGGCAGTGGCGGAAATGTCGGGCACAGTCGCTTTCTGGGGGATTTTCTGTTTTTGCCTCCTCCTTCTGGCATCAGGCGTCATGAATCTATATCCTGTCCGTTATCTTCATATCGGCCGGTTTATGGACCGGAGACCCGGATTCACACGGATCAACCTGGCGGTCTTTCTTTTGTCCGTGTTTACTCCGTTTTTTGGATATGTTGTGCTGGTTTACGGCATTCTGTATCTTATCTCCCCCAAATTTACCGGGAAAATTAACCCTGAGGACATCAGTGGAGTAAAACCTTAACAGACAGTCCCTGTTGGAATGGGAAAAGACAGGAAAATATGACGAATATCCGGCTTACAAAAAATCTTGTGGGAACAAAGCTGAAACCCTATCAGACGCAGATCAGCCCGCGGGATATCTCCAATTATGCGGCTGCGGTAGAGGACAACAACCCGAACTATTTTGATGACGAGAAACAAGAGGGTATTGTCTCCCACCCATTGTTTCCTGTGGCCGTTACCTGGCCAGTGTTAAGCCACCTGGAAAGATTCATCGATTCAGAAGACTTCCCCACAGAAGTATTGATGACCCAGGTGCATTATACGGAACACCTGATTCTGCATCGCCTGGTGCGGCCTGGAGACCGGATCATCATCCATGGAAGCATCAAAGCCTTTTTACCGCACCGGGCCGGTACACATGCCGTGATCAGCCTTGAAGCAGAAGATGCTGCAGGGCTTCCTGTCTTTACCGAAATTGTCGGCGCCATGCTGCGGGGGGTATCCTGTCAGGAAGGCAGTACGGCAGGTGAACTTCTCCTTGTACCTGAAAACGATATTAGCACACAAATCCTCTGGACATCCGGCATCCCTGTTGATCTTGAGCGTCCCTATATTTATGACGGCTGTACCCGTATTGAATTTCCCATCCACACATCCCCGTCTTTTGCCCGGATGGTGGGTCTGCCGGGCATTATTTTACAGGGAACCGCAACCCTGGCCTATGCGGTTCGAGAGCTGGTCAACCATGAGGCAGGCCAGGACCCGGGAAGAATTTTAGAAATTGCCTGCAAATTTTCCGGGATGGTCAGGCCCGGAACCGATATCAAAATTTGCTGTACCGGTAAAAAAGTGCATGAGAGATATACGGATGTGTTTTTTGAAGTCCTTAATTGTAATAAAGAAAAAGCGATCCGCAGCGGGTATATAAAAATTAAAAACAGGGGGTAGCATGAGCCAGGGTGAAAGATTGCCGTTAGTCAACGACTATATCGACAGATGGGCCAGGGTGCAGCCCCATGCCGTGGCCATGGTCCAGCATGAAGACAGCCGGGAAATTACCTATAAAAAATTTAAGACCCTGGTTGATTTCTTCGCCCTCCGCCTGCTGGATCTGGATATTCAAAAAGGCGACCGGGTAGCTACCCAGCTTGTTTTGCTGCCGGAACATATGGCCCTGATGTATGCCTGTTTTAAAATCGGGGCGATTTTCGCCCCGCTGGATGTCCGCCTGAGCGAAGATGAAATAGTGCGGGACATCAACAAAATAGAAGCCAAAGCCTTTTTCTTTTTAGGCAATACCCCGGTCCGGGATTTCAGGAAAGCCGGTATTGCCGTAAAAAACGGATGCCCTGCTGTAAAGCACCTGGTGCAGTTCACGGCCGATCCCAAACCCGGAGACATTATTGAAGGGGCAGTCTGTATTACCGATCTCATGAATAAACTGCTCCTGATCCGGCTGAAGCTGACCGATATGGTCACAGGGCGGCTTAAAAAGGCGTCTTTGCAGGTGAACAAAAGGACCCCGTCATTAATCATCTATACCACCGGGACCACAGGTGAACCCAAACCGGCTGTGTTATGCCATGAAAACATCATTGTCCAGAACCAGATACTGGAACGGGGCATTGATTATAAAGGTGAAAGGACGGGATTTTCAATTCTCGTCAACCTCCCCCCAAGCCATGTGGGATGCATCACGGAAACCTTTATGACCACCATGTACATGGGGGGAAAAGCTGTCCTGTTAAGGATATTTGACACCAAAGCCACCCTGGAAGCCATTCAAAAGCACAGGGTCAAAGTGATCGGACAGATTCCTACCATGTTCCGGATGCTCTGGAATTTCCCAGGATATGAGACTTATGATCTATCGAGCCTTGAATTTGTGGCCTATGCCGGCTCTGCCGTAGACACCACCTTTCTTAAAAAGCTATCCACCATGGCCCCGAAATTCGGGACCGGTATCGGCATGACGGAAAATGCCGGGTTTGCCACTTTCACACCTGCCGGAATTCCCCTGGAAGAAATGGCCGGCCAGGTGGGGCAGGCCTTTCCCGATCTTGCCCCGGTCACGGTCCGAAGCCCCATGAAAGAAGACGGGTCTGCCGGAGAAGAAATGGCAGATGGAGAAACCGGTGAGATATGTTATCACCCTCCCATTGTATTTTCAGGCTATTATAACCAGCCTGAAGAAACAAAAAAAGCGGTTTCAAAGGAAGGCATCCTTTACACCGGGGATCTGGGGTATTTTAAACAGATGTCCGGGTACAAGGCTCTCTATCTTTCCGGGCGTAAAAAATTTCTGATCAAGCAGAAAGGATACAATGTTTTCCCGGGCGAGGTTGAAGCGCATATTGCCAAAATGGAAGGCGTGGATGTGGTGGATGTCATCGGCATGAAACACGAGCTTTTTGATGAAGGCATCTTTGCCTTTGTGAGGCCTTCCAAAGGTATCTGTCTCACGAGTGAAGAGGTTATGGAACACTGCAAATCCATTGCCTCTTATAAAAGACCCCAGCATGTTGAAATCTGGCCCTTTGATAAAGAATTGCCTTTGACCCGGAGTACAAAAGTCGACAAACTCAAATTAACGGCATTGGCAGGTCCTGTTGTAGAAAACCTGAGAAAAGCGGGGAAATGGGACCGGCAAACTGCTTAAACTTTCGGATATACCGTATCGGTATTTTATATATTTCACGCCGGAAGAAGCGCGCCGGATTTTAATCCGTAAAATAAGGGGTTCGGACTTCATCATTCTTTTGACAAAACAGGGCCGGCTACATTATAGAAATTATTTTTTGGTGACCACGGAGGAATTATGCAGATTGGAAAACCGAGCCGGCAACTGATCGGTGTTCTGTCAGGTCTGGCGGCGTTTGCCTCATGGGGGCTGTTGCCTGTCTACTGGAAACAGATGCGGGTGGCAGGCCCTTTTGAAATCCTGTGTCACAGGATTGTCTGGTCCTGTATTTTCCTTTTTTTTATTATCATAGTGCAGAAAAGGTGGGGAGAGGTCACCTGTATTGTCAGAACACCAGCCAAAATAAAAGGCCTTGTCCTCAGCGGGCTTATCATCGGACTGAACTGGTTTGTCTATATCTGGGCTGTAAACTCGGGCCGGGTTGTGGAAACCAGTCTCGGGTATTATATCAATCCATTGGTCAATGTTCTGATCGGATTTCTTCTGCTGGGTGAAACCTTTAGCCGGCTTCAATCCCTTGCTGTATTTTCTGCCCTGGCCGGCGTGATGTATTCCATTTTCGCCTATGGCACCCTTCCCTTGTTTGCCCTGACCCTGGCCGTCAGCTTCGGGTTTTACGGATATGCCCGGAAAAAAATACAGACCGCCCCCATTCCGGGGCTGTTTATCGAAACCATGGTCATTTTTATCCCGGCCCTGGGGTATATCCTGTACAAGATGGTTTTATCTGAGACCGGATTTATGAAAGACCCCGTCTTAACCCTCTGGATGATCGGTGCCGGTGTGGTGACGAGCCTTCCCCTTCTCTGGTTTGCGGCTGCCGCAAAAAGACTGAATCTTTCCACCATCGGGATTCTGCAGTATCTGTCTCCGTCTCTTTCCTTTATCCTGGGAGTTTTCGTCTATAAGGAACCTTTCACCCGCCACCACCTGATCACCTTCGGATGTATCTGGATCGGAGTGTTTCTCTATGCCTGGGAGTCCCTGAGCAGGCATCGGCGGCTGCATCATCATTAATGGGGAAATTTTCGTTGAACATCATAGCCATTTTGTGTATTTGATAATCCAAGAAAGCTGATCCGCTCATGATGAGGCTTCAATCATTCAATTTTAACGGTAAGGAGACACTCCCGCATTATGCCCGGTTACCCCTTTGACCCGACCCCTGAACCGGAAATCCTGTCCAGGATTCAGACCCTGAAAATACACATGACCGGTCAAGGTCCGGATGCTCTTTTTTTAACCCATAAACCGGATATCTATTATTTTTGCGGAACCGCCCAGGACTCTTATCTCTATATTGAAAAGGATCAGGACCCCATCCTTTTTGTAAAGCGGTATCTGCCGAGGGCCAGGCAGGAAGCTGCATTTACACGGGTTGAACCCGTTGACTCGGTGAAGGATATCCCAAAATGGATCAGCCGGCAGTTTAAAAAGCTTCCCGCCACCTGCGGCCTTGCTTTTGATGTGGTGCCGGTAAAAGATTATCAGTTTTATCAGCATCTTTTTCCAGGGACGGAATTTAAAGACGGCTCTCCTGCTATTGAGACCTGCAGGCAGATCAAATCCGCCTTTGAAATTGAAAAACTGGAAGCGGCCGCCCTTGTATCAAAACAAACCTTTGATTTCATGGAGAAAAATATCCGGCCCGGGATTTCGGAAATGGAGTTCTGCGGCATGTTTGAAGCCTTTTCAAGAACCCTGGGCCATTCGGGCAAACTTTTAACCCGGCATTACCGCCAGGAAGGGTTTCCTTTTCATGTCATGAGCGGAAAAAACGGAGGTCTTCCCGGCGGGCTGGATTCCCCGCTCTGCGGCACCGGTATGTCCAAGGCCTACCCCTATGGGGCCGGGCCTAAATTCATGAATGAAAATGAACCCATCCTGGTGGATTTCGGCACTTTACTGGACGGGTATCATATTGATGAATCCAGGATGTTTGTCATGGGGAAAATGGAAGACAAGGCCAGGGATGCCTGTCTTGCATCCATTGAGATTCTTAACCGGGTAAAGGATAAGATGGCGCCGGGTGTTCTCATGGGAGAAGTATTTGATACTGCCGTCCATACTGCCAAACAACTTAATATCGAGGAATGGTTTTTAGGATTGCCGGATCTGAAATCAAAATTCATCGGTCATGGAATCGGGCTTGAACTGGTGGAAAATCCAGTCCTGGCCCAGGGAAGAAAAGAGCCTTTAAGACCGGGAATGGTGTTTGCCGTGGAGCCGAAATTCATTTTCAAGGACGAATTTGCAGCCGGTATCGAAAGCATGATCCATGTCACGGATAAAGGCAGCCGGTTTTTAAGCCTGACGGAGAATAAGATTTTTGATTGCTGAAAACAGGTATTGATGTATCTCTGATGGTGTGTCCCGGCAGGGTTTTCCCTGCCGGGACTGGTGTTGATAAATGATCAGGAAGCCAGTTCCCTTCTGTCCGACATATCCACAAGGGTTCTTTCCCTGGCCTTGTCAATGCCCAGGGCTTTTCTTTTTTTGTCAATATGGGCGATCATCAGTTTTGCGATTTCATAGGGATCTGCTGCCACACCCCATTTCCCGTAGCCTTGTTTTTCAAGGCCGTCAAACAACAGGTTGTAAAATTTGGTATCCTTGATGGCTGGAAAACCGATTCCGAAAACCGTATATACCCCTGACATCACGAAATACTGGCCAATGGCCAGCGCTTTTTCGCTCATCCACTCCGGTGCGCAGCCTGCTGCCGGAAGGTCGGCTATGGTATTTCCAAGCCCGCCTGCCTTGACCATGGCGGATGCGGCAATGAGAATCCGGGTATTGTCCACGCAGGAGCCAAGTCCCAGAACCGGCGGTATCCCCACGGTTTCGCAGACCTCGGCAAGGCCCGGACCAGCCAGGGGAGCGGCTTCCGGAACCAGGAGGCCTGCCTTGGCCAGGGAAATCTGTGAACATCCGGTCTGGAGGACCAGGACATCATTTTTAATCAATTCCTTTACCAGTTCAATATGGATGGAATCCTGTTTTACTTTAGGATTGGTGCAGCCGACAACACCTGCCACCCCCCGTATTCTGCCGTTGATGATATTGTCATTCAAGGGGGTGTAACTGCCCCGGAAGGTCCCGCCCAGCATGTATTCGATATATTCATGGGTAAACCCGTGAACCCCTTTTTGGATGATTTTCGGAATCTCAACCGGCATTTTTCTGGAACCGAACCTGGCAATGGCCTTTGCCAGGACCTGGTCCGTACATTTCCTAGGATCTGTCTCATCAAATTCGATGTGGGTGGCGCCTTCAATATGGGCCCGGGAATTGGTCGTGATCAGATGGGTGTCATAGCATCTGGCCACTTCAACCAGTCCCTGTTTGATACACTGGATATCCACGACCATGGCATCGACTGCACCGGTCACCATAATGGCTTCTGTTGACCCGAAATTCCCGGCATGGGGGATGCCGTGGCGGGACATCATTTCCGCACCTGAGCAGCACATGCCCACAAGATTGATACCCTTTGCACCTGCGGCTTTTGCCTGGTCAACAAAAAAGGAATCATAGACCGCGGCCAGCATGCCTTCGAACATGGCCGGTTCGTGGCCGTGCACAATGATATTCACATGGTCTTCCTTTAATACCCCCATGTTGACTTCTGCAAGGGTGGGGGAAGGGGTTCCGAACATGATATCCGACAGTTCTGTGGCCACCATGGAACCGCCCCAGCCGTCGGCAAGGGCCGTTCTGCTGATCTGCTTTGTCAGGTTGTTATATTCCTGGTCACACCCGATGTGGGTCCGGCTCATCATTTCCATGACTTCAACCATGGCCCCCCTGGGCATGATTCCGTCTTTCCTCCATTGCTCTCTGAGCGCTTCGGGCGCCCGTTTTGTAAAGGGCATTTCCCCGTTTACATTGGAAAATGTTTTTTCAAGTTCATCGTGGAGTTCTCGTGCAACTTCCAGAACCTCCTTGCCGGCCGTTTCAATGCCGACAGATTGGGCCACCCGCTCCAGTTTAATGGTATCCTTGATGGAAAAATCCTTTACCTTACCCTCAATAATACCCTTAAACAATCCCAGGATATGTCTTCCGTGATCATTGTGGGAAGCTGATCCGGCTGCCACGTTCCGGCCGAAATTCCTGGCCTCGATGGTATCGATGGTGGCGCCGCAGACCCCTACTTTTTTATACGGATCTTTGGGGTTTAACCGGCAGGGTCCCATATAACAATTTTTGCAGCAGGCAGACACCTCTCCGATAGGGCAGGGTTTCATGTCATAGCCCCGGTCCAGATCCAGGATAACACCTTCTCTCCTGGCTTTTTCAAGCATCTGCCGGGTGGCTTCGCACGTGGTGCGGTCCTTGGCGCTTACAAAACCGGTCTCAGTTTTTTCATTTCCCATAGGGCTCTCCTTATCTATGAATTGTCTTTTGTCTGTATCTTTAATCTTTGGGCTAACCCATGATTCCGCCTTTTATGAAAAGCGAAACAGGTGTCTCTTTTGAACATCTAAAAAAAAGAGGGGTAATGTGTGTTGTTTATTCCAAATTTTTTATAGAGCTCAAATTCTATGAGCCATTCATCAGCCGAAAGAATCAATGGAAGCAAACCTGGGTTCATGTTATAAACTGCCTTTCTAAAATAAAGGTTTCATTTTTTTTTTAGATTCGGTATTTATTTGCTTGACTTTCAGCCTAGTTTTTTAATAGTTGTCACTTTGGTAGCAACGAAATTTGGACCCGGTGTTTAAAAGAGCAAATGATGGACCCAAAAAGGAAAGAATCATAAAGGCAGGAAAGAAGAATACCATGGAAAATTTGAAAACAGCCATAGACACCTGTTATGCATCCCATTTAAAAGAAATTGAACACCTTGTTCTTCAAATCCATGACAACCCGGAGCTGTCTGAAGAAGAAGTCCTGGCAGCTCAGGCACAAGCGGATTTTCTTGAAACACAGGGATTTACCTTAGATAGAAATTATAAAGAGATAAAAACCGCTTTTATGGCAAGTGCGGGTGAAGGCTCTCCCCATATCTGTTTCATGTCCGAATATGACGCCCTTCCAGGCATAGGGCATGGTTGCGGCCACAATCTAATCGCAGGGGTAGCCCTCAGTGCCGGCATTATATTAAAACAGCTTATATCAGATTGTCGCCTTAAAGGCCGGGTGAGCATTATGGGAACGCCTGCTGAAGAAAAAAGAGGCTGTAAAATAGATCTGATTGCAGCCGGGGCTCTTGAGGATGTAGATGTTGTGCTCATGGCCCATCCTTCAGACCATTCCACCTCACAGTCAATGGAAGAATCCGGCATCATGCAGTTCATCATCCGGTTTACCGGCAAAACCGCCCATGCCGCAGCTTCTCCGGAAAAAGGGCTTAATGCCCTGGATGCTGTCCGTCTTCTTTTTTCCGGCGTAGATGCCTGGCGCCAGCAACTGCCCGAAACCTGCCGGATTCACGGGGTGATCAAAGACGGGGGAAAAGCACCCAATATCATTCCGGATTCGGCCATGGCAGATTTTTACCTTAGGGCCTTTGATATGGATTTTCTTATGTCCATGAAAAAAAGGTTTGAAAATATTGCCCAGGGAGCGGCCCTGATGACGGATACAAAGGTTTGGGTCGAATCTGTTAAAAATGCCTATAAGCCTGGAAAGCCCAACCAGGAATTGAATCAGGAATTCATGATGCTTGCACGGGAATATGGCATGGAACCACAATGGCTTGAACGGTCACGTGCCTCTTCAGACTTTGGGGATGTCACCTATGAAGTCCCGGCCATGCATGCTTTTTTCAATATCACAGGACTAAATACAAATATAGTGATCCATTCCAGGGAATTTGCCGACTGCGCCGCCTCTTCCTTTGCCCTGGAACAGATGGGTAAAACTGCAAGGATTCTATCACAAATCGGGTATATGTATCTATCTTCTGAAGATTTCAGAAAAAAAGTGATGGGTGCATTTCCGTTTAAAAAAACCAGAGTATAAAACCCTAGTGACAGGTGCTAATGGATAAACATCAGACGGCTTTATCAGTTGAAGATCTTCACAAACGTTTTGGTAATGTTGAGGTGCTCAAAGGTATTTCCCTTACCGCCAGTAAAGGCGATGTCATTTCTATCCTGGGCTCCAGCGGGTCGGGAAAAAGCACTCTTTTGCGATGTATCAATTTCCTTGAAATGCCTGACAGAGGAAAAATCATTGTGGGCGGGGAAGAGATCCTCATGGAGACAAACAAAAAAGGTGTGAACAGACCCAAAGACATAAAACAGATTGAAAGAATCCGGACCAAGCTTGCCATGGTGTTTCAGCAGTTTAATCTGTGGAGCCATATGACCATTCTTGAAAATGTCATCGAAGCCCCAGTTCATGTCTTGAAAATTCCCAAGGCCAAAGCCCTTGAAAGGGCAAAATACTATCTGGATAAGGTGGGAATCGGGGAAAAACTTTCCGCCTATCCGGCCCAGCTCTCCGGCGGACAGCAGCAGAGAGCAGCCATTGCGCGGGCACTGGCCGTGGAACCGGATGTCATGCTATTTGATGAGCCGACCTCAGCCCTGGACCCGGAGCTTGTGGGAGAAGTCCTCCAGGTTATCCGGAATCTTGCCAGGGAAGGAAGGACCATGATTGTCGTTACTCATGAAATGGGATTTGCAAAGGATGTGTCCACCCGTGTGATTTTTCTTCACAACGGGCTGATTGAAGAAGATGGTGCGCCAGCAATGGTTTTCGGAAACCCGAAATCAGACCGGTTCCGGGAATTTATTGCGGTCGCGGAATAAATAAGCTTAGTGACTATTTTTAAAAAAGGAGCTGGTATGAAAAAAATTTTATCTGCATTAATTGTTTTATCTCTTGTTCTTGCTGCCGGAAACGGTTTTGCCAATGACTGGAAAAAGATCAGGGTCGGTGTTGAAGGCGCCTATCCTCCCTTCAGCTTTATCACGCCTGACCAGAAACTCGACGGTTTTGACATTGACATGGCCAAAGCCATTGTTGCAGCAGCCGGTGCTGAGGTAGAACTGGTGATTTCCGACTGGGACGGAATTATCCCCGGACTTCTTGCCAAAAAATTCGATTGCATCATTGCTTCCATGTCCATTACGGAAGAAAGAAAAAAAGCGGTTGCTTTTTCCAATAAATACTACCAGACTCCTGCCAAATTTGTTGTGAAAAACGGCGCTATCAAGGAATTTTCCAAAGAAGCCATCAAAGGCAAATCCGTTGGTGTTCAGAGAGCCACCATCCATGACCAGTACCTGACCGATAATTACGGCAAGGATGTGGATGTCAAACGCTACGGCACCCAGGATGAAGTCTATCTTGATATTGCAGCAGGCAGAATCGATCTTTTCCTCTCCGACAGTATTGCTGCCAAAGAAGGTTTTCTGCAGAAACCCGAGGGCAAGGATTTCGGTTTTATCGGTCCTGATTTGAATGATCCCAAATGGTTTGGCGAAGGTGCCGGAATTGCCTGCAGAAAAGAAGATAAAGACCTTGTAAAAAAACTGAATGATGCCATTCAGAAAATCCGCAAGGACGGGACCTATAAAAAAATCCAGGATAAATATTTTGACTTTGATGTATACGGAAAATAATGTTCAGTCTTCAAGGATACGGTCCTAGTATACTGCAAGGCACACTTCTGACCATTGAATTGTGCCTTGTTTCCCTTGCCATTTCAATGGTTCTCGGGATTATCACTGCCCTTGCCAAGCTTTCCCGGGTAAGGGCAGCGAACCTGATCGCCCAGGCTTATACAACCATTATCCGCGGTATCCCGGATCTGGTTCTCATGCTGTTGATTTTCTACGGCGGCCAGGTATTTATCAACCAGGTAGGCCCCATGCTGGGGTATGACGCCTATATTGACATCAACCCGTTCATGGCCGGGGTTTCCACCATTGGGTTCATTTTCGGCGCTTATATGGCAGAAACCTTCAGGGGTGCCATTCTTGCCGTCCCAGGCGGGCAACTGGAAGCGGGATATGCCTACGGCATGACCCGGTTTAAAGTGTTTATCCGGATACTGATGCCCCAGATGGTCCGCCATGCCATCCCAGGGTTCGGTAACAACTGGCTGGTCCTGATGAAAACCACGGCCCTTGTCTCCATCATCGGCCTCAAAGACATGGTCCGCATGGCAGGGCTTGCTGCAGGAGCCACACGGATGCCCTTTACCTTTTATCTTGTGGTTGCCTTCAATTACCTGATCCTGACCTCGGTTTCCATCCTGATCTTAAACCGCCTCAATAAACGATACAGTGTGGGGATTATAAAGAACTGATCATGGATTTTTCAATTATTTCCGATAATATCGGTATTTATTTCATCGGCCTTAAAAATACCCTGATCCTAGTTTCCTCATCTCTTTTTATCGGACTTATTTTTGCCGTCCCCCTGGCAGTTCTGAGGACATCAAAAAACATCATTATTTCAGGACCCATCCGTGCTTATGTATATTTTTTCAGGGGAACTCCTCTCCTGGTCCAGATGTTTCTGATCTATTACGGCATGGGTCAGTTTGAAAGCGTGAAAACGTCTTTTTTGTGGACTTTTTTCAAAGAACCCTATTTCTGTGCCCTTTTTGCCTTTATGCTGAACACCTGTGCCTATACTGTTGAAATCATCCGGGGAGCCATTGAAAACACCCCTCATGGAGAAGTGGAAGCTGCCAAGGCAGCAGGTATGTCCCTGTATTTAAGATTCACCCGGATTATCCTGCCCAGTTCTTTTAGAAGGGCTCTTCCCACCTATGGCAATGAAATCATTTTCATGCTCCATGCCAGCTCCCTTGCCAGCGTCATTACCATCATCGACATCACGGGTGCAGCCAGGATCATCAATTCCAGGTATTACAGCCCCTATGAAGCCTATCTCACGGCCGGGGCCTTCTATCTGACCATCACCTTCATCCTTGTCTGGCTGCTCAAAAAACTGGAATACCGGTGGCTTGCCCATCTCAGGCGGGAATGAAACCGCGCCCGGGTCTGAAAATACTTGCCGTTTCCGATTTTATTGACCCCTGCTTAACCCGTCAAATTGAAAAAAAAAATCTTGATCCCGTTGATTTGATTATTTCCTGCGGGGACCTGCCGCCGGAATACCTGTCGTTTTTAAGGGACAGGCTTGATACGCCCCTTTTCTATGTAAAAGGCAACCACGATATCCGTTACACAGACCTTAACCCTGTGGGATGCACGAATATCCATGGCCGGGTGGTTGTTTTCAACTCTATTAAAATACTGGGGCTGGAAGGATCCATGTGGTATAATGGCGGCGTGAACCAATACAGGGAAGCGGAAATGAAAAAAATGATCCGGGGGTTATGGTTTCCCCTTTTAAAAAAAGGCAGTATTGACATCGTGGTCACCCATGCGCCGCCCCGGCATGTTCATGATGCCGAAGACCCTTGCCATATGGGGTTTGAAAGCTTTCACCAATTGATGGAAAAAAGAAAGCCCAAATTCTTTATCCATGGCCATATTCATAAATCTTTCAATACCCCTGAAGAAAGGATAACAAGGGTCGGGCCGACAAAAGTCATGAATGCCTGCGGTTATACGATTTTTGAGGCAGTATCATGAAAAATTTAATTAAGAAATTTCTGGCATTAATGAAAAATAAGGCCGAGACCCATATCAATTCCTTTAATGAGCAGCAGGAAAAAGAAGGCAAGGTAGAATTCATCGATCATGGGGTCATGACCGTGGCTGTTGAAAAAATCATCGGCAGTGTTGGCAAATACCATGATTTTGATTCTCAGTTCAGGCCTAAAAAACAGATTTCTTCCAAACGGTATAACGATATCAAAAGGGCCATGCGAAGCGGAAGACCCCTGCCTCCTGTAAAGCTCTACCAGATCCGGAATGATTATTATGTTCTGGACGGCAACCACAGGGTGGCTGCATCTAAAGAGCTGGGGCGGACCGATATCCAGGCAAAGGTGATTGAACTCCTTTCCTCCCTGAACACCATGGAAAATCTATTGTATATTGAAAGAAAGAAATTTTATCAGAATACAGGGCTGCCGGAACATATTCTCCTGACAGAAGTCGGAAAATATATATATCTTGAGACCCAGATCAAAGCACATAAAAAACATTTAACCCTTATTTCCGGTGTTGAAACCGATTTTAAAAAAGCGGCAGAAGACTGGTTTAATACAGTTTTTATCCCTTTGACCACGCTCATTAAAAACGGCCGGCTGGATAAGCATTTCCCCAGGAGAACCATTGCCGATCTATATGCCTATATTTCTTATCACCACTGGGACAGACCGTCCAGCCGGTATTACGGAATCGGGATCGACCGGCTGATCCCCAGGAGCATGGAAGCTTTCAGAAGCACCATGCTTGAAAATCCCACCCCGGATTATCCGGAGATGAAGCGGACCATCACCGCCTTTATCATGATCAATATGGATACCTCAACCAATGTAAAGGTCATTGATAAATTATTTGCCCTGGATGAGGTTCAGGAAGCTCACTCGGTTCACGGGACTATCGATATCCTGGTGAAAATCGTCCTGAAAAGAGATTTCCTGGCTTCTGATGCGGAAATCATTGCAGAATTCGTAGATCGGAAAATACGGAAGATACATGGGATAAACCGCACCCAGACCATTATCCCCGGTATCTCAAAAGTAAAGGAGGGGTTTGGGTGTTAGCCATGAAGATATTTAAGCAAAAAATTCAATATGACAGTTTTTTCGACCGATACTCCATATTTCATGAAAGGAGTCTGCCATGAAAACGATTAAAAGCAGAATGATCGGTATTTTGATCATCTGCCTCTTATTTATATCTGTTTCAGTCCTGTTTTCCTGGAAAAATATCTTTGATCTGAAAGAAAAAGTCACCCTTATCGAATCCTTTGACGACCTGCGCGGCAACCTGTTGGAACTGAGGCGTCAGGAAAAGAACTATTTTCTGGCCAAGGATTTGAGCAGCCTGGACAAGATGATGTTTTTCCTTTCCCAGACAGAAGCTGAATTCAATGCATTAAAAAGCCAGATTAAAAAAATCATGGGATCGGATAAATATAAGCTGTACAAGGTTGCCTTTATTAACTACAAACGGGTCCTGGCAGAAAATACCGGTAAAGCCGGAAACAGTTCTGCTGCCAATGGAGATGAAGAGTTGCGGGCATACGGGAAAGCCCTTAATGATTATACAGACCAGCTCATTGCAGCCAAAAGGAAAAATATCGAGCGGACACTGAATCATATGCTGGCCATTCCCATCCTTTTCAGCGCCATTTTTCTTGTGTCCTTCATCATTATCCTGAGGATCACGAAAAAAGATGTCCTGGAACCCCTGCTTCTTCTAAAGGAAGCAAGTGAAAAAATAGCCAAAGGGACTTTCGAACCTGTCAGGATTTCTGTGGACAGATGTGATGAAATCTCCAACTGCCTGACTGCATTTAACAAAATGGCCCATGAAATTGAAACCCACCAGGCACAACTCCTCCAATCCAGAAAAATGGCTTCCATCGGCACCTTTACCTCCGGCATTGCCCATGAACTGAATAACCCTATCAACAACATCTCTCTGATTGTAGACTCTCTTCTGGAAGACGGGGACACCCTGCCGGATGAGGAACGTAAAAGCCTGTACAATGACCTTATGGTTCAGGCAGACCGGTCTTCGGATATTGTCAGGAGTCTTTTGGATTTCTCCCGGACCGATCATGAACACCTGGAAAAAATTCCCCTTGAAGACCTGGTGGACAAGACCATCCGGCTGGTAAAAAATGAGCTGCAACTTCAGCACATCAAACTGGTTAAAGAAAAGCGAGGGGAGATACTGCCGGTCTGGATCGACAAGAACCGTCTGCAGCAGGCCCTTCTCAATATCCTGATCAATGCGATCCAGGCCATGCCCGACGGGGGGAATCTCGGCATTTCAATGGGACCGGGAGATGTTGAAGGAGAGATGAGAATCGATATTTCAGATACGGGAAAAGGAATCCCGGCCGATCAGATCGATCTCATTTTCGATCCGTTTTTCACCACCCGGAAAGAGGGTGAAGGAACCGGGCTCGGCCTTTCGGTCACCTACGGGATTATACGCAAACACGGGGGCCGGATCACGGCCCAAAGCATTCCCGGCAAAGGGACTTGTTTTTCAATTTTTCTAAATACCGGAGTTCATCATGAATAGGATCTGCCTGCCTGAGCATTTCCGGATTGCCGTGATCGATGATGAGCCCATTGCGTGCAGGGAAATCCGGCGGGGATTGGCATCTGACCTTTATGATATCCTGACCTTTGGAACTGGAGAGGCCGCCCTTGAGGAAATGGCCCGGGAGCCTTTTGACCTGGTGCTGTGCGATCTGAGATTGCCTGCCATGAGCGGGTTTGATGTATTGAAAGCCATCCGGTCCGGGGCCTCGGAAACCGAGGTCATTGTCATCACCGGGTACGGATCTGTGGACACGGCCATAGAAGCCATTCAGGCAGGTGCTTTCCATTTTGTCACAAAACCCGTAAAAATGGGAGAACTCAAATCCCTGGTCACAAGAGCTCTTGAAAAAATAAAATTGTCCAGGGAAAAAGAAATTCTGAAGCGGTCACTTTTTTACCATTCCCGGCAGCAGTATCTCATCGGTCACAGCCCTGCCATCCAGGAAGTTCTCGCCCTGGTGAAAAAAGTCTGTTCCCTTAACTGCAATGTCCTCATCCATGGGGAAAGCGGTACCGGCAAGGAGCTGGTCGCAAGGGCGCTTCATTTTCTGGGCTCCCGCAAGGAATCTCCATTCATGGCGTTCAATTGCGGGGGGTTTTCGGAAGACCTGATTGCCAACGAGCTTTTCGGCCATGAAAAAGGGGCCTATACCGGTGCTGCAGAAACAAGGATCGGGCTTCTGGAGTCTGCCAACAAAGGCACCCTGTTTCTGGATGAAATCGGTGTCATGCCCATGAGCATGCAGGTTAAACTGCTTCGGTTTCTCCAGGAGCGGACCATGATCCGGGTGGGCGGAACAAAACAGATTCCCCTGGATGTCAGGATCATTGCTGCCGGCAATCAGGACTTAAAAAAAGCGGTTGAAAAAAATCAGCTCAGGGAAGACCTTTTCTACCGGCTCAATGTCGTACAGATCACCCTGCCGCCGCTGCGG
>Ga0156388_1031_pt1 | contig 17876 bp, 17 predicted proteins | sample RifOxyA3_FD_108032 | JGI IMG/M metagenome (GOLD analysis project Ga0156388, IMG submission 108032) | Desulfobacterales bacterium RIFOXYA12_FULL_46_15
ATCTGCAAATCCTCAAGAACCGTCCGGATGGGAAATGAAACCGTGAGTCTGACCCCTGTGGAATATGATCTTTTGATGCTTCTGGCAGACGCTTCGGGAAGGGTCCTGACCCGGGATCATCTCCTGAATGCCTTTGCCGGCAGAAGCTATGATATCTTTGACCGCTCCGTGGATGTCCATATCTCTTCTCTGCGCAAGAAGCTCAAGGAAGACCCCAGAAACCCGAAATTCATCCGGACGGTGAGGACTGCCGGGTATATGTTCAGTTATCCGGGGGACCCGGCATGATCAGACCCCGCTCTTCCCTGTTCGCCAAAATTTTATCCTGGTTTTTCCTGAACCTCATCCTTTTGGGGTTTGTCCTTGGCGTTTTTTTTGCTTTCCAGCCCCAGATGAACCTGTATTCGATTTTCCGGCAGCAGGGCGCCACCCGCCTGAGGATTGCCGGAATGCTCATCTCCTATGATATGGAACAGGCTCCCCAACGCGAGTGGTCTTCCATCCTGGCCCGGCATGCAAAGATCCACCAGGTGGATTTTGCCCTGATCCTTGAAGACGGGTCCTGGTTTTTTTCAACGGACGGGAAGATCCCTGACCCTGTCCTGGAAAAGGCCGGGGAAATCCTGAAGATCAAGCCGCCTTGGGACCGGTCCGGCCTTGCCGATCCTTCCAAGGCCGTGAAAGCGGAAGTTGAAAACCGGCCCAATTTGGTGATGCAGACAGGCAATCCCACCCGTTTCTGGTTCGGGAACCGGGTTCCGCTCTTTCTCAAGCCCCTGCAGCACCCGGCGTCGGCAATGCTGCTGGCCCTCTCAGATTCAGCCACGGGCCACGGATTTTTCTTCGATCCCCTGCCCTGGATGATCGTGGCCGTTGCCGTGATCCTGATTTCAGTCCTCCTGTGGGTCCCCATGGTGAGAAATATCACCCGGCCCCTGGTCCGCATGACCCGGACCACGGAGCTGATTGCCAAAGGCCGGTTTGATGTTACCATCCATGAACCCAGGGCCGATGAAATCGGCCGCCTGGCCAGGGCCATCAACCATATGACTTCGCATTTATCGGATTTTGTGAAGGGTCAGAAGCGGTTCCTGGGAGATGTGGCCCATGAGCTGGGCTCTCCCATTGCCAGAATCCATTTCGGTCTGGCGGCCCTGGAGAGCCGGGTCCAGGGGGAGAACCGGGAACGGGTGGCGGGTATCATGGAGGATATGGACCATCTGTCCCAGTTGGTCAATGAACTCCTGGCCTTTTCCCGGGCAGAGATGAACAGATCCGCGGTAAGACTGGAGCCCATGGCTCTGCTTCCAGTGGTTGAGGCGGCCGTTAAACGGGAAACACCCCCACAGGCCCGGATCATTGTTGCCGTGGACCCGGAGATTCGTGTCATGGCCTCGGCCGAGCTTCTGACAAGGGCCCTGGCCAATATCATCCGGAATGCCGTCAAATACGCAGGCGGGGGAAAAAAGGAGACCGCGGCCATCCACATTGCGGCAAAAAAGATCAAGGATGAGGTTCTCATAGAAATCTGCGACTCAGGGCCGGGAGTTCCGGAAGACCTCATCAGCCGCCTCTTTGAACCCTTTTTCCGGCCCGAACCCTCCCGTGACCGGGATTCGGGGGGTGTGGGCCTGGGTCTGGCCATTGTCAAAACCTGCATTGAAACCTGCAAGGGCGGCGTTTCGGCCCGCAATCGGGACCCTGAGGGATTTTGCATCGCCATCACGCTTAAGGCCGGAACCACGGTCCAACAACACGTAAACCGTACTTGTCAACTTCCTCCGTGATTCCGGCTCCGTATTTTTCTCCGTAAATGCCGACTTCCGGTATCGTGAGCTTCTGTGCCGCATATAGCACGGTAACCGGTTCCACGATCCTTCTTTGCAATCGGCGACTCCTTTGATAGAATAGTCTTGTTGCAGCTTATTCAAATTGTTCAAGAGTTTTAGCCGATCTTTTCCTTATTCGGGTAACGATGTCCTCCACAAATTGATGATGTCCATAGTCTCTGGTGAATTTTAAATATGTTGTTTCAACCGTTACAGAGCATTTCCGGCAGAAGCCGGACAATTGTTTTTTTAGAACGGCAGGACTGATTTTCAAATCTGCTGCAAGGCCTTCCCAATGTCTTGCCTTTATCCATCCGGGTCTGTTTTCTCCCCCGATTTTCATGGCAAGGCGTTTGGTCAGGCCTTCATACATATCAGTGCAGAGCAGATCATAAAAAGGGGCCAGCCTGATCTGCCGCCCATGATATAAAAATGATAAATTCTTTGCATGGGCATCCATATTCCCGGTCAGGAAATTGAAAAACACCCATTGCAGCAATTGCTGCATGTCCCTGACAGGGTTGGCGGAGTAGTCACGGACCAAGTCAAAACAGTTTTTCAGGCCCGGGCCGCCGTCAGCCTCGTATTTTAATTCATGGGAGAGTCCCATGGCCTGGCAGAAATCTTCCTGATGAAGTCGTGTCACTGCACCTTTATCAGAGATTCTGTCATATCTGTGGATCAACAAAGCTTTTTGATCCTTTATTTCAAGAATTTCAATCCTCGGTACGGTTAGATTCAAATCCTGGGCCAGCGTCATACAGAAATATTCATTTTCAATGGAAGAATGGAAATGAACCATCCCCGGTTTTAAAATGCAATTACCCGGCGCACCGTTTAACGGAATGTGAAAGATTGAATTTTTTTGGAAAAGGACAAGCTTTTCCTGGGCCCCGGCAAGGGATATGCGGATACCGTCTTCTCCTGCAAGCAACGGGCGGAAAGGTATTTTCCCGATTAAATCCGATAATTGTTCGCCGGATAACCGGCGGTATGAATATTGTTCACTCAATTCGGGCAGAATAGCGCCGGGCAGGATCGAAACCGCACCGGCACATTCACCGCCGATCAGTTTAAGAAGCATGAAATCGTTTTTTTCAGAAATCCCCAGGCGCCTGGCAATGATCCCCCTGACAGCCGATTCCGGTAACAGATTGGCAAAAAACGGCCGGGCTTTATCATCAGGAAAAGAGGGGTCCTGCAGGGGCAAAGAAATAGATAAAGGAAATGCATCAGGCGCATCAAGCCAGTTTTTGGAATATTGAAATGAAAATGACCGGTTATGATCCAGATGAAGAATACCTGCCAGGGTTTGGCCAAAAAAGACATTCAATTTTTCCATGGTCAGCTGTCGCCCCGCTTCATCAGATGCAGCTCAAGACCGAGGCCTTTCAATACTTCAAAGATTTTGCCGATTTGAGCAGTGGTTTTGCCTTTTTCAAGTTCCAGGATAAATTTTCTGCCGACATCGGTAAATTCCGATATCTCTTTCTGGGTCAAGCCCAAATTTTTACGTTCTTTGAGAATATATTGACCAAGCTCTTCAGGGCTATTGATTTTTGTTAAAGGTTTCAATAGATCATCCCTTCTATAAAAGTTTCCGTTCAGGGACTTGTACCACTCTTTTCAATGAAACTCAATATAAAGTTTCCGATCAGGGACTTTTCTATATCTCAAGCTCAATGGAACAGATAAGTGGCTGGTCAGGGACTCGCCCGGTTCCATGGGTGGCAAACTCATTGAAAACCAGGCCGGGCAGCCTGATCATGCATTCCTTATATCAGGGGAATGGTTTTTCTTGCACAATCCATAAACTCTGTCAGGATTGGAGACAGCCATTTATTTTTGTGCCAGATCATTAATACACAGGTTTCTAAAGTTTCATCCGTCAGAGGAAGCACTGCAAGATTCCCTGCCTTTATTTCATCTCTGACAGACAACCGGGGGATAATGCTTATCCCAATGCCTTTCATCACGCACCGCTTGACCGCCTCCACACTGTTAAACTCCATTTTAGACGCGGTTTTAATATTCTGCTCTTCAAGCATTTTTTCAAACACCATTTTATACCCGCAGTCATGTTTTGGCAGAATAATTGTTTCCCCATTAAGATCCTGAATCCGGATTTCATTTTTCAGTGTCAGGGAATGGCCCGGCACGGCTATCAGAACAAGGGGTTCAATCCTTAAAACTTCTGTTTGAAACTCTTTTACAGCCGCTTGATCGGCAAGTAAAAACGCCAGATCAACAATCCCTGATCTCAATTCATCTTTAAGCGAGACAATGGAACATGTTTCAATATTAAAACCGGCACCGGGGTATGATCTTCTGAAGATTTCAAGGACTTCAGGTATTAAATACGTGCCGACACTCTGGGGGGCCCTGATGGATATATCCCCAACCGGTTCACCGTTCCCGGCTATTTCTGAAAATGTTTCCTTTTCAATATCAATCATTTTCCGGCCATACCGGATAAGCTTACTGCCCGCATCTGTCAGAGCGATTTTCTTTCCAAGCCGGTCAAAGAGCAAGACATCCAATTCTTCTTCCAAAAGCTTTATTTGAGCTGAAACGGTTGATTGCGAGCAATTAAGAGCTTTTGCCGCCTGATTAAAATTCAGCAGATGGGCCACCTTCATAAACGTTTTTAAATGCCTGATTTCCACAATTCATTCCTTTTTAATCGGGATTGCCGATTGTGCCCATCTAAAAATATCGTTGGACACAGAATTTTTGATTGATTAATTTGTACTTTGAAAACCAGGGCAAGTCAATTATCAAAACATTCAAACAAAGGAGAAATCAAATGAGTTTATTAAAAACAGTCAAACCCGGCGAGGCAACAGGTGACATCCAAACGATCTATGCCGAAATGATAAAGCGAACCGGGCAGGTGCCCAAACCGGTTGAACTTGCAAGTGCAAGCCCCTTTTTTTTTCAAACCTTAATGAAAACAATTGCATATTATGCCGCCCATCCGAATCTTGACTTTTCTTTACTGGTTTTAATCCGGATGCTCAGTTCAGAAAGCTGTTCAAATCATATCTGCAGAAATTTCAACCGGCAGATCCTTAAAAAACAGGGGTTAGAGGATACAAAAATAGATCAAATACTAAAGGACCCGAAAGCTGCCGGGCTTTCTGCAAAAGACGAGGCCATGCTTCTGTTTGTTTTAAAGGCGGTCAATGACCCGGATGGTATTGATAAAACCGATATGCATAAGCTCCACAGCCTTGGCTGGAGCGATACGGATATTTATGACGCAGTTACAACCGGGGTGAATATGTTTTCATTAAATAAAATGATGAGGATTTTTAAAATGTAAAACCTTTTTTGACAAAGCCTGGATGTTTTGATAAAGCTCGTCCTATCAGGAGTCTGGATCAGGAGAAAAAGGAATGAGAAAAACGCTTTTTTGTCTTATCGGTTTCTGGATAGCAGTGACAAGCCTGTCCTTTTTCTACAGCTTTAGTTCCATAAAGCTCAATCATGAGAAGCTTATCCTTCAGACAGCAAGAAGCCTTTTTGACGCGATGGTCATAATCCGCAAGTGGAACTCTTTACATAACGGGGTGTATGTTTTGAACCGGATGATTTCTGTGCCAGGTTTGGCGGAGAAGAATTCATTGTTATAATGCCGGATACTGATGAATCCGGGGCAATTCACATGGCTTGCAGGATTCTTGATCATGTGAGAAACCTGAATATCCTTCATGAAAAATCCAGTGTTGAAGACCGGGTCACCATCAGCCTGGGCCTCACTTCTGACAAAAGCGGCAAAGAAAGCCATGAAACTCTGATCAGGGATGCGGATATAGCCCTGAGCCGGGCCAAATCCAAAGGGAAAAACCGCTACGAGGTATTCAGCCCTCAATAAACCTTTTCTCTGTTCGAGGGCTTAATACGGAAAAATATACTGTTTTTCCCCTGTGCTATTTGATATTTCTCAGGCCTACGATTAATACCCCTATGGTTCTTTCCCCATCCTTGACCGGGATCGATATCTGCACGGAATAGGTCCGGGTGCTGTCATCAAAAATCAAAGGGCCAATAAACAACCGGCCGGCTCCATCATTATAGCTTTTGATGAATTTATCCTCATCCCCCTGCCAGTAATCCGTTGTTTTCGGATATTCTCCAACCACGGCACCGTTTTGATCACATAAGAATGACTCTACATAAAGGTCGGAGGCTATACGGTTGGCTAACAATTTGTCTTTTAAAAAACAGCCGGCTGTATTTTCCTGCAGACTCAAGGCAAAGTCATTATTTATGCCTGAAATCCATTTTTGGTCAATTTCTTTGATTTCAGCCAGAGGCATATTCAGTTCATTCTGCTGTTTGACACTGTTAACAATTTCCGGTGCAGTTACCCATTTCTGTATTTTTTCACTATGAAGCCGGATAATGGAATCCATTCGTTTTGATGTTTGAGCGGATGGTGATTCCTGTCCGGAACGTACAGGTTCAGGTTCCGATCCAAAAACAGAATGTGCGGTTATTAATAAAAAAGCAGCGATTAAAAAAAGTATCTGTAACAAAAAAAGGTTGGGGAGCCTTTGGTTTATTTTCATTTATAAAAACCCTTTTATCAAAGTTGAGAAAACCACCTGAAAGAAGATCAGACTTTGAATTTTCCTACCATATCGGTCAGTTTTGAAGCCAGTTCATTGACTTCCCGGGCCCGCTGATTCACATCCAGACTGCCTTTTGACATCTGCCGGGCGTCTGTGGTTACATCGGAAATATCATTGACAATCACGGAAATTATCTGTGAACTCTTTTTTACGTTTTCCTGTGTATCCAGGATTCCTTTGTACATCTGAGATACATTGGAAGCGATCTCGCCGGTTGCGGCAGACTGTTCCTTGACAGCCTGAGAAACAGCCGAAACAATATCATCCACCTTGTTTATGATTGTTGTTATATCCTTGATCTTCAAGACAGTGCCGTCCGTCGACGCCTGGATGCCGGAAATCTGATCCTTGATCTCGTTGGATGCTTCTGCCGTGAGTTTTGCAAGTTCCTTGATTTCTCCTGCAACGACAGCAAATCCTTTGCCTGCTTCCCCTGCCCGTGCAGCCTCGATTGTAGCATTTAATGCCAGAAGATTCACCTGTGCGGAAATATCAGTAATGGTTTCAATCACCCTGTCTATTTTTCTTGCCGCCTGGCCCAGGTCTGCCACCTCTTTTGAAGCGGAATTGGCAATTTGAACCGCATCCTTTGTAATAGCACTGGCCTGATCCGCGTTACCGGCTATATTTGCAATGGTGCTGTTCATCTCCTCTGCTGCTGCTGCAACTATGTTAACATTCCGGGAAGCATCATCCATGGCCGTATTGACCGTTGTCATACTCGTGCTGACATCAAAAGAACCATCCTTGACCTTGTTGGTTCTTTCAAACGTCTGGTTTGCCGAAACAGACATGTCCTTTGATATCTCGGACATACTGGAGGAAGAATCATAGAGTTTTCTTGCATCTTTACCGATACTGACCATCATTGCCTGGATTTTTTCAATAAAAAGATTGAACCAGCCGGACATTTCCCCGATCTCATCCTGTGAAACCAGATCGATTCTCCGGGTAAGATCCCCTTCTCCCTCAGCAATGTCCTTAAGGATTTCACCTGTTACGGAAATGGGTTTTAGAATCCTTCCGATCATGAAAATACCGAGTGCAAGCCCGATTACCCCGCAGGACAAAGCGATGAGGCTGCTCAAAGCCGATGTTTTTGCCAGGGAACCGGAAAAAATCCCGGCCACTGTATCTTTTGATGTTTTAATGGTTTTCCCGAAAGTTTCGGCAATCGCCTTTTTTTTATCTTCAAGAGTGGCTTGGACCGAAGCCTGTGCTGTTTTTGCACTTTCTCCGATGGTTGCTGCCTGGGCATTTATTTTTGCAGTGGAATCGTCCCCTTTTTCCTTGAGTTTTACAGGAAGGTCGACATTCAGTTTATTGATCACCTGGTCGACATCAGCAACCGATTTTTCGATTTCTCCTTGCAGATGCATCTGTTTTTCAAGAATTTTCGTTATGATTTCATCCATTTTTTCCGTCTGCATGATTTCAATGGAAGAAAGCTCATGGCCAATGGCAAAACTTGCCTTCATTGAGAAAAGCTTCATTTCCTCCATCAGGATATTGGACTGGGTATCAAAATTGCTCACAAGGAATTTGAACAATACCATATTTCTCTTTTTTGATTTTTCCTTTAGTGTCTCAAACTCCTGCATCAGCATCCCGGACAGGTCCCCGGTTTTTCTTTTGGGATCTTCAAGCGCAGTAACAAACCGGATGATAACGGCATCCAGATCCTCACTGTTTTGATTATCCATGGCGCTGAGTTCGTTCTCAATATCCTTGATCGTATCGGCCATTCTTTTCAAGCCGTTTACACTCGCCCCTTTCATGGCATCCGTATTGAATTTTGCCAGGTTGGAAAGGGCTTTAGCTGATTTATTGTCAAACTCGATGATCCTGTTTAAGGAATCCGTTGAATTGGCAAGGAGGTCATCCAGACCGGTGTTCATGATCTGGTTCTTGTCCGCCAGCGTCTTTTGGATCTCGTCTCCGACTTCCTTGACCGACACATTGATAACGTCAGTGAATTCTTTCTGGCCCTGGCTTGTAATGGAAATGATCGTTTCTACGGCAGTCAGCCCGCTTGCATCCTTGATGCCTTTTTCCGCAAGATTCATGAAATCATTAAATTCCGTAGTGCTTATCCTCTGAATCTCTTCAAAACCGGATATGACCTCTGACATTATTTTTTTCATCCCGTCCCTGGAAACCGTGTTTGAAATAAAAATAATGGAGACACTCAGGAGTATCATCAGAAAAAGAATCAGAAAAAGAAATTTATGCTTGATTTTCAAATTCCGGATTTTCATTATTTTACCCTCCCCTGATCGGAATTATTTTTTTTCCATTGCCTGTTTCATGATTTCCAACGACAAAAGATCGTCCAGATTTACCGAATGGGTTAAAATCTTCATTTTTACGGCTTCCTCTGAAAACCGGTTGATTTCTTTTTTTTCCGGGAGGAATTTTGTAAATGAAATTTCGCCTTTCCGGTTTTCCAGGCTTGAAGCGATTATATCCTCATCATAGTCAAAATATTTTTTCTGCAGGATGGAAACCTGCTTGGCCTTTAAGTCTTTAATATCTTTTTCAATAAATCCGCATGCTTTGACAATGCTTTCCAGACAGGCGGATACAATATTTTTATTTTTATTTAAAAATGAAGAATTTATGGTAAGGACTGTGAGAAATTTTCCGGTCAGCACGTCTTTCTGGCCTTCCGCCATAAACCCTATTTTCCGGTTTTCTATAATGGTCCCAAAGGGTTCGGGCATGAACATGGAATCGATCCTGTTGCCGGTATAATCTTCGATTACCGTGCCCAATGATATGCCGATGGTCTTGTATTCTATACCCAGGCGCATATCCATGGGGGAAAATACAAGACTCAGGAGAAGGTTTTCATTGGATTCAAGGTCAGGAACCCCGATCAATAACCCGCGGATATCCTTAAGCCCCCCTTTATTCCGGGTCACCAGCCGGGACCCGCCGGCAGAACACTGTCCCACAATCTTTACATCAATGCCGTTGATTTTCATTTTCAGAACGGTAATGACTGGCAGGGACGCGAAATCGATGGCCTGGACCCGCATGGCTGCCTCAAGCCCGTTAAAGGAACCAAACCGGGTCATAATGATTTTAACGCTTCTGTTGGAAATACCGAGATCCTCATAAGACACCACAAGAGGCAGTTGTGAAAGTATCGGTACATATCCGATACGGATTTCCTGTATCGGCCGGGTGCCTTGTGTAGCCGGCCAGGCCAGACTCCCTTGAGTTATCAGGAAAACCAGGAAAATAACCTGTTTTATTATTCTTATCATCACTGCCTCCCGGCGGCGTGCCTTGAATTATTATTCTCTTATTCCAGGGGCTCCAGTTTAACCGGATTCTCCTGTTTTGTTCTTGCTACATCATCCCCTTTATGGACGCTGATGATCTTGAACAGATCCCATTCATCCTTGCTTTCAGCAGGGGTTTTGCCTTCCATGACAAAGGTGGGGTGAATCCCCTGGTGGTCCCAGTCGCGCCAGTATTCCTCATCCACCAGCAGTGTGAATTTATGCCCTTCCAGTGCCTTGATGACTTTTACATGGTCAAAACTCCCGGCTCTCTTTACGGCATCTGTATACTGGAAGATATTTACCCATGCGGTTGCAGCAGAATTTCCCGGCTTTTTATGATAGGCTGCCTCAAATGCATCCACAAATTTCTTCGAACCTTCATATTTTTCCGATAACCCGTGATACCAACACTTTGAAGTCAGAATCCCCTGCATGATTGCAGGGCCGAGGGGCTGGGCCATGTGGATCTCCATCAGGGGAACCACAATCGCCATTTCTTTACCAAGATTCATCTGGTTAACCTGTTTGATACAGTTGATCATGTCTTTGCCGAAATGAACCAGAACCAGTGCATCAGGTTTTGCCTGCTTTACTTTAAGCAGGTCTGAGACATAACTTTTTTTTCCAAGTTCAGTCGGAATATTCAGAACCGTCTTGCCCCCGGCTTTCTCAACCACTTCCTGAACCGATTTCTGCAAGGTGATTCCCCAGGTATAATCTGCATATAGAAAAGCGTATTTGGCTTCTTTGCCGAATTTATTCACCAGGCCGGCGGCCATGGCTTTTGCTGTCTGATGGCCATTATTGTACCATCTGAATGTATGCCTGTGGGCGTCTTTTCCGGTAGTGTCGTTTGAATGGGTCAGGCCTGCCATGAAAACCACCCCTGCTGCCTGGCATTCTTCAGCCTGGGCAATGGCTTCGTCAGATGCCGATCCCCCGGTGACCATAATGGCTCCTTCGGCAATGGCTTCCTTTGCGTTCTTCCTTGCCACAGCAGCATTTGTTTCCGTATCCCTGACTGAATAAACGATTTTCTTGCCTATCACCCCTCCCTGCTGGTTTATGATATCAATGGCCAGCTTATAGGCTTTAAGCTGGTCTTCACCCTGAAGGGAATAAGACCCTGAAAGGGGAACATTAAGACCGAAAAGCACTGTTTCTGAGGATAATGCCTGGCCGGACGGATAAAAAGAAAAACTTAAAGACAAAACAACAAGAAAAAAACCTGATACAAATCGTTTCATAACCACCTCCCCAAATTAAATTAAATAATATTTTGAAAAAAACTGACTTCTAGAATTAAGATATGGGCCGAAATGAAAACAGGCGAATACGAACTTGGCGATTAATTATGAGAATAACGTATATCATTGGCCAATGCAAGTTTTTTGTGCATACATGCATAAGGGAAGACAGGTAATTTCAGGATAACCAGGTCCCAGATTTTCCTTGACTTTGAATAGATGTCTTTTATACTTGGAAATATACAATATTAAGTAATTATACGTCCCTGTGGCAATTGATCCGGGACTTAAATATCCTGATAATACTTTCTAAAACAATAATTTTGGTTTATTTATCTTTATGGAGGGATTAATTTGAATAAAAAAAAATATCTTGTCTGCCTTTTTATCATTTTAATACCGTTTTCAGGTTATTGCCGGGACCCCATTAATATTGTAACCGACAGTGCATACTGGTACCCGTATACATATTCAGAGGATAACCAGGCAAAAGGAATTCATATCGATATGGTTCAAAAAGCGCTTGCCAACCTGAACCATACGCGTAACTTCCATCCAAGGCCCTGGAAAAGGGCCCTGGATGGAATGAAAAACGGTGAATTTGACGCTGTTGTTTCAGCTTCCTATAAACCTGAGAGAGCCGGATACCTGCTCTTTCCGGATGATGCCGCAACTTGTGTAAAATCCATGTGGCGGATCACGCAGGTCGAGTATGTGGTTATTACTAACCCGGATGAATCCTATACCTTTGAAGGTGATCTGAACACGATCCCCCAGCCCGTAAGGGCACCCTTGGGATATTCCATTGCAGACACCCTGAGGGCTGCCGGAGTAGCCGTCCTGGAAGCGCCTGATATCATAGATTGTGTAATACAACTGGTGAGTTCCAAAAGAGGCGCTTTTATCACACCGCCGGAAAATGCCATGGGCCTGCAGCTTGACGACCGGTTCAGGGGAAGGCTTAAAATCCATCTAAAACCCATAGAATCGAAATCATATTACATGGCCTTCAGTAAAAAAAATCAGACCCTTCTTTTTGAAGAAATAAAGGCCATATGGGATGAAATAGCCCGTCTCAGGGAAAATGAGCCATTCATGAAATCATTATTTGACAAATACCAGGGTAAGCCATAACAACCTTGGAACCAGGACTGATGGGGAAAAAAACCATTTTCAAATTCAAGGGGCGTTCTCTCACAGGCGATATGATCATAAGCCAGGCCGTAGTCGTTGCCCTGTCTTCAATTATCCTGATCAGTGTCGGATATTTTGTTCTTTCCAAGAGAACGGACCGTCTTTATGACCTCAAATCATCGGAATTCATTTCCTTTCTTCAGCAGAGCCTTGCCGTCCCCATATGGAATTTTGATGAAGAAAGCATCACCATTATCGGCAACGCCTTTGTTCAAAACGACCTGGTGGCAGGGCTTGAAATAACTGCTGCAAGCGGAACCTTGCTGTTCTCACACATGAATGGCAAAACCTCTGATAAGATTGAACGGATCGCCGGGATAAAATATGAGGGCGAAAACATAGGCAATGTCAGGATCAGTATTGCTACAAGCTCTTTGAAAAAAAATAACCGGGACATGCTCATCGCCATTACAGTGACAATCTGTCTTGTGCTTTTCATCCTGGTCATCGTAACAGGGATTGTTATCCGGGCAATCCTCCAGAAACCCCTGGCACAGTTGATTACAGGAATCGAACAGGCAGCCAGGGGAGATTATGATTATCAATTCAGGCCCAGCTCTCAAAATGAAATCCGGATCATTACTTCAAAATTCCAGGACATGGCCAACCAGATCAAATTAAGGGAAGAACTGCTTGAAAAGGAAAACAAGGACCGCAAAGAAGCTGAAAAAACAGTATCCAGACTGAATGAAAAACTCGAGCAGCGGGTTATTGACCGGACCCGTCAGCTTGAGCTGACCAACCTTGAACTGGAGAGCACCATTGAACAGGCAAAAAAACTTGCAGATGAAGCAGACGCTGCCAACAAGGCAAAAAGCGATTTCCTGGCCAATATGAGCCATGAAATCCGGACCCCGATGAACGGGATCATCGGCATGACAGGCCTTTTATTTGACACTGACCTGAATAAGGAACAGCTTGATTATGCCCGGAATGTGAAAATCAGCGCAGAATCCCTTCTCGGAATCATCAACGAAATCCTTGATTTTTCAAAAATTGAGGCTGGAAAACTTGATTTTGAGATCATGGATTTTGATATCAGGATCACCCTTGAAGAAATTGTTGAAATGCTCACATTCAAGGCTGATGAAAAAAAGATCGAACTTACCTGCCTGATCCATCCTGAAATACCATCCCTGCTCAAGGGAGATCCGGGCCGGCTCCGGCAGATCATCATCAACCTTGCCACCAATGCCATAAAATTCACGGACAAGGGTTCGGTGTCTTTCAGGGTGACGCTGGTATCTGAATCCGACACCAGTGCAACTCTTTTATTTGAAATCATTGACACTGGCATCGGGATACCTGAAGACAGGCTGAACCGCCTTTTCAAATCATTTTCCCAGGTGGATGCATCAACCACACGGAAATATGGCGGAACAGGGCTGGGGCTTGTTATTTCAAAACGGCTGACAGAAATGATGGGCGGCAGTATAGGCGTGAAAAGCAAAGACAAAAAAGGGTCCACTTTCTGGTTTACGGCTGTTTTTGAAAAGCAGGATATGTCTCAATCCCCATTGCCGTTTGAAGAATTCCAAAAAAAGATCAGCGAATTAAAACTTCTTGTGGTAGACAATAATGCCATCAACCTTGAAATTATAACAACCTACCTTGCCTCATGGAAATGTGATTCAAAAATTGCCTCAACAGATATGGAGGCCCTTGATCTGATGAACAGCGCCCTGGAAGAGGGAAAACCGTTTGATATGGCCATTATTGACATGATGCTGCCGGGTATGGCAGGGAAACGGCTTGCCTGTTCGATTAAAGAGGATGACAGGCTTGCTTCAACCAGGATTATCATGCTCACGACATACGGATTCAGGGGGGATGGCGCCAAAATGAAAGAAATAGGCATTGACGGCTATTTCTGCAAGCCCATCAGGCAATCGGACCTTTATAACGCCATCATTACAGTCCTTGGACTCTCAACCGGAAAAAGAAAAGATTCAGATGAGAAAAAACTAGTTACCCGTCATATGCTCAAGGAAAATATGAAAAAGAAAATCCGGATCCTTGTGGCTGACGACAATATGATCAACCAGAAAGTGGCCGTACATCTGCTCAATAAATTCGGATACAGATCCGACACGGCCGGCAATGGCTGTGAAGTTCTCAAAGCCCTGGAACAGGTTTCCTATGACATGATCCTGATGGATGTTCAAATGCCGGAAATGGACGGATATGAAGCAACAAAAAAAATACGGACAATGGATGACATAAAAAAAGATATCCCCATTATTGCCATGACCGCCAACGCCATGAAAGGGGATCGTGAAAAATGCCTGAATGCCGGGATGAACGATTATATTACCAAGCCGATCAAACCCCAGAACCTTCTTCAAGCCATTGACACCTGGATCAAATAAATTGTTGCAGGTTTTAATGATTTAGCCGGGTTTATTATTTTTTTAAGAATCCGTGGTCTGTCAGGATTTGTTTAAGGGTCCCGTCTTCGGTGATCTCTTTTAAGCCTTTATTAAATGCAGCCAGCTTTTTATCAGCATCAGGCGTTTTTCTTGAAATACACAGATAAAGATCCTTTAATTCAAGGGGAGGCATCATAAATTCTATGTTTTCCCTTCCTTTAAGCTGATTTTTCTCCATAAGATAAAGCCCAACGAATTGATCGCCGACCATCAGGTGAATCCTGCCGGCAATCAGCTTTTTCAGGTTGGTCAGATCGTCATTGACAGCTTCTTTTGTCAGATAATCTGCCTGGTCAAATTCCTTTGTATTGATATAATCCCTGACCACGCCGATTTTGTAAGACATGAGATCTTTAAGCGTATTAAACGATATGTCCCTGTCCTTCTGTTTGAAAAAGCCTAAAGGACCGCCCTGAAAAGGATCTGAAAACATTGCAAAGGCTTTGATTTCATCAGCGTAATATTCCGGAAAATACCCGTCGACAAATCCTTCCTTTGCCAGGTACACCGCCCTGGCCCAGGGGGTGAACTTCATTTCCACCTCATAGCCGGACCGTTTAAAAACTTCACGGATGATCTCGGCAACATAGCCCTGCTTTTTAAGGCTCTGGCCGATATAAGGTTCCCAGTCAAGGGTGGTTAATGTGATTTTCTCCTGGGCCTGAACCGGTGCAAAAAAAAGGCAGGCCAGGGCGACAATGATCCATAGATTTCTAAGCATAAGTTTTCCTTTCTTTTTATCATTCATAAAAATAATCAGGATAGCCATGCGTTCAAAATAAAGTATCATATCTATCCGGATTATTCACCCTGTTTATTGCAGGTATCTGATTTTCTTCCATGAAAAAACCGATTCATCAGGAATTATCGGGAACAGAGGCTTTGTAGCTTTGTCGCATAAATACAACGGCAAAAAAAAGGGTGACCAGTTCTGCCAGGGGATAACTGAGCCAGATGCCGGCATCCCCCATGAATAAGGGAAGGGTCAGGACAAACAGGTTGATCAGCAACAGCCCCCGCAGGGATGCAATAAAAAGAGAAACCCCGGCATTCCCGATGGAGGTGAAATAAGCGGTTGTCAGGATATTGAACCCGTTCAGCAGGAAAGCGGCAGCAAACAGGCCGAAACCGGATTGGGCCAGGGTTATGATGTTTCCGTTTCCGGAAGAGAAAGACTCTGCAATGGCAGCAGATGAAAAAAGGATAAGTGCCCAGCATATGAAACCCGTGATAAATCCGGAGGCAAATGCAATTTTCATGACCTGTCGTATGGAATCGGTTTTTCCAGCTCCGAAATCATACCCGACAATGGGGCCAAGCCCGATGGCAAACCCTGTGATGACCATCATCTGGACAAATGCAATATACCCTGCAATGGTGTAGGCTGCCACTCCATCAACACCCATGCGCGATAAAATGACCCGGTTGAACACCCATGTGGTAAATCCGACAGAGAGCTGCCCGATCATTTCTGATGATCCATTGTAAATTATCTGCCTGATATCTTGCCATTCCCATGAAAATTTCACGAACTGCAAGACTGAGCGGCCGGATAAAAAATACAGGATTCCGCACCACATGGGGACAAGAACCGAGATCCCAGTGGCCAGGGCTGCCCCTCGAAGACCCATTCCCCAGCGGACGATCATGAGATAATCGAGAACAATATTCAAAATGTTTCCCGCTACCCCGAAAAAAAGAGAGAGGCCGGGTTTTCCTTCTGCCCTGATGAATATGGAAAAGACAATATTCATCATCATGGCTGGGTAGAACCAGAGGATTGCCCGGAGATAAGAGCTGACAAAGCCGTTCAGGGCCGGGTCTGTATTCAGTTTCCCCAGGAGAGGCTCAAAAAAGACAAGGCATAAAACCGCCATTGCAATGATCAAGATGGCGGCAAGCATAATTGTGGATGAAAAATACCCGGCAGCCTCACCCTCTTTTCCTGCGCCAAGTGAATGCCCGGTCTTTACGGCACCCCCCACACCGATCATGATGCTGACCCCGAGAAAAAGATAAAGGACGGGCAAAGTCAGGTTGACACCGGCCAGCCCCTCTTTGCCGATGATATTGCCGATAAACAACCCGTCTACAATCACAATGCCTGAAGTCAGCAACATCCCCAGAATAGCCGGAACGGAAAATGAAAAAAACCGGGCAACCGGTCTTGACTCAAGACAACTAAAATTATTCTGCATCATATCTGCCTCCCTGTTAAAAAATGGGGCTAATCTATCTGATGCAAAAAAAACTTACTTCTGAATTTGAGCCCTGATTCCGGACAAGACCGGGACACAGATATCCATAACAATATTGCCGCCCTCTGTTGCAGGGTGATAGCGTTCAAAGCAGAGGCCCGGTCCCGTGATATATCCGCGATGGGGCATCCAGACGCCAAAAAGATCATTGTATATCCGGCCAAGTTCACGGACATGGCCGTCAAAATAATAACAAAGATATGATCCGGCCGGAATCTTCCGGAAATTTTCTTCCCTCACCTTTACCGTCCGGGGAACATTTGCACAAAGATCATACAGGCACCTGTTCTCTCCTGCAATCAGCGGGTCATCATAGGAGATCCCATAGTATTCAACCGGGAAACCGGGAAACAGCCTCTCCATTTTTTCACAAAATACCTGCCAGACATGGGGAAGATCCTGGTAACAGCCTTTAAACCGTTGATACATGAGGTTGATATCAGGGATCTCTTTAAATGAAATCTGCCGGTCCATCCGGCTCAAAAGCGCTTCAGGCTTGTTTTTCTGCAGGTTGCGGATTCGCTCAAGAACAAGCTTGCTTCCGGGTTCAAGGGGCAACCTGGGACACGAACGGAACCGGGATGGGGAAAGACCGTAATGTATTTTGAACAATACGGAAAAATTCGAGGAACTGTAGCCTAGTTCGGCTGCAATATAGGTGATGCTGAGATGGGGAAATTTGATCAGCTTGAATGCGGCAGTTTCGAGCCGCAGCCGTTTGATAAAACCATAGATGCTTTCCCCTGTAACCGATTTAAACAACCGGTGGTAATAATACCGGGAAAAGCAGCAATGGTCGGCAATCATGTCAACGGTCAGTGTTTCAAAGAGGTGGTCAATAATAAAATCCACACCCTGATTGACAATGGTGATATGGGTTTTGTTCAACTTTTTTATAACCAGAGACTAAAGATGAATCATGCCCTGGACATATATTTTCTTGTTTCCGTGTTGACTTTGACCATTTCCCCGGTTTCAAGATATTCCGG
>Ga0156388_1124_pt1 | contig 17725 bp, 11 predicted proteins | sample RifOxyA3_FD_108032 | JGI IMG/M metagenome (GOLD analysis project Ga0156388, IMG submission 108032) | Desulfobacterales bacterium RIFOXYA12_FULL_46_15
ATCCACATCATTTTTTATTGCAATTTTTATCAGGGCCAGCGAGTCTTCCATTGTTTTTGGACCGTCATCCAGCCCGGGCAGGATATGTGTATGGATATCTATCATCAGTATGTTTTCACCTCCTTGTAAAGTGCGGAATCTACGTATCTGGCCAGGATTTCCGAGCTTGCCCGGGGAGGCCGTACTGAAAGAAAATTATCCACGATTGCATGGGCACATTCATGGGCCAGCATTCCGGCTTTCAGATCCGCTACATTCATATAAATGGTGTTATATTCATAAATATACCAGGCTCTCAGTTTTCCCGGTTTTTTATAGATCTGGAAATATGCTTCATGAAGGGCCTCGGCACTGGGATACAGATTAACCGTTATCTTTATCGGTTTACGCATATCCAGGATAAGCTGAACCTTTTCAAACAATGCATCCAGTTTTTTTTTCAGCCTGTCTCCTTCAGTGTTTTCCCCGGTATTGCTGCCGGTAAAAAAGCCGGAAACGCCTGCTGATTCTTCAAATTCAATCCGGCGGTCAAATTCTTCCAGGTCTTCCAAAGACTGGTACCGGATTACCAGATATTTGGTGTCAAAGACAGACCACTGGTCTGCCATTGCAGGCACCCATAAAAGCCCCACCAGGCCTGCGGTAAATATTACCAGACGCGCAGCCTTTAAAGGCGTTTTAAAACCGGACAGTTTCACAGGATAAAAAGGGATTCAATTTTTTGCCTGAGATCACGGATTTCCCTTTGGAGAGGCTCAGGCAGGTCCGGGTGATCAGAGAAAGCGGCCACATCTTCACGGATATCTGACAGTTTTGTATTCAAATTGAGGACCATTTTATTAAGTGCCGAAGCCATTTCCTGGAACTGGTCCCCTTTGCGTATATTAATCCTGTGTTTCAGATCTCCGCCGGCTATCCTGTCGATGTCTTTTTCAAACCTGTACATGGGTCCTGCAATTTTATGGGAAACCAACAGGGTAACGAGAACCACTATGACGCCAAGGATCAGGGTGGTGATCACTGTTGTAAAGACCACTGAGGGCATTATGGCAAGGGCCGTGCTCTGAATTACAAGTTTTGAATTTACAAAGGCTGAAGTCAATGTTTCCCTGGTGTTGAGCAGGGTAAGGCCAATGGAAAGGATTCCCCCTGCCAGCAGGATCAGAAGAAACCGGATGATGAAGCGGGTCTGGAAATCTTTTTTGATATACACCTGTTTCCGTTTGAATGCAGGGGAAGATGTATTTGTATCTGTCATCGAAGTATCCTTAATATATATCAGTTGCCGGTAAATCCGCTTGTGTCGATATGTATATCCGCTTTTTTCTGAAGATCAAGAGCCCATTGCTCAAGTTTATCTTCAACCTTTTTTGAGGCCAGTACCGTACGGATCTGTTCTTTTACGTCTTCGGTCAGGGTATTGAACCGTTCCTTGTTTTCCTCAAAGTATCCGGATATTTCATCATCAGTGACCAGGACATGCTGTTTCAGTTCCCTGGTTTTCAGGTCCATCAGGTTCCGTATCAGGGTGGATTCCCAATAGGTTTGAATGGTCATGACAAATTCTTTTTCCCGGTCCAGCTTCAGGCGTGCAGCCTCCTGGATCATCATCTGCCTGCGGATCAGATACTGGATAAAATCATTGCGGCTCTCTTTGGTAATTTCCAGCTCAGGGTCTGCATTGGCTGAAAAACGCAGCATCTCATTGAATTCCGGCAGTGTAATGGTACTGTCGTTGATCTTGAGCACGATATCTTTGGTTTCAGGCGGCGTGTCAGGGCTGCATCCGGTCCCAAACACCAAAAGCAGGACCAGGATGGAAAAACGGCTTGACAGGGTGAAAACGGATGATTTCATATAATTCCTTTCCGGCTTGAGTGGCGTGACTGAATTCAGCCCCTCAGGATATAGCTCCGCTCCGTCGTTTATCGGGCGTGCCTGGCCGAATGTACATCAGAATATGGATAGCAATTACCATACCATGCTTTATATTTTTCATGATATTTCCCGGGTTTAACGCAATATTGAAGTCTAATCGTTTCAAATTTATCGATAAATCAGGGGAAATTAATTTGAATGTTTATCAAACCCTGTATCGTGTAAATAATGCCGGTGGGTAACAAATGACATACATTGGGTAAAAGATTACATAACATATTACATTTTTTTCTTATAAGCCATGACCCATATTCCCGGATATAGCTCCGCTCTGTCGGTTACATGGCCGGTAACCCGGACCGGTTTGAAAAACGGTTTTCCTTTAAAAAATCAATTTATAGAATTTATATATGGCTTATCTGAATAAATCAATCAGGGTAAACCCTGAATTTTGCAATTATTTTTCATTTTTTTTGCAGGCATTTAATTGTTTGTAAAAAGAGGAATGATATATTATATAACCACTGAAACCTTGGATAGTCCATGGTGTTGACAAGGAAATCATCAAAATGGCAAAGCTTGAGCGACTGCATGACATTTTTTCCTCTGTTGCTGAAAAATATCCTGAAAATGCAGCAGTAGTCACAACATACTCTTATATCACGTATTGTCAACTGGACCGGATATCAAACCAGATATCAAGCCGGATTGCACCGGCAATTTGTCCGGGAGGACCGGTTGTGATTTATCTGTCTCCAGGCATCCCCTTTGTCTGTGCGGTTCTTGCCGTCCTGAAAGCCTGTTCGGCCTATGTCCCTGTGGATATTAACGATCCTCCTGTAAGAACAGGGAATATCATCAAGACCTCATCCGGTTCAGCCCAAGGCCGGATTATCACCACCCAGGCCCTGGCGAAGAGGATTGAACGGATCGATGACTGTGCGGTTATTATCATGGATGAAGAAACCCTGGCAATATCAGGGCATTTACCATTGCAGGCGGCAAAGCCTGAACCCGGGATACCTGAACCCGGAATATATGATCAGGAGGATGCCTATATCATATTCACTTCAGGGTCTACAGGCAATCCAAAGGGTATTGCAATTTCTCACCCGGCAATCATAAACCTGGTCAATGCGTTTAACAGGATCGCCTCCATCGGGTCTGAAGACCGGTGCTCTTTGTGGTCAAGCCTTAATTTCGATGTATCCGTTTATGAAATCTGGTCAGCCCTTTTAACCGGGGCCTGTCTGTATATACCGGATGATTCGATCCGCTTTTCCCCGGAAAAATTCATTGACTGGCTCAGGCATAATGGTATTACCAGCGCTTATATCCCGCCGTTCATGCTGACCGGCATGGCGGAAACCGGGAACCCTCCGCTTTCCCTGAGACGGATGCTGACAGGGGTTGATCCGATACCTGAACCCCTTTTGTGCAGGATAAAGGGCCACATACCCGGTCTGTGTCTGATCAATGGTTATGGTCCGGCCGAGGCAGCTGTCTGTGCAAGTCTTTATACGGTGCCTTCAGTTCCCTCCCGGCCAGGGAATGCTCCTGTTGGAAAACCTGTTGAAAATCTTGAAATCCATATCCTGGACGAATCCGGGCGACCGGCCGGAAAGGGTGAAAAAGGGGAGATCTGCATTAAGGGAATCCAGGTGGCAAGAGGATACCTGGGTGATCCTGAACTGTCCGCCCAGAGATTTGTTCCTGATCCTTTTTCCAAAGACCCGGCCCTGATGTATAAAACCGGGGATCTGGGTTATCTGCTGGATGACGGGAACTTGATGTTTGCCGGCAGAATCGATTTTCAGATAAAGCACAGGGGGGTCAGGATCGAACCTGGGGAAATTGAAAGCAGGATCATGGCCTTTCCGGGTGTTTCCCAGGCAGCCGTGGTTCTGAAAACCGGCCGGTCAGGGAACAAAATTTTAATTGCTTACATGGACGGCAGGCCTGATGAAAAATTATTATTTGAGGCTCTAAGATCCCGGATTCCAAGGTCCATGCTGCCGTCAGCCCTGATACGGCTTGATTTTCTGCCCCAGACGGTTCAAGGCAAAATAGACAGGAAGGCTCTTGAAAAAAGAGACGATCAAGAACTTGAAACAGACAGCCCGGAACAAGCACTGTCAGATCCGCATCCCTGGCTTGAAGAGGAGAAGCAGATCGGCGCTATCTGGAAACAGGTTCTCGGATTGACACGCCTGGCCCGGGATGACAATTTTTTTCTTGTTGGAGGGGATTCCATTGCCGGTGTCAGAATCATCTCAAGGGTCAATCATCTGTTCAACAAGGCCCTGGATTTAAATGAACTGCTCAATTATCCTCAATTCAAGGATTTTAGCGCCAGGGTCATTCTTGCAGGGCCCCGGGAAAAAGGAACCGGCAATCACGGTTATTTTTCAGGGAAGGGTCATCAGCCTGGGGAATTCATTCCTCTTCTTTGTGACCAGGAACTCATCTGGCTGTTTGAGAACTTAAATCCAGGCACTTCGGTCTATCATATTCCCCTTGCATACCAGGTTCTGGGACAGCTTGATCCTGACCTGCTGAAAACAGCCGTTTCTATTATCCGGAAACGCCATAGCGCTTTAAATCTGGTTTTTTCCCTCAAGGACGGCAGGGCATTTCAGACCTTGAAAATGAACCCGCTGTCATTTGTTTTTACCCAGGCCGCAAATTCAGGGCTTTTGCCCCAACCCTCCCAGGAACAGTGTGATGCATTCAGGAGGCAATGGCTTTTTAGCCAGACAGAGACCTGTTTTGACCTTGAAGAAGGACCGCTCTTCAGGACCGGTGTTTTAAAGATGAATGAATATGAGTATTATCTTTGTTTTACCTTTCATCATCTTGTATTTGACGGATGGTCCGCTTCCCTGTTTATCAGTGAATTGAATAAAGTATATGCAGGTCTTGCCCGAAAAGAGAATATTTGTCTGCCTGATCCCGGGATAACCTATCAGGATTATGTCCTGAACACTGTAAACTCCATTCCTGCACGCCTGCACAGGGCAGACGGTTTTTTTAAGGATTATCTTCAAGACCTGCCCCGGGAAACCATGACCGGGAATGAAGGGCTTGAAGCGGATTTCTGCCTTTTCAGCATTGACGAAAACAAATATGACCGGATCAAAAAGATAGCCGGGGATAATAATACAAGTGCTTTTGCCGTTCTGCTTTCTTTTTTTCAGGTGCTCATGTTCGCAGCAACCCATGAGAATGACCAGATTACGGGGATAGCCTATGCCGGACGGAACGGGATCGAGACGGAATCCTTGATCGGCTTTCTGATGAACACTCTTGCAGCCAGGAATCAGATCCGGGCTGAATCAGGTTTTACAGAGTTTCTGGCCCGGGTTAAAAAAAATCTTGAGGTCATTTTTAAATATGCAGACATTCCGTTTTATGAGGTCAGCAGATTCTGCCGGGACCAGGGAAGGACAGAACCTGTTTTCAATTGCCTTTTTTTAATGCAGACCATGGATTTTCCTTTTCTGGATCTGCCGGAAACAAGATCGGATTATCTTTATGCGAAAACTAAAACTGCCAATGTCGATATTACCCTGGAATTGTATGAACAAAGATCAGGCATAAACGGATGGTTTAAATACAGGACCGGGCGTTTCTCCAGGCAGGAGATTGAACAGATGGCAGACCTGTTTTTGAGGATTCTCGAAAACGGGCTTGACCGGCCTGAATCCACTATCGACGACATCATCGGCATGAACAGGTTTCCCATATCGCCGCTCCAGCACGGAATGCTTATGGAAACCTTAAGGGCGCCTCATGGTGCCGGTGTTTATGTGGAACAGATCGTGTTCGGCATGGAGCAGGAAATTGATATCAACCGGTTTAAACTCGCGTGGGAGAAAATCATTAATCATCATGAAATCCTTCGCCTTGGATTCTTATGGAAGGGGCTGGATTTTCCCGAGCAATATATTTCTTTGCCCCAGCCCCTGAGAATTACATACAATGACTGGAGTTCCATCAATCCTGATGAAAAAAAAGAATACCTGGACATGTTTCTCAAGGCTGACCGGAGGCTCGGGTTTTCCCTTGACATGCCGCCTGCCTTCAGGGTCGCTCTTTTCAAGATGGAGGCCCGGCGATATACCTGTTTATGGAGCTTTCACCACTGCATTGCGGACGGAAGATCCATGGTGTTTATTCTCAGAGATTTGTTTCTTGCATATAAAACACCTGGGGCGGGCCTTAATCCGGCAGGATCTTTCAGGCATTATATCCTGTGGCTGAAAAGGCAGAAGAAGGCCAGGGCCAAAAAATTCTGGACAGATTATCTCAAGGGGTTTAACGAACCCCTGGTCTTTCCTTTCAGCGCAAGGGAAAGACCGGAAATCCAGGGCCGGCGGCAGCAGCATGCCATGTCCCTGTCAACCGGTTCTCATGAAATCCGGCTGTCTTCCCTGACTTCCCGGAAAATAAAAAACATGTGCCAGCAGAATCATTTCACATTGAATTCTTTTCTCATGGGAGCCTGGGCTGTGTTACTGAGCCATTATACCGGGAAAACGGATATCCTTTTCGGGGCTTCTGTTTCAGTCAGGAATTTTGAGCAGGACAGGGCTGATAAGACAGGAATGTATATCAATACTGTTCCGGTCCGGATCAAGGTATGTCCGGACAGCAGCCTTGCCGGTTTTATTTCAGGTATACGCGACCAATGGACTGCAATAAGGGAATACCAGTATCTGTCCCTGACCGATATTCATGCCTTAAGTCCCATCAGGGGGACTCTTCCCCTTTCTGAAATATATTTTTCCTATGATTATCAAAGCCTTTCCTCATCCCTGGATGAATACAAGCCCGCAGTTTCCTGTTCCGGGATTCTTCTTCTGGAACGGACCCCTGCATCGATTTTCCTTGTCATCAAGGGAACAGACGATCTCATGGTTTCAATTGAATATGACCAGCGTAAATTCAATGCCGGGATCACCCGCCGGATACTGGATCACCTGGCTGTTTTTTTAAAATCCGCTTCGGAAAATCCCGGGGCCTGCCTCAAGGATCTTCCGGTTTTAACAGAATGGGAAACACAAAAGATTGCAGAAAAGCTCAATACATGGACAGGTCATTTAAAATCAGGCCATTGTGTTCACCAGCGTTTTGAAATCCAGGCCGCTTTCAATATGCATATGACTGCCGTTACAGACGGCCTGCGTTCCTATACATACGGACAGCTTAATGCCTTTGCCAATCAGATGGCTCATTTTCTCATCTCAAAGGGCGGAGGGCCTGAAAAAAAAATACTGCTGCTCCTGGAACAGACCCCTGATCTGATTGCTGTGCTTCTTGGCGTGCTCAAATCCGGTTCCTGTTATATTCCCCTTGATATTTCATATCCTGATGAAAGGATCAGGCTGATTCTGGCCGATTGCAATCCTGATATCGTCATCACGGCAGATAAGGATCAAAAACGGATCAGGCCCTGTAAGGCGCAGATTGTCCTGATCGACAGGGATCTTCAGGAAATTTTGGCCATGAAGTCAGTTAACCCCAAAGAGCCGGTCACGCCCGAGAATATGGCCTATATTATTTATACTTCCGGTTCCACCGGTATTCCCAAAGGGGTTGTCATTGAACACAATGCGCTGACGGTTTTTACAAAATCGGCAATCGATATCTATGATATCCAGCCCAACGACAGGGTGCTGCAGTTCGCTTCCATCAGTTTTGACGCGTCAGCCGAGGAAATATATCCTGCGCTTTTTTCAGGTGCTACCCTTGTTATGAGGCCCCAGGGCCAGTTTCATACACCGGCCCGGTTTTTCGAATTCTGCCGGCAGAACCAATTGACTGTTATCGACCTGCCTACCTCTTACTGGCACCTGATTGCCGACGAGATAGACACCCTGCTGCTCCCTGAATCCCTGAGGGTGGTCATTATCGGCGGCGAAGAGGCCCATCCGGACAAGGTAAGGAAATGGCAGGCCCATATAGGAGATAATGTCAGGCTCGTCAACACCTATGGCCCGACAGAAACCACGGTGGCAGCAACTTTCTGCGATCTGTCCAGGCCTGGGATTGAAACCGGGAGAGTTCCCATCGGCAGGCCATTCCCTGATGTCAATCTTTGCATACTCAATCATTTTCAACAGCCGGCACTTCCGGGAATAACAGGTGAGCTTTATATAGGCGGCCCCCAGCTTGCCAGGGGGTATCTGAACAGGCCGGACCAGACTGAAAAGTCTTTTGTCATGATGAATATCAATCAGAACAAAAGGCGTTTTTTTAAAACAGGTGATCAGGCATTGCTGCTTCCGGAAGGGCAGGTGGTATTTCTCGGGAGAATCGACCGGCAGGTCAAAATCAGGGGATTCAGGGTAGAACCGGGAGAAATCGAAAGAGCAGCGCTTTCCCATGAACAGGTCAGGGAATGCGCTCTTGTCGTTTTACAGGATGCGGACGGCAATCCCGGCCTTACCCTGTTTATTGTACCAAAAAATGCCGGACCAGGGACAGGACCAGGGACAGGAGAGGATAAAACCGGAACAGGGCCTGCAATAAAAGAAGGGTTTGACGGCAGGGATATTAAATCCCGGCTTATGTCAAGGCTTCCCGGTTATATGGTTCCGTCTGCCATGGTGGCCGTATCCGGACTGCCGTATACGGCTTCCGGGAAAATTGATTATACTTTCCTGGAACAGATGCTGGTTGAGAAAAACATCCATGAAAAGGATTTCCGGCAAAAAGAGGATACCGGAGCCGGATGGGACTTTGGAGCTTACCCGGATGCCGGCCTGGAAGAATATGAGACAGGGCTTGCCCGGATCTGGGAAGAGATACTGAAAATCAATAATTTCAGTTCCGGGGATAATTTTTTTGATATTGGCGGATCTTCTTTGACTGCCATCCGGCTGGTCACTGCGATTGAAAAAAAATTTGCCGTCACTTTGCCTGTGCTTGCCGTTTTCCGGTTTCCCGTGTTAAAGGAAATGGCTGAGCTTCTTCGGAAAAATGACAGAAATTTTAAATTCAGCAATGTCAAAACCATCAGGAAAGACGGGGGCAGGGCCCCAATCTTTTTCATTGCCGGCACGAATGAAAATACCATGGCCTATCAAAACCATGACCTTAAAGGACATCCTTTTTATACGGTCACAGTGTTTGCACATAAAAATATCAAGGAAAGGATCGTTCCCATGGACCTGTGGGAAACAGCAAGGCATAATATTTCAGAGATCCTTCAGGCAGAACCGGCCGGCCCCTATATCATAGTGGGATTCTGCCGTTATTCGATTGCAGCCTTTGAAATTGCAACACAGTTAACCCGCATGGGGAAGAAAGTGGAAAAACTGGTATTGATCGATGAATTCTGGCAGAAAAAAGGGATGGCCGGTTTTGTGGGGCATCATTTGAAAGGGATATCCCGGTTCGGCCTTGGCCATATTCTTAAAAAAATCATTCCTAAAGCAAAAGAAAAAATTCATATGTGTTCCCTGTTCCTGGATAACAAGATGGAGGCTTTTTATTCGGCCCTGGGCAAACCATTACCTGAAACTCTTCAATTGAGGCTTATGGAATCTTTCTTCTGGAAAGCCTATAAGTCATATATGCCCCTTCCCTATACAGGAGATGCCGTTGTCCTGGACTCCATTCAATGGAAAGAAAAATATGATCCCCACCTGAGAAATTATATCCAGGGAGAAATCAAAAGGATTGAAACAGAGGCTACCCACAGGGACTGGTTTAAGCCGTCCCAGATGGATATCCTTATTGCGGCACTGGACAATGGGATTATTCCTTGATTTATCCTGAAACCCCTGTTATAGAAATTTAAAAAAAAGAGATTGAAAAATGTATACGTCATTTTACGGGTTAAGCACACAGCCATTTAAAATCAGCACTGATCCTACTTTCCTCTGGCTTGGGGAAAAACACAGGGAAGCTATATCCATGCTGAAATACGGTATTGAGGGGGAAGGACACACAGGGGTCCTTCTCTTGACAGGGGATGTCGGTACAGGAAAAACCACCCTGATCAACGCCCTTTTCAAATCACTGGGCAAAGACGTCATCAAGGCATATGTGACAAACCCGAATATGGATCAACTTGATTTTTTAAATTTTATTGCATCAGCCTATGGAAGCAAAAAGGGATTTTCGTCAAAGACCGGTTTTCTGATCAGCTTTGAGCGGTTTCTGAGAAATGCCAATGAAAAGAATAAAAAAATACTGCTGGTTGTGGATGAAGCCCAGTTATTATCCCATAAGCTTCTGGAAGAAATCCGGCTTTTTTTAAATATTGAAAATAACGGGCACAGCCTGATTCATATCTTTCTTGTAGGCCAGCAGGAGCTGCGAAAATCTCTTTCAAAACCTGAAAACCGTGCCTTAAGACAGAGAATTACCTTGAATTATAATATTGAAGCCCTCTTGCCTGAGGAAACGGATGAATACATAAAATACCGTCTCCAGGTAGCCGGGACTTCAAAAAGGATATTTACTCCTGATGCAGTACAATGCATTCACCATCATTCAGACGGATTGCCCCGGGAGATTAACATTATCTGCGACCATTCACTTTTGACCGGGTTTGTCCGGAATTTATACGAGGTTGATACCGGGATTGTTGAGGAGTGTGTCAGGGAAAATTCCATTTTCCCGGGAAAAAAAACAATCCCAATCAAAGATAACCCTGTTGAATCAGGAACCAAAACCGGCAGACCTGCTTTGATGGATGAAAACAAATCCCAGGATCCGGACCGGGTGGTTGATGCAAGCCGGAGCTATGTTCTGCTGGATTCCAAGAAAAAAAGAAAAAAAACCAAGGCCATATATTATGCAGTTGCTGCAGTTTTGTTTTTGTTTGTATTTGCTCTGTATCTTGTCTCTCTGAAATTTTAAATCCTTTGTTGTTTCAATTTTTTGTATCCTGTCTGCTGTAAATCCAGGCCCGTAATAATGCCCTTAAGCCCTTTGAATCGCTTTCTATAAAATTATGATTAAGAAATATTCGGAAATTTCCGGAATATTTCAGATAAGTATAAAAAAAACCTTGACAAGCCGGAAAAAGGCGAATATATCGTTAATAACCTGGAAAGGTTTAGTTAAATCTAGGGTTCAAAACCGTAGAATAAATATCAGGAGGAGTAATGTTCCAATATTTGGAGCCATCTGAAATCAAAGAAAATAATTTGAAAAAATTCAGGGTAGATCTAGGACTGAGCATTACAGACCTTTCCCGTCTTGCAAATGTCAGCACCAAGGTAATAAGCCAGACCGAGCGAATGCTCGTTGATCCGACCCGTGTAACAAAAACCAAGATTATCAAAGGATTGAATGCAGCAAAACCTGAAGGTGAAAAAAAAATAGAATACACCCAGGTTTTCAAACATGAAAAAGAATGAATTATGATTAAGGATAGTGGGGATAAGGTATGTATAAGAATTATTATTTAATGCAGGCAGAGCCGTTTTCTCCAGTTCCATCTCCAGATCTGTTTTATAAATCCGACCGCCATGGAAAAACCTGGAATCATCTAGTTGACTGTCTTAGGAAAAAAGAGCCGGTGGTTATGACTGCCGGAGACTATGGTACAGGCAAGACATTATTGTGTCTAAAACTGATCCAGCTGATGAAAAAAAATAATGTATCGCCTATAGTGTATATCCCGTCATCAGGGTATAGGTTTTCCATGCTGCTTGAGAAAATATTGAAAACACTCAATATCCAGTCAGAGCCGGGTGATGAGACTGAATTTCGGCAGATGATCTATGAATATTTTGAATCTGAGCCGCCAAAAAACAATAAATTCATCTATCTTGTAATTGATGATATACATGAATTTGATTTTGAGTTTATTCTCGGCCTTTCCCAACTGATCACCTTCAACCATGACGGATATTTTCCCATAAAGCTTTTCATGTTCGGCCACACCGGTTTTTTACAGGATCTGGACAACCGGAATCTTGTATCTTTCAAGCAGAGAATCAAAGCAATCCCCATGCTTTTCCCCTTAACCGTCCCTGAGGTGACCGAATATATTTATTTCAGGTTGATTTCATCCGGAGCATCGGGCAGTCCGGTATTTGACGAATCAGCAATAGAATTGATCACTTCCGTCAGTAAGGGACTTCCCCGGCTGATCAACAGAATCTGTGACATCAGCCTTCTGGCCGCATGCAAAAAGAAAACGAATCTGATTAACAGAAAAATGGTGGAGACGGCATTGGGCGAATCCGGATTAGAGCAGGTTCCTGTTTCAGCGCCAATGATCCAGGTACCTGCTGTTGAACCAAGGCGGGAAGAACCAGGGCCCAGGCCGGACCGTCAGGCCCGGAAATTGACATCTTTTGCCAGGAAGCGTGAAACAGAATCTATTGCATCTGCGAGAGGTGAACTTTTTGAAGTATCGGAAGACGACAGGCCGGAGCTGAATCGTAAGGAAAGAAAACCCGCGGATTTGAAAAAGAGTTCGTTTATGGATGCTAAAAGCATGCTTATCATCTGTTTGATACTTATTATAGTCCTCATGGCATTGTTTTTGTTCAGGGATAATAGATTAAGTGATGTTTCCGATTCCAAGACCGGTACAAACGGGAAAGGAAACGGGGTCGTGACCCGGTCTATTTCAGAATTGCCTCCAAAAAAAGATGTGATCGTTTACAGGTCTGTCACTCAGAATTACATTGAACCGGATAACCATAAGTCTCTGGCTCATCCGATGATAGATTTTCAGAATTGAAACAGGAATTTATCAAATAAATGGATAATCTATGAACACTCAATTATTTCAGTCAAGTTATTCAAGGCAATTCCTGGCAGGTAAAGGAAACCCGGATACACATCCGGAGTCAGGAGCCAAAAGCTATAAACAGAATTTCATAGGCTTATCAGAATCTGTTGAATCTCCCGGGACCGGGCAGCCGAAGATCGAAATGCAGCCAAAGGAACAAAAGAAAAAGCCTCAGGCCAGGAATCCGGAATTTATGTGGGCTAATAACGCCCGGCGTTTTTCAGAACATGAGATGCCGTTTTTATCTCAAAAATCAGTCCGGCAGCTTGAATCCAATTACAAGGAACTCATGATGGTTGAGGCCAATATGGCAGCCCTTGGCAAGGGTCAAAACACTTATTATATCACAAGCTGCATGGACAGGGACGGCAAAACCATCACAGCGATCAGCGCTGCATACGGCTTATCCCTGTATTCCGGAAAAGAAGTGCTGCTGATTGATTTTAATCAGCAGGACCCCCAGGTTCATAATCTGTTCGGTATCAGTGAAAGCCCGGGATTCCATGAATTATGTGAAGGGAAGGCATCCCCCGGGCAGGTTATCCTGCCGACCGCCCATAAGGGGCTGAGTATCATTACCATCGGCGGCGGCAATGGGTATATGAAAGGTGAACAGGCTGTCAAAAATGCAATGGATTCTCTATCGCCGCATTTTGATTATATTATCTGTGACGGGAGTTCTGTTTTATCTTCTTCAGTTGCCTTGAGAAATATCCCGGTATTCGGGTCGGTTCTGATTGTGATCGAATGTGAGAAGACCCGCTGGGAGGTCCTGCAGTTAGCAGAGGAAAAAATCAGGAAGAGTAGTGGCCCCGTTTCTATTGGCGTTGTCTGCAATAGGCGGAAATATTATATACCATCAATAGTTTATAAGGTGATTTCAAAAAAATGATATGATGAAAAATCAAGGTTTTAAAAAACAAATTATCGGCCTGTTTTTTATTTTATGCCTGGTCATTCTTTTGAATGGCTGTTCAACTACAGGTAATTTGCCTCCGGATTTTGAAAAACCTTATCACCGGACAACTTATTCCTTTGACCAGGGGACATATCCGTCCGACCAGGATCTTTTCCTTGTATACACAATTACCCCCGGTGATGTGCTGGATGTCATGTTTCAGATCAAAGCCCAGAAAGCTGAAGAATTCAGGATTGATCTCTATCATGAAATCGATGTTGTTTTCCCGGATCTGCCTGGATTGTCAAACACCCAGAAGATAATGCCCACAGGCAATATTGTCATGCCTTATGTCGGAGAGGTTTATGTGCTCGGGCTTACCCTGGATGAGGTTCATGCTTTATTGGCTAAGAAATATTCAAAAATTCTGCTCGACCCGCAATTGGTTGTTAAAGTGACCAATATGGACGCCAGGATTGAACAGATCCGTAAAGACCTGCATACGGCTCCGCGCGGCTTGAGTAAACTTGTCAATGTCCGCCCTGACGGATATGCGACATTCCCGCTGATCGGTGATTATTTCGTGGCTCATAAAACCCTGAAGCAGGTCAACAGCCTTATCCAGGAAAAATATGAAGCTTATCTTCCGGGTATGCATGCTGATTTATACCTTCATGAACAGGCAGGGTCAGTAGTATATATGTTAGGAGAAGTGAATAAACCAGGTCCTTATAAAATACAGAAACCGATCAATCTTCTCCAGGCAGTAACCCTGGCCGGCAGTTATACAAACAATGCAAAGATTGAAAATATCATCCTGTTTAGAAAACACGAACAGAAACTGATTGCCCGGAGCATTAACCTTGAAAACCTCCTGGCTTTAAAGGACAGTGAAGCTTTTTTCTTTTTGAAACCGGATGATATCGTTTTTGTGCCAAAAACCAAAATTGCAAATCTTGCTCACCTGATGACACAGATTTCATCAATTGCCCTGTTTGATGGATGGAGCATCGGAATCAGCGGCGGAACCATGAAATGGATGGATGATGTAAATCAATAAAGGAAATCAACAAATACTGGAAATGGACGAAGACCATGAAAAAATCAAATGATTATGTTAGAAATTTTGTAACGATTTTCTTTGCAAGAAAGCTGGTCATTATTACAGTAGCCCTTGTAATCATGGGGGGATCGGTCTTGTTTGCACTATTATACCCCCCTGTATACATGGCAACTTCTTCAGTGATTTTAAAAGGGGCTGTTTCATTAAAAAATCCTGAAAGCATTGAAAAAACCCAGAGCGAGATAGGTTCAATCAGCGAAACTGAATTATTTTCCGAGATTGAGATCATCCTTGCCAATGTAGTGGCCCAGAATACAGCAGATGAATTGATTCTGAAGGGGTTTGATTTCGGGGGAATCGGGGGAATCGGCACTGAAGAAAAAAAGCGGGACAAGGCAATTGAACTCATAAGATCCATTACAACAGCCAATCTGAACCCGAGATCCAGTACCATAACAATCCAGACCACCTGGGGCAATCCGGAAAAAGCAAAAACCATACTTGAGTCATTGCTTGAAAATTATTTTGAATACAGGTCCGAGGTGTTTAAACCCAGGGAAGCTGAAACATTTTTTTCAGTTCAGCTTGAAAAATTCTCCAAAGAACTGCAGGAAAAAGAAAGTGAATTGCGTAAATTGACAGTTGATTCGCAGACACCTGATTCAGCATCTGAAATGCAGAACAATCTTTTGAATATGAAAAATCTTGAAAGGCAATTGTTTGATTTAAAACAGAGTTATTATGATCAGAAATTCAGGGTGGATCTCATGGAAACCGATATCCGTTCAGGAGAAGCGAGCTATTTTTCATATGTAAAGGATCCCCAGCTCCAGGAATTGTCCAACCTGGTGCTTGAAATAATCAAACAGAGAAATGAAGCAGGCAGGATATTTCACCCGGAGAGCGAGAAAATCAAGAATTATAATAAACAGATTGATGCTGCCATGGGAACTTTCAAGCGTGAAATCGGTAAATTTGTCAATGCAGAAAAATCCGAGCTTGAAAATATAAATAATAAGATATCATTTCTCATGAATCAGATCAAAACCCTGAGAGATGAGAATATGGGCCTTTACGAAGCATCTACAAGATCAAAAATGCTGGAGCGTCAGATTGCTGTCCTGGAAGATTCTTATACAACATTTACAAAACGCCTTCAAGAAGCTAAAATCTCCAATACTTATCAGACAAATACCCTGTTTTCAGTCAGTTTGCTTACAAGACCTGAAGCATCTGATACTCCGATTTTTCCAAACAAAGCAAAAGTGATTCCAATGGGAATTATTGCAGGGATTATAATGGGTATAGCCGTGGGGTTTTTAATGGAATTTTTCAACCATACGTTTAAGACACCTGAAGATGTAGAGAATAACACGGATATGATTTATATCTTTTCAATCCCTGAGTAGTCAATTGAAATGGTAGAGGAACTCATGGGAAAGGGAATAAAATTGCGTCATCTGATCTGGCTGAAAATTTTTAAAAGAAAATCAGGATATCTGAGGGGACGTCTGTGGGGGGACAGAGCAATGGAAATTATTCTTTCAACCCTGCTGATAGTTTTTACAATACCGGTTGTTCTTATAATTATACCAATAATCCTGGCAATTCACGGCAGGCCTGTTTTTTATGCAGGGAACAGGTATGGATGGAATAAGCGGCTTTTCATCATGTATAAATTCAGGACATTGCCCAGGGAGTTTGAAGCGGAAAATCATGGAACTCTTGTTTCATATTTACAGGGATACCGGCTGCCGTGGTTCAGCCGGTTTCTAAGGGATACAAGGCTTGATGAAATACCCCAGTTGTATAATGTATTAAAAGGAGACATGGATCTTATCGGACCCCGGCCGGTGAGGCCAGCGGTATATGAAAAGGCATGCAGGAAAATCAGGGATTATGATAAGCGTTTTGAGGTAAAGCCCGGTCTTGTCGGGTATTCTCAATTATTTACACCCCACAGTGCTCCGAAAAGAATCCGCTCTGCCATTGATAACCGGGCAACTAAATATAAAAAAGGGATGAGTGAGTTTCTTATTCTCGTGCTTGCTGCATTTGCTGCAAGCAGCGCCTGCGTCCAATTGCTGTTCAGGCACGCTTTAAGTATTTCATTTAAGGGAAGATTTTTTAGAAATTATAATGAGAAAAGAGGTCTTGACAGGAAGAAAATAACAAAGGGAACTGTTGCATTTGCACATGATGAAGCATTTGAAAGGGGATTTTCTGAAGAAAAAATACTGTGCGGTATCCTGTATGATATGAATGAAGAATATTTCAGGATGGATACGAATGAGAAAATCGACACCACCCAGACCCAGTTTGTAATCACTGCAACAATAAAAAAGCGCTTTTCAATCCTGAAATTAATGCCGGTAAAAAAATCAGCGTATTGCTATGGCGAGATACTCAGGAGTTATGAAAATCTGAATAAAGACCATAAATACTCCTATATTTTTAGATACAGGCCTGTGACGGATCTGAATCAGTATTTCGTGGATCAGTATTTTTTAAAAAAAGGGATGATGCTGTATGTCTTCTGATGAGTCCATCCTTACGCATCCATTGTCCAGGTTGATTTATTATCTTCTGTTATCAACCATTCCTTTTTATTATTGGCGCCAGGCCTTTCCGGTTGTTCCTTTTGACTGGTTTCTGGCTTTTATTTTAATGATCATCATACTGATTCATCTTGTAATAACAAAACGCCTTCCGGAGGCTTTTTTCAATAATTTGAACATCTGGTTTATTTTATTTTTTCTGATCAATCTGATTTCATCCCTGTTTTCAGAATATCGGGATTTTGCCTTGTCAGAATTGTTCGTTCTATTCCAGGGCTATGTTTTTATTATCATCAATTTGTTCTTTTTAGACAGAAAAAGCCTGGCTGGCGGGTTACCCATGGCACTCGGGCTCAGTATCGGTTTAAATTCCCTGATTGCCAGCCTTGGGTATTTTTTTGGAATGACATATATGAATACCTGGGAAGGTCATTTTAGAACCCTTGGCGTTACCCTGGGATCAAATACTTTGTCTTTGATGTGTGTTTTCATCATTCCGATTCTTGTATACGCCATGATCAATGCAAAATCCGCAGGTTCATTTTTTTCTTATATGTTCCTGG
>Ga0156388_1034_pt1 | contig 17082 bp, 15 predicted proteins | sample RifOxyA3_FD_108032 | JGI IMG/M metagenome (GOLD analysis project Ga0156388, IMG submission 108032) | Desulfobacterales bacterium RIFOXYA12_FULL_46_15
TCATCCGGCATTCGTATCATTCATCAAAGAACCTGTCTTGGATAAAATTGCAGCTTTTGACGCTTGCCTCCTACAACCGGATGATTTCAACCCCCTGGTTGCAGTGCTCCATGAATTTCAAGAGATCCTTTGATGCAAGGGTGGTGGTGGCGGTATTGACGATGGGATGAAAATTGAGAAGCTCATGTTCCATCATTTCTTCGTCCAGGATGACCCTTAAATCGTGATTCTTGGCGTTGATGACGGCAAGGGGGGTGACGGCGCCCGGTATGACCCCCAGGACTTCTGCCAGAAGCTCGGGTTTTCCGAATGTCAGACCCTTGGTATCAATCTTTTTTTCAACTTCCTTTATTTTAATTGGTTTGTCGGAAAGGGTGACGATGAGGATCAGGTTTTTTTTCCGGTCTTTGAAAAACAGGTTTTTGCTGTGGATGCCTTCTATGCCTTCATGGTGGCGGTCAGCCTCTTCAACCGTATATACGGCCGGGTGTTCATGGTTGGTGTATTCAATACCGATTTTATCGAGCACATTGAGGAGTTCTTCCTGGGTTTTTAACATAGGGTCTCTCTTTTTTAAGTTATTTAGGTTCAAGGTTAAACAGGATATCGTTTTCCAGATATACCTGTTCGAGTTGTTTCTGATAGGTAAAGAGGTCTTCTCCCCGCCTGCCTGCCAGTTCCTGGACCATATACTGGATGACGGCCAGCATGCCGGAGACGTTTCCGATAAACGGGATGGATCTGGAGGGCACCACAAGGGACAGGTCTGCAAACTGGATGACCGGGCAGATCGTGCTGTCCGTCAGGGTTAACAAGGTGTGGTTGCTGCGGCGGATCATCTTGCTGAGTTTGATCAGCTCATTGGGATACCGGGTGGAAGCGGCCAGGATGACCAGGCTTTCCGGGTGGGCATTGGTGAGCATGTCAAAGCAGGTGCTGTCGCTGCCTTTCAGGATGTGGACCCCTTTTCTGATTTTTGTCAGGGACCAGCCGAGATAATAGGCAAATGTATAGGAAAGCCTTGAGCCGACCACGTAAACCGTATGGCTTTTATCCAGGTGGTCCACAAAGGCGTTCATGGTTTCGACGTTGATATTTTCATACAGGTATTTAAGATTGTTCAATTCTTCCAGGATACCCCTGTGAAGTCTGTCCACACCCGGTTCCTTGATGCCTTTGATAGCTGCTCTTTCAGGCAGGGAAAGCCCTGTGTTGACAAAATCCTTTAAGGCTTCCTGGAATTCCGAATATCCTTTATACCCAAGGGTGCCTACAAAGCGGACCACTGTGGCTTCACTGGTCTCGCAGGTTTCAGCCAGTTCTTTTGTGGTCATGAAAACAGCCTTGGAAGGGTTCTGCATGATATAGGTGCCAAGGGTCTGGGCCTTGGGGGTCAGGGAGTCGAGTTTGCTTGAGATATCGTTTATTACCGGATGGGATTCTGGGTCGGTCATGGTTGCTCCAGGAAATTCATTTTCATATGTCAGAAGAATAAATGGTTATTAATTTTATAATTATCTAATTTTATTTGTTTTTACAGAAGATAATAAATTTTGTCAAGTTTTTATGAAAGAAAAACTATCATTTATAAAATATTTTCTTGACATGATTTATTTCATGGCGTAAACATGAAAACGGATAGGATAGAATTTGACAAAAATCCATAATTTATGAGAAGGCAAATGTTTTTTAAAAGCAAACCCATGTGGGGAAAAAAAACCCAGCTTAAATCAAGTTATGATGTGGTGATCATCGGAGGCGGGCTTCACAGCCTGGCAACGGCTTATTTTCTTGCAAAAGACCACGGCATTACCGATGTTGCGGTTATAGAGAAAAATTATATCGGGTTTGGCGGCGCCGGCAGGAATACTGCCATTGTCCGCGCCAACCAGCGGACCCAGTATAATGTCCCGCTCTATAAGGAAGCCCTTGACCTCTGGCCGGTCCTGACAAAGGACCTGGATTACAATTTAATGTTTAACAATTGCGGGAACCTGAATCTTATGCATTCCGAAGCTGCCATGAATGCAGCCCGGATGACCATTGCCACGGCACAGTTCCATGGGGTGGAAAGCCATTTGATTGATGCCAAACAGGCAAAGGAGATGGTTCCGGCATTGAACATCTCCGAGGATATTACATTTCCCATCCACGGGGCCATGTTTCATCCGCCTGGCGGTGTGATCCGCCATGACGCTGTGGTCTGGGGGCTTGCCAGGGGGGCGGCCAAAAGAGGGGTTGAAATTCATCAAGAGACCGAAGCCTTAAGTATCGGCACAAAAAACGGTAAGGTGACATCCGTGACGACCAGCCGTGGAACCATTAACTGCAAACAGGTATTGATTTCAGCCGGCGGTTATTCAGCCGCACTGATCCACAGTATGCTGGGAATCAAGCTGCCCATCAGTGTCCTGACCATCCAGGCCATGGTGACCCAGCCTTTGAAACCCCTTTTGAATCATGTGGTTTCATCCGGTGCCTACCATGCCTATGCCAATCAGACCCTGAAAGGTGAGATTGCCACCGGTGCCCATATGGACCCATGGCCGAATTATACGACCTTGAACACGGCACATTATATAAAACATCAGGCCGAAGCGCTTTCCGAATTTTTACCCTGTTTACGGGGTATCCGTTTCATGAGGATCTGGGGCGGGCTTGCAGATATGACACCGGACATGGCGCCCATCATGGACGGAAATAACCAGGTTGAAGGATTTTTCATGGACTGCGGCTGGGGATATTTCGGTTTTAAATCCTGTTCTGCAGTGGGAAAATACATGAGTGAGTTTATAGCCAAGAATGAATGCCCGGACATGCTCAAACCCTTTGCCCTTAAACGGTACGAAGAACACAGGCTCATGGGTGAAACCGCAGTAGTGGTCAATTATACCCCGGACAATTAGACTTGAAGGAGAAAAAAAATGGCATTGACAATCACATGTCCGGTTTGCGGGAAAAGAAACGGATATGAATTCAAATTCGGCGGAGAAGAAAAGGGGCCGAGACCCGAGGAAAAGGATCTGACTCCCAAGGCCTGGTGCGACTATGTCCACATGAATCAATGTGTTGCCGGCGTTCAAAAGGAATGGTGGTTTCATAAAGACGGATGCGGCTCATGGTTTACCATTTACCGGGATACGACCACGAATCTTGAGAAGGAAGCAGGATTGGCAAATCATCAGGAGGCAGACAAATCATGAACAGGTTTAACCATTTGCCGACATTGAAAATAGATACAGCTCAAAAAATTTCGTTTATCCATAAAGGGAAAAAATATTATGGTGCAAAGGGCGATACCATTGCAACCGCCCTTTTTGCAAACGGAATCAGAATATTCGGCAGAAGTTTGAAATATCATCGGCCAAGAGGTCTTTACAGCCTTGACGGGGAAAGCAGCAACACCATGATGGAAGTTGACGGCATCCCCAATGTCAGGTGTGAAAACACAGCTCTGAAAGAGGGCATGGTCATTCAGGAGCAGAACGTCAAAGGCTCTGCTGAAAACGATATGCTGGGATTCCTGGATAAACTGGACTGGCTGATGCCGGCAGGATTTTATTATAATGTCATGCATAAACCGGCAAAGCTCTGGCCTTTTGCCATGAAACAGATCCGGAAAGCTGCAGGGCTGGGTAAAATCAGCCCTGATTTTAAAATGCCCGGGAAATATGATGAGATTTTTCTCAACACGGATGTCTGCGTCATCGGCGGCGGTCCTTCAGGCATGATGGCGGCTTTGTCGGCTGCAAAAAAAGGATTGAGAGTTATCCTTATGGAATCACGGCCCTGGCTGGGCGGATGTTTTGAATACAGATCCAGGGAATATCAAAACCGCCTGACCCTTCATGAAAGGGCGCATCAACTCTCAAAAGAAGTGGAATCCCTTGAAAATATCCGGGTGTTTACCCATGCCTCAGTGGTCGGGACCTATAACAACAACCTTGTCACAGGATTCCAGGTCGGAAAACAAAAAGATGTCTTTGATGAGCGGTATATTGAAATCCGGGCCAAAAGTGTTGTTGTGGCCACAGGCTGCATTGAAAGACCTTTGATCTTTGATAATAATGAAAGACCGGGTGTCATGCAGACCGGATGCGCCCTGCGCCTGGCCAAGACCTATGGGCAGTTGCCCGGGAAAAAAGCGGTTTTCAGCATCGGCCACGATCTTGGACTTGAAGCAGCTCTCGAACTCCATGATCTCGGGCTTTCCATTGCCTGCATCGCAGATATCAGGGAAGACGGCCAGGACCCTGCCCTTTTAAAAAAGATCAGCGAAAAAAATATTCTTTTCCTGAAAGGGTGGGTTGCTGTAAAAGCCCATGGAAGAAAACTTGTCAAACAGGTCAGTCTCTCAAGTATTGACGGGCTAGTTAAAAGAAAATTCACCTGTGATCTCCTGGTTGCCTCTGCCGGCATGACGCCGGTGACCGGCCCTATTACCGTGGCCCAGGGAAAACTCAAATATGATACCCACACCGGATTTTTCCTGCCGGACGTCATGCCGGAAAAAATGTATGCAGCCGGACGGATCATGGGTCTTGAACATCCCTTGTCCATTGAAACATCCGGGAAACTGGCAGGATTAAAAGCCGCTTTTGATTGTGGAAATTGTTCCATCCAGGAAATCGGCGAAGCCAAAAAGGATTTGGAAAACCTTTCCGGACCGGTCCGGGGAACAAAACTCGTCACAGCTCCTGTCAAAGGCCGCAAGAGTTTTATCTGTTTTGATGAAGATGCCACCATTAAAAATATCAAACAGGCCATTGGAAAAGGGTTTGACGTGCCGGAACTGATCAAGCGGTTTACCGCCACGGGATTAGGACCGGGCCAGGGCGGTATTCCGGGACATAACCTGCCCCTGTATGTGGCAAAATACCAGGCCCTGCCAGATATTTCCATCAAACCCACTAATGTGAGGCCGCCCCTGGTTCCCACATTCATTTCCACCTATGCGGGGGCAGGCCATCAGATGTTTAAAATAACCCCAATGGATGAGATGCAGAGAAAAGACGGCGGTGTTTTCAGAAATATCGGGGTATGGCAGCGGGCCCGCTATTTTTCCAGTGATTTTTCATGCCAAAAAGAAATTGAAAATGTCAGGACCAATGTGGGTATACTGGACGGTTCCACCCTGGGTAAATTCAGGATTTACGGTCCTGATGCAGTTAAGGCCCTTCAGAGGGTGTATGTTTCCGATATGTCAAAAATAAAAGAAGGCCGGGTCAAATACTCTGCCATGTGCACGGATGACGGTTGCGTCATTGATGACGGCGTTGTGGTGAAACAGGGGGAAAATGATTTTTATTTTACCACATCCACGGCAAGGGCAGGACAGACCGTGGAGTGGATACGGTATCATACCCGGTATGACGGATGGAATTTCGCCCTGGTCAATCTGACGGATTCCATGGGTGTGATCAACCTGTCCGGTCCCAATGCAAGAAAGGTGCTTCAGAAAATAGTGGATATGGACATCTCCAATGAAGCCTTTGGATTCGCTGAATATAAGGAATTCAAAATTCAGGATACGGTTCCGGTCAGGGCCATGCGCCTCGGGTTTATGGGAGAATTGTCCTATGAACTGCACGTGCCGTCTTCCTATATGAAATCGGTCTGGCTCATGCTAAAGGAAGCAGGCAAAGAATTTAATATCCAAAATTTCGGTGTTGAGGCCCAGAACGTGCTTCGTATGGAAAAATGCCATATTATCCTGGGCTCGGAATCGGAACAGAGAACCAATCTTCTGGATGTGGGTCTCGGTTTTCTCTGGGACCGGAAAAAAGCCGATGCAAAGACGGTCGGGGCCGTGGCCCTGCGTCAGGCAGAGAATGATCAGACCCGGTTGAAACTGGTGGGGTTTAAGATGGAAAATAATGGCCGGGTACCCAGAGACGGTTCTTTGATCGTGGATACAAAGGTCAGGGGATATGTCTGCACAGCCAGGAACAGTTTTTCGTTAAAAGAGGCTGTGGGTATGGCTCTGGTTGAAGCCCCCCTCGCCAAGACCGGCACAAGGCTGGAGATTTTTGAGGATGAGTGCGGTGATCACCGGATTTACGGCAAGGTCGTAGAAATGCCGTTCTATGATCCTGAAGGCAAACGGATGAAAATGTAAGGGAAAAATCATGAAAGAGATACAAAGAATTTCCCCGGTTGAGTTTAAAACAAGCCCTTTGAAAACGGAAAAAAGGAACAACTGGGAAGTGGTGATGGAGTACAGTGGTGAAGGTGGGGGGCCATACCTCGTGGACTTAAGCCACAAGCCCCGGTTTGATTTACAGGATGCCGGCCTTGCAGCAAGAAAACCGTTTGGTATCGGCATTCCCGAGACTTTTGGCAGCTCTGTTCTTGAAAACGGGATACTCGTGAACCGTATGAACCGGACCCAGGTGTCGCTGTACTGCCTCACCGGCCAGGACAATACGGGCCTGCCCGATGAACCCGGGTTTACGGATGTGACGGAATCAACGATATTTATAGCGCTGATCGGCAAAGAGGTGTTTTCAATCTGTGAAAAACTGACAGCCCTTGATTTTATGAATCCGGAAAGAAAAACACCTTTTCTTTATCAGGGCCCTTTTTCCCATGTGCCCTGTCAGATTGTGACATTGAGCCGGGACAAGGAAACATCGGGAATTCTTCTGACCTGTTCCAGGGGGTATGGAAGAGATATGATACATGCCGTTCTTCATGCAGGAGAGGAATTCAGCCTTAAGCCTGCCGGTGAGAATCGCTTTACAAGCTGGATTAAAAATTTATAAAATTCGGCCTGGCCGATATAATAAGCAAAAGGAGAAAAAAACATGACCAAGAAATACGATGCAATCATTATTGGTGCCGGTGTAATCGGGTCGCCCATTGCGTATGAGCTTTCCAAAATGGGGTATAAAACCCTGACCGTGGATAAGCTTGCCGATGCCGGAGAAGGATCAACAGCCGGTTCCTGTGCCATTGTAAGAGCCCATTATTCCACGGCTGACGGCGTGGCCATGGCCTATGAAGGGTTTAAATATTGGCTGGACTGGGAAAATTACCTGGATCATGTAAAAGATGAAAAAGGCCTGGCCCGCTATATGAACACAGGGTCTCTCCTGCTCAAATCCCAGGGCCATGACTGGAAAAAGGTGAAACGTAACTATGACGAGATAGGCGTCAAATATGAAGAATTGACCATTGAAAAGATCAAAGAAATGGTCCCGGTGGCAGATCTCCATGAATTCTGGCCGGTCAGGCGCCCGGAAGACCCGAAATTCTATGATGAGCCCACTAAAACGCTGGAAGGGGCTATTTTCTGCCCTGAAGGCGGATATGTCAATGATCCTACCCTGTCTGCCCACAATATCATGAGGGCGGCCGAGGCCAAGGGCGCCACCTTCCTGTTCAATGCAGAAGTGGTGGATATCCGGACCAAGGACGGCAGGACTGCAGGCATTACTTTAAAAGACGGCACGCAGTTTGATGCTCCCATTGTGGTCAATGTAGGCGGTCCGCATTCCTTTAAGATCAACAAGATGGCTCCCGGCGTCTGGGAAGGATGCAATATCAAAACCAAATCCCTTCGCCATGAGGTTATGTACTGCCCCTCACCGGAAGGCTATGATTATCTCAATGACGGGTATCACATGTCTGACGGAGATGTCGGCTGCTATGTCCGTCCGGAAGTGGGCAATACCTTTCTGATCGGCAGTGAAGACCCGGCATGTGATCCCAGGGAATGGGTGGACCCGGATGATTTTTATGCCGGAAAAGGCGGGCCTGGAAAGGATAATGTCCTGACCGATGCACAATGGAAAGCCCAATGCTATAGATTCGGTAAACGGGTACCGACCCTTCCTGTTCCGAACCAGCCCAAGGGGGTAGTAGATCTGTATGATTGCTCCGATGACTGGATTCCGGTTTATGATAAATCCGATTTGCCCGGATTCTATATGGCCGTCGGCACCAGCGGAAACCAGTACAAGAATGCCCCGGTTGTCGGCCGCATGATGGCGGAATTGATCGATGCCTGTGAAAAGGGCCTGGACCATGACAAAGAACCGTTTCAATATAAATTCAAATATATTGACCGGTCAACGGATGTGGGATTTTTCTCCAGGAAACGTCAGATCAACCGCAACAGCTCCTTTTCCGTAAACGGATAGGTTTTTTTTAAAATAGAATTGTGATCAATATATGCCGGTTTTTCAGCAACATTATAAAGCGTGCTTGAAAAACCGGCATGTCCGTTTTAAGGTAAGAATTACAGATTTTTGACGAATAATTGTTGGGAAAGAACAGCAGATGCAAATTTACGTTTGTGTAAAACATGTCCCGGATTCAGCCGCATACATCCGTATTATTGATAACCGCCATATTGATGAGAACATCACTTTTCTTTTAAATCCCTATGATGAACATGCACTTACCGAAGCCGTCAGGGTCAGGGATATGCATCCGGGTTCCGAAGTGATTGCAGTTTGCCTTGGGAAGGAGGATGCTGAAAAAACAATCCGTTCAGCCATGGCCATGGGCGCCGACAGGGGGATTCTGATCCTGACTGAAACCGGGCATGACAGCATTGAAACCGCTCTTATACTGAAGACGGCCATTGAAGAGGACGGGGTTCCCGGACTTATTTTTACAGGGAAAGAATCCATTGATGATCAGGGAATGCAGACCTTGTTCCGTTTGGGGGCCCTGTTTGATTTTCCTGTTGTCACCAATGTGGCCCGGCTGGAAATTTTGGCGGAAAAGGCTCTGGCTGATGCTGAATTTTCCGGCGGTGTCGTCAAAACCTATGAAATGAGCCTGCCTTGTGTCATAGGCGCCGGCAAAGGGCTGAACACGCCCAAATATCCTACTGTCCGCGATGTGATGAGATCCAGGAAAAGTCCGGTGAAAACCCTTTTATTACCGGATCTGAAAATACCCCCTGCCCAGGCAAGGATGGAGGTGGTTGAACTGATTCCCCATCTTCAGAAAAGGCAGCCTGTGGAAATCTCCGGGACAGATTCTGACATAGCCCAAAAAATTGTACAAATATTAAAGGATGAGGCAAAAGTGATATGATAAAACATATCGGTGTGATCATAGAACAGGATAACGGGATCATGAAAGCCGCCAATCTGGGGATGATCACCATGGCCAGGCAGAAGCACACCATTCTTTTTGCCCTGGTCATGGATGGGTCTGCCGGGGCCTTGAAAGAAAAACTGTCATCCTTTGGTATTTCAACCATCATCGAGATCCGGCTTGCCGAGGATTTTCAGGATAACCCGGATGTCAGGGCAAAAGCAGTGGCCAAGGCTGTAGAAAAATTTGAATTATCAGCCCTTTTCGGACTGTCAACAGCAATGGGTAAAGATCTTCTGCCCAGGATTGCAGCCATCCTTGATGGGTCCCTTGTCATGGATTGTTTTGATGTGGATCTTGAAAATAATATAGCCGGGACTTCCCGGTATTCAGGTAAGACCCTGGCTAAAATCAAAGTCAGAGGGCCAGTCCCTGTTTTCGGTATCAGGCCCAATGCAAGAGAACCTGTCCAAGAGCAGAAATCAGCCGGGATAATTCAATTTGAAGCCGTGTCCCTTGATTCGAAACTGTTGAGGGTGGTTAAGCGGGGTGAAACCGGGAAAGATTCAAAAATCAGTCTGACTGAAGCGGAAATAATCATTTCCGGAGGGCGGGGAATGAAAAACGGGGAAAATTTCAATCTTCTTTTCGAGTGTGCCCAAAAGCTCAATGCCGCTGTGGGCTCCTCAAGGGTTGCCGTGGATTCGGGCTGGGTCCCCTATGCCATGCAGGTGGGACAGACCGGTGAAAAGGTCAGCCCCAAAGTCTATATTGCCTGCGGTATCTCAGGATCAATCCAGCATTTTGCCGGTATGAAGACATCCGGAATGGTGATTGCCATAAACCTGGATGAAACCGCCGCCATCATGTCCAACTGTGACTATTATGCAAAGGCGGATGCTCTCAAAATCATACCGGAAATAACAAAACTACTGGAGACAAGCTGATGTGAAAAACAAACGGCAGTATAAAAAATTCCTGCTGGAACTGGACAGTGAAGGCTTCCTGTCCATTTTCGATGATTTCAGTGACGGCGTATTGGTAACAGATGCCGAAGGCATCATCGTTTACTACAATCGCGCCATGTCTCGGATTGATGAGCTTGATCCGGACCATGTGATTTCCCGTAAAATAACCGATGTATATGATCTCGACAACACCACCAGCCTGATCATGCAGTGTCTTGAAAAACAAAAGCCCATCATTGATTCCCCTATTTATTACCGGACCCGGATGGGGAAATTTGCCAATACCATCCATAATGTCATGCCTATTTTCAATAAACACAATCTGGTCGGGTCCATATGTTTTGTCAGGGATTATCATGCCATGGTCAGCACCATCGGGTCCATGCCGTTTCCCGGGAAAGACCAGCAGTATGACAGTTCATCCATCACCTTTGAAAGAATTATCGGACAGGACCCGGCCCTGGTGGATGCCAAGAACTCTGCCAGGATGGCTTCAAGCACGCCTTCCCCGGTCATGCTGTTCGGCGAAACCGGTACGGGCAAAGAGCTGTTTGCAAGGGCGATTCACAACCACAGTTCCAGGAGTTCAAAAAAATACACCCCGGTGAATTGTGCCGCTATTCCGGAAAACCTTCTGGAAGGGATTCTTTTCGGTACTTCCAGGGGGGCATTTACAGGATCAGTGGACAAAGCCGGGCTTTTTGAAATAACCCATAAAGGAACCATTTTTCTTGATGAAATCAATTCCATGCCAGTGGGGCTGCAGAGCAAAATCCTGAGAAGCATCCAGGAAAACAAGGTGAGACGGGTCGGGGATTTAAAGGAAATTGAAACAGATCTAAAGATCATCAGTTCCGTGAACAAAGATCCCCATGTCGATATTTCGGAAGGCGCCTTAAGATCTGACCTTTTTTACCGGCTGGGGGTTGTCTTTATCCATATCGTTCCCTTGCGTGAACGGATAGGGGATCTCGATCTTCTCGTAAACCATTTCATTGAAAAACACAATATCCTGCTGACCAAAAAGGTGAAGCGCATTTCCAATGAAGTTATGGAACTTTTCAGGTTCTACAGCTGGCCGGGTAATGTCAGGGAACTTGAACATGTGATTGAGGGGGCGATGAATCTTGTGGATAAGGATGAGGTGATCCGGATTCAACATCTTCAGACCCATTTTTCAAACCGGTCCGTCAAAGCCAAGCCTGAAATGTTCCGGGAAAAGCAGGCGGACAGGTTTATGGGAAATCGTAATGCCCATCTGGTCAAAGATCAATCCAATCATGAAAAAAGCATCCTGGAAAACACTCTTCTGGAACATCAGGGCAATATTACCAGGACGGCAGCGGCGCTGGGGATTTCAAGACAGCTTCTCTATTATAAAATCAAAAAATTCACTATCAGCCGCAACCCTGTCTGACCGGTTTTTTTAAAGGGGTCAGACAGGGGAGTTCCCGTTGGTGATCAGCAATTGATCCGGTTCCACCTTTTCAGGATAAGCGGCGGTCAAATCCTGAACAGGGATAACGGGGAAGGGCACAGGTCATCCATCCGGGCAAGATCTGCTGCAGCACAATATCCTTTTGACAGATATCCCTGTTCAAATCCCTTCTGGGTAATGATCTGAAGATGGGTGTGATAAAACCAGTTCCCGTTTTCATGAAAATCCCCGATATAGGAGAAGACCTCTCCTGCCTTGAATTCTTTTCCCTGGGCAGGGAGTTTTTCCCTGTTTAAATGGCCGTAAAAACTGTAAAACGTTTCAAAACAGGGGCTTTCATGCATCAAAAGGACGTGGGCCCCATAATTGCCTTCCCCTGCTTCATACCCGCTTTCCTTGACAACCGCGGGAAGCGGCGCGTGCAAAGGGGTTCCCAAGGGGACGATAATATCAAGCCCCAGATGATAGAACCGCTGCTCTTCAACCATCTGGGGACATTGGGACAATACTTTTTCCCGGTTTTCAAGATAGGAAGAAACCCCCCATGTATGCCGGCCTTTCATCATACCGTCCAGAAGGGTTTGAAATCCTTTCTGATCCCGGACATCAAGGGTTTCAAAAAGAGGGGAATCAATGGACATATCCACCACCAGGGGGTCGCCTGACAGATTCTTAAACACCGGCCAAATCTTCACCTTGTCACTGTATGCAATATAGGGGTATTTCATCATTTTTTTAACCTGCCTTAATTTAAGAAATCGGAAACCGGTTCTGCTTTTTCACCCCATTTGTGTCAAAAACAAAGGATGAGGTCAAGCAATAATCCACTTTTCCCAGCCGGGTCAGTATGATATACCGCGGAATGGTTTATATTCCATTTTTCCGATAGCCGTGCAGATTCTCGGGATGACCCGGTCTTTCCAAAGGGATCAGGATGTGATCAGTCCTGAGCGGACTCCCTTGAGAAAGGCCATGCAGTAGTCATCGTGCGCTAAAAGCATGTCAGCGGTTTTAATGGTGGCCATGATTCTTTCATCCAGAGGATCCAGTATGGCCGAATCCATGCCGGCCCCCATCATCAGGGTGATAAACGTCTGGTTGATGATCTTTCTCTGGGGCAGGCCATAGGAGATGTTTGAAAGGCCGCCCGTGATATGGACTTGCGGAAACAGCGTTTTGATTTCTCTCACGGCACCGAGGGCCATATTCCCTTTACAGGTGTCTGTGCTGATGGGCTGGACCAGGGGATCAATATAGATATCGTCCTTTTTCATACCAATGGCCTCAAGTTCAAAAACCAGTTTTTCCGCCCGCCTGACAATATCATCAGATGAGACAGGCATACCGGAATCATCCATACAGAGGGCGATAATCCTGCATGCCTTACCTTTGAGAAACCGGATCATGACGTCAAATCGTTCCTTTTCAAGGCTGATGGAGTTTATCATGGGTGGTTGATCCACCATGCCATAGGCCATTTCAAGGACGGCAGGGTCCGGGCTGTCCAGACAGAGAGGAACCCGGGCAATGGGTTGAATGGTTTCGATCAGCCATTTCATGTCTTCCATCTCATGCCCGATTCCGGCACCGGCATTGACATCGATAAAACCGGCGCCTGCGTCCTGCTGTTGTTGGACATCCATGCGGATATATCCGGTATTCCGCTCAATTACTGCGGTTTGAACCTGTTTACGGCTGGTATTGATTCGCTCTCCAATAATCCGGAACATTTGGTTTTCCTTTTCCTAAAATTCATATGAGCAGGGTTTTGGCCGTTCTGGCGGCTGAACCGGCATCAGGGGCATAGGCATCGGCACCGATGTTATGGGCAAAGTCCTGGGTAACCGGGGCGCCACCCACCATTATTTTGATCTGATCCCTTAATCCGCTTTCAACCACAGCATCCACTGTCTGTTTCATCATGGGCATGGTTGTTGTCAGAAGTGCGGACAGGCAGAGAATGCCGGCATTTTTTTCTTTGATTGCCTTTACAAATCCCTCCGGCGGAATGTCCACGCCCAGGTTATGGACCGTAAAACCTGCGCTTTCCATCATCATGGCAACCAGGTTCTTACCAATATCGTGAAGATCGCCTTTAACGGTTCCAATGACCACACATCCCCTGGAGGAGGATTCACCTTCTTTGAGAAAGGGTTTGAGAACCCGGAGGCCATTGGCCATGACCTGGGCTGCCATCAGAACTTCCGGGATAAACATATCCCCTTTTTCCATTTTTTCACCGATAATATCCATGGCAGCGATCAATCCCTTATTAAGGATATCCCCGGCCAAATTGCCGTTTTCAAGTGCATCTTTCACCAGTTGAAGCATCCTGGGTTCATCCAGGTTAACCAGGGATTCTTTGATATCATTGAAGTCAGTCATGTCAGGGTTCCTTTTTTTTATTTTTAATAATTTAAATTGAATACAAAGAATTGTCACCGGGTGCCGTTGGCGGCCGCGCCTAAGTGCCAGGAACCGGCTTCTTCCCGCATGATCCGGTCCATGATGACCGTTCTGCCTTCATCCAGCTCTTTTTTAAGGGTTTTTTTTGCGCCTGCAGGATCATGGGCTTTTAAACGGTCAATGAGCCTCTGGTGGATGTCAATCATATATTTGCCGGAACGGACAACAATCATGAATCTTGCCAGGCGGTCATGCACCCGGCTGATCTGATCGGCCAGCTCATCGTTTCCCGATGCTTTTGCCACCAGACAGTGGAAATTATGATTTTCATCTGCATAGCGGGAATAGGTTTCATCCTTGTCATCCGTATATCCGGCATGTACGGCTTCAAGTCCGGCAATCTGAATATCGGTAATTTTTTCAGCCGCCCTTTCCACTGCGGCCAGTTCGAGAATCTCCCGGAATTCAAGCATGTCATTGAGTTCTTTTAAGGTGACTGTGGTTATATAATAACCGGCCCTGGCTTTTATTGTGACAAGACCTTCCTGGTTAAGCATCTGGAGGGCGTCCCGGACAGGGGTGACACTGGTGCCGAATTCCTGTTTGAGGGTATCAATGGAAAGTTTTTCGCCCGGCCTTTTTTTTCCGGTAATGATTTCGGCCCTGATTTTTTTATGGATGGTATGTTTGGTTTCAGCATTGGATTTTCTAGGCATTCATGGTCTCCGGCGGGATGGTGATGTAATCGATAAAGGGTATAGGTCTACGCTTTTTCAAAACAGCAACAATCCATCCTTTTGATATAATTTAAAAACAATATGGCAGAAATACAATATTTTTAATTGATTTTCAATACATTAATTAATATATCAATTAATAAATGTGTTCATATCAATTAACAGAATCTAAAAGGATAACGATGATGATTAATGATTTTTCCATGGACTATTTTTCCTTAAAGGGAAAAACAGCCATTGTCACCGGCGGCAACAGCGGCCTGGGACAGGCTTTTTCAACAGCACTGGCCAAGGCCGGGGCCAATCTGTTTATCCCGAGCGCTTTGGCCGATAATGAAGAAACAAAAGAATTGATTGAAAGCCAGGGTGTAAAAGTTGAATTCATGCAGGTTGATCTGACGGAGAACGGATCTCCCGGAAAGGTGATTGACCAATGCCGCAGAATTTTTGGGGATATGGATATCCTGGTGAACAATGCCGGTATCTGTAACCTGAATCCTGTCCTGTCCTTTGATCGAAAAGACTGGGACCCGATGATTGATGTGAATCTGACCGCTGTGTTTGAATTAAGTTATGAAGCGGCAAAAATCATGATTCCGAAAAAAAGAGGGAAAATCATCAATATCTGTTCTTTGTTCTCTTATCTGGGCGGACAGGGATCTCCTGCCTATTCTGCAACAAAGCATGCCCTTGCCGGGTTCACAAAAGCCTATTGTGATGAACTGGCCCAATTCAATATCCAGGTAAACGGCATTGCCCCCGGGTATTATGCCACGAGGATCACTGCCGGAACCAGGAACGACCCTGTTTCCAATCAACGGGTCCTGGACCACATTCCGGCAAACCGCTGGGGAGAGCCCCTGGACCTCATGGGGGCGGTTGTCTTTCTTGCCGGCCGGGCATCGGATTATATCAACGGCCATCTCTTGGTAGTGGACGGCGGATACCTGGTGCGCTGAAAAATATAGGTCTGTCAAATCCCAAAAACAGGAAAAGGATACAGGGTCTATAAAAGATTAATTAAAGGAAAAATAAAAAATGGCCATTGAAAGGGACACCATTGTCAGGGAGCTTGTACGTATTGTGGGGCCGCAACAGGTCATTACGGATGAACAGGTTCTTAAAGAAAGCAGTCATGACCGGTTTCGGAAATTTGAAAGTATTTTCGGGGTTTATACCCGTCCTATACCGGCGGCGGTTGTCATGCTCAAAACCACCCGGGAGGTTTCAGATGTTTTAAAATACCTGAACCACCATCAGATCAACTGTATCCCCCGGACAGGAGGATCAGCCACTGAAGGCGGTCTTGAAACCGTTGTGGAAAATACTGTTGTGCTTGACGGGTCTTTGATGGACCGGATTATTAAAATTGACCCCTGTAATATGCTGGCAACCGCCCAGTGCGGGGTCAACCTTGAGGTCCTTGAAAACAGACTCCGCAGCCAGGGCTATACTACGGGACATTCACCCCAGTCCAAACCCCTGGCCCGGATGGGCGGATTGGTGGCCACTCGGAGCATAGGACAGTTTTCAACCCTATATGGCGGTATCGAGGACATGGTCATCGGTCTGGAAGCCGTGTTCCCCAACGGGAATATAACCCGGATCAAGAATGTTCCCCGCCGGGCCTGCGGACCGGACATCCGCCATGTAATCATCGGTAACGAGGGTGCATTGTGCTATATTACCGAAGTTACGGTAAAAATCTTTAAATATGAACCTGAAAACAATCAATTCAATGCCTATGCACTGGACCATATGGAAACCGGTTTTAAAATTCTCCGGGAAGTGCTGACCTCGGGATACCGCCCTTCCATTGCCCGGCTGTATGATGCCGGTGATGGCGCCCAGCATGGTTTCAACCAGTTTGCCGCCGGAAAATGCGTGTTGATCTTCATGTCTGAAGGCCCGGTACTTATTGCAAAAGCAACCTGGAAAGGGATTGAAGAAATCGTGGCTCAATATGATGAATGTCAAAATATCGATAGTAAAATTATTAAAACCTGGTTTGCAGGCTTAAACTGGGGGCCTGAAAAGATTGCAAAGGAACGCGAATTTATCCGTAAGAATCTCAATATGGGATTTACAACGGAAGTTTCCGGCAACTGGAGCTGTATTCAAGCCATTTATGAAAATGCCATAAAACGGATTCAGGAAGAATTCCCCCATGCAGGGGATTTGACAATGCTGGGCGGACATTCTTCCCACAGCTACCAGACCGGGACCAATATGTATTTTGTCTATGATTATAATATAGTAGATTGCAGGCCTGAAGAGGAAATCAGCAAATATCATATTCCCATCAATGCCATCATTGTTGAAGAAACCCTGAAAGCAGGCGGTTCAATGGTTCATCACCACGGCATCGGGAAATACCGGACCCCCTGGACCCGGGACGAACATGGGTCTGCCTATTATATACTGAAATCCCTTAAAGAGGTATTTGATCCCAATGGGATCATGAATACGGGAACCATCT
>Ga0156388_1035_pt1 | contig 17044 bp, 17 predicted proteins | sample RifOxyA3_FD_108032 | JGI IMG/M metagenome (GOLD analysis project Ga0156388, IMG submission 108032) | Desulfobacterales bacterium RIFOXYA12_FULL_46_15
CTTTTCCAGTCACCTGGAAAACTGGTGCGCTCTTACCGCACCGTTTCACCCTTACCCGTATCTGTAACCGATACAGGCGGTCTACTCTCTGTTGCACTTTCCTTCACGTCACCGTGACTCCATGTTATGGAGCGTCCTGTCCTATGGTGTTCGGACTTTCCTCCAGGCTTAAAACCCAGCGATCGTTTTGCCTGGTCAAACCGATTTTTCTTTTAATTCTTTATATAATATAGAATTCTACTGCATTGTGGACACGAAATCAATGACTTCCCCCTTTGAACCTCTATATACAGCTGGGGGGGGATATTCATAAAACACCCCATGCATACTTCATTTTTAACATTAACGACGGCAAGGCCCTGATTCATCTTTGATATCTTATTGAATCTGTTCATTAATGAAGGATCAAGAGTTTTTCCGATTTTTGCCTGACTTTCGAGATATTCATCAAGCATTTCTCTATCCTCAACAGTCTTTTTTTCAATGTCTTTTTGTTCCGATTCAATTTGTGCTTCAAGAAGTGAAAATCCCTTTTGGCTTTCCTGAACGAGTCCCTCTATTTTTTCCTTTTCATCAAGACGTTCAATTAATTCAGTTTCCAAGGCGTCTTTTCGTTTTTTATTATCATCGACTTCTCTTAAAAAAAGCTGATATTCCTTGTTGGTTTTAACCATCTTTAATTTTTCATTGCTTTTTACAATACGGTCATCAATCATCTTAATTTCTTTTTCAAGGTCACAACATATTTCTGAAGCTTTTACAAAATTATTTTTATTCTCTTCCAAAGCCATACCAAATTGTTTTAATTTTGAACATAGCTTATTCTTTTCTTTTTCAAACTTTTCCAGAATTCCTTTTAACCTTACAATTTCCGTCTCTGCCTCTTGCAGCTTTATCAACGTTTCTATATCTTGAACCTGATTGGGTGTGTCCTTCATTTTTTTATCCTTAAAATATAGTAAATGGGTCTCTATCTTCTTTATATTTTGTTAATTTTATATGGTAATTTACCGCATGAAAACCCATATTCAGCTTTTCAAAAAGCAAATCAACCACCATCTGTTCCGAACCAAAATGTCCAACATCAATCATCCCTTTTGAAACTTCTTCGACATGCCGTGCATCATGATATTTTACATCCCCGGTGATAAACACATCAGCCTTTGAATTTATAAACTCTTCAATGAGGGAGCCGCCGCTACCGGTGCACATTGCTACCGCTTCGACAATCATGTCCATGTTTCCTGTAACTCTAAGATATGACAGGTTCAATTTTTCTTTTATCTGGTTGGCAAGCTGCTTTAGCGTAAGTTTTGTATCAGGATATCCAATCCTTCCAATACCGGTTTGTTCATGTTTCAAACCATGAACTGAATGATCAATGATAAAAGGAGCTGTTTTTTTAAATCCAATGGCGGAGGCAAAATAATCATTTAAACCACCCATGGCCTTATCAAGGTTTGTATGAATAGAAATAATACCGATGCCATATTTCGCAGCAATTTCAATGGCTTTACCAGGCATCCGATCAAAATCGATAGTTTTTTCAGGATGAAGCATTAAGGGGTGATGGGTTATTATGAGATCAAAATTTTCATTTTTTGCAAAATTTAACAGTGGCAGGGAAGCATCTAATCCAATCAGGGCCTTTTTTACTTCCCCATTTATTGTTCCTACCTGGAGTCCTGAATTATCCCAGTCTTCTGATAAGTCAAAAGGAGCAATTTCATTGAGCAGAGTTAAGATATCCCGTATTTTAGGTATATTCATATTGTCTGTAAGCAAAAAAAGCGTGGTATATCACCACGCTTTTCGTTGTTTTGTATGCTCGATTTTCTTCAGGCACATTCATATGAGAAGTGAGCATCCTTTTATGCTTTCGGGTTCAATCATATAATGTTCCTAATTCTTTTTATTATGGTGGGCCCACCTGGATTCGAACCAGGGACCGACCGGTTATGAGCCGGTGGCTCTACCAAACTGAGCTATAGGCCCTTTTTGTGTAAAAACTTGAAATATATATTATAAATCCCCATTATATGTCAATATTTAATTCTCAATAAAGGTCTTAAGTTTTTTGCTTCTTGTCGGGTGCCTCAGCTTTCTTAATGCCTTTGCCTCAATCTGGCGAATACGTTCTCGTGTTACGGTAAAATCCTTTCCAACTTCTTCAAGGGTATGATCTGATTTTTCACCAATCCCGAAACGCATTCTGAGTACCTTTTCCTCCCTAGGTGTCAATGTTGCAAGAATTTTCCTAGTTTGTTCGGCCAGACTGAAATCAATGGCAGCATCCGAAGGAATGGAAAATTTTTTATCCTCTATAAAATCACCCAGATGGCTGTCTTCTTCTTCACCAATAGGCGTTTCAAGAGAAATAGGTTCTTTCGCAATTTTTAAGACGCGTCTGACCTTATCGATGGGTATATCCATTTTTTCAGCAATCTCTTCAGGGGAAGGTTCTTTTCCCATTTCCTGGACAAGATACCTTGATGTTCTGATCAGCTTGTTGATGGTTTCTATCATGTGAACGGGTATCCGGATGGTTCTTGCCTGATCTGCAATTGCCCTTGTGATCGCCTGCCTGATCCACCAGGTGGCATATGTAGAAAATTTATAGCCTCTTCTGTATTCAAATTTATCAACCGCTTTCATTAATCCGATATTGCCTTCCTGGATCAAATCAAGAAATTGTAATCCTCTGTTTGTATATTTTTTTGCAATGCTCACCACAAGTCTTAAATTTGCCCTTACCAGTTCTCTTTTTGCCGAATCTGCTTCTTTACGCCCGGTATCGACACAGTCAATAATCTTTTTTAAAAGTTTGGAATCCCCTTTTACCTCGTTTCTTCTCAAAGAGGTCTGGTGTATTATGGAATCAATATCCTGGAATAGAATTTCAGCACGATTCTGTGTTATGAAAGAATTTGCGATTGCCCAGGATACAAATTCGTTTTGAGAAGACATCTGATCCAACATTTTTTGCATTTTGACATTAAAAGTTTGAGCGCATCGGGTTAAAAGGTCTTCAATCTTATCAAACCAAACAATAGTAGTTCTGATATTTTTTTCTATACTATCAATCACATTGGTCTCAAATCGCCATTTTTTTAATTCTTCAAAAATAATTTCCGTATTATCTGATATTTCCTTGGAGATAGTTTCATATTTTTTTGATCCTTTTTTCTCAAGTGCCAACTGATCCCGTTTTGCCTGAAGTGTTTCGTGAATATCTTTAATCATTCTTAAGGAATCAAGAAATTTTTCCTGTTTTGAAACCTCATCGACAGCACCGTCACCTTCATCCACGTCTCTTAATACATGTTTGGGGCGAATGGATTTTCTTTCCATTTTATCACCATACATAAAAATTGTAGATAAAGAAATCGGGCAATCCAGCATGGATCTTAGAACATCTCGTTCTCCCCGTTCAATTTTTTTAGCAATCTCAATTTCACCTTCCCGGCTTAGAAGAGTTACCATGCCCATTTCCTTAAGATACATTTTTACAGGATCGGTTACAGCACCGAATTCAATATCGGCACGGTCTCTCTTTGATGAGAACATATCTTTATGAGATTGTTTTTCGATATCCTGATCATCCGGTTCTTCATCTTCAAACCTTCTTGAACTTTCATGACTTATTTTTTTGAGTGTAGCGTGGCTTCTTTTTTTATCCATGGCTTTCTTAATATTTTTTTTAATTTTTTCCTTATCAACCAGTTTTATACCAAGCTCTTTAAAATGTGTGAATACATCTTCTATTTGGTCAGGTGATTTCAAATCTTCAGTTATTGCATCATTTATTTCGGCATAAGAGAGAGATCCTGTTTCTTTTCCTTTTTTTATTAATTTTTCCATGGCTGAATTACTGATAGCCTTATTCGCTCCAGACTTATTTGTCTCTATTGCCATAAAATGCCTCCTAAAGGCTTAAAATTTTTATCGATGATGTAATTGCTGAATTTCTTCCTGCTTTTTTTTCAATAGTTCAATCAACTCAGAATTACAGTCCTTTTCCGCATTTATAATTTTATTAGTTAAGGTATTTTCCTTTTTTATTCTAACTCTAATAATTCTATTTATTAATGATAGAGCAGTCCTATGAATATCTTCTTCCGAAAAAAAATCATTAATGGCATAAGACGCTAAAAGTTCCTGATCCTTATCATTTTCCATTTTTGCCATAATACAATTAACAAAAGGCTTATTTTCATGGTTAACACTCAATATTTGCTTTGCAATATATTTTAACTTTTCAGAATAAAAATATTTAGTGGCGTCTTTTTTTTTTATTAAAGGAATCGTTTCAGGATAGTTAAGCATCATTGAAATAATCTGTTCTTCTCTCCGATCTGATTCAAGTATTTTTTTATCCTCTTTACTATAATTCAAAACCGAGACGGAGTTATCGAGATAATATTCCCTGACTTTTTCCAAAACAGCTTTTTCATCAATATGAAGGGTTTCTGCAAGCTCTTTGACGTATAAAGATCGCAATGCACTGTCTTGAATAAGAATCAAATGCTGTTTCATATCATCCAGAATTTTTATGCGTCCTTCAACAGAAGATCCATGGGTATTGATGGAAACCTGTAAAAGAAATTGCATTACGGTTCCTGCATTTGTAGCAAGCTGTATGAAGGATTCTTTGCCATAGTTTAGCATATATGAATCAGGGTCATTTCCATCCGGAAGAACAAGTATTCTAATATCCACACCTTCTTTCAGAAAGGTTTTAATACTTCTTTTGGCTGCGTTGATACCGGCAGCGTCGGAATCGAATACAAGCACCATTCTTGTGGAATATCCCTTGAGAATTCTGACATGATCCGACGTCAATGCAGTTCCAAGGCTTGCGACCGTATTTTTTATACCCTGTTGATATAAGGATAAAAAATCAAAATACCCTTCAACGATATAGACGAATCCTTCTTGCCTGCAAAATTGCTTGGCACTGTGAAGACCATAAAGAATACGGCTTTTAGAATAAACAGGCGTTTCCGGAGAATTAAGATATTTGGGCATGCCGTCATCCATTACCCGACCGCCAAAACCTGCCACTTGCATATTCACATCAAAGATCGGAAATATAATACGGTTTCTGAACCGGTCGTAAAAACCTTGTCCTTGCTTTCTTTCTAACACCAGACCAGACTGAGCTGCATTTTTATCCGAAATCTTATGCTTTTTAAATAACCTGACAATTGTGTCCCAACTCTCTGGAGAGTAGCCCAGTTTGAACTCCTGTATAATATCCTCAGAAATCCCTCTTTTTTTAAGATAATTTCTTGCATGGTCCGCCTGTTTTGATCCATTTAGAAGATCATGATAATATCCCATGACGGTTTTGTTAATTCGAAACAAAACCTCCTTGAATTCAATTTCCTTTTTGATCAAAGGGCTCAGGGCAACATTATCAAGTTCGATATTATATTTTCTGGCAGCCATTTTCACTGCTTCGGGAAATGAAATTCCATGGTATTTCATTAAATAGGACAAGACATTTCCACCCGCACTGCAACCAAAACAATGAAAAATCTGTTTGCCTGAATTTACGGAAAAAGAAGGAGTTTTTTCAGAATGAAAAGGGCACAATCCGAAATAGTTCATCCCCGCTTTTTTTAAAATAACAGATTCGGAAATAACATCTACAATATCTGAAATATTTAAAATTTCTGAAATTTTTGCTTCAGGAAAAAACATCGAAATCGAGCTGACTCCAAAAATAACGGTTATGAAAATAGAATAAATAATTTAATTATTTAAAATCACATGTCAATCATTATCATTTATGATAATAGCTATTTTGAAATCCTTATAGCCTCTTTCAAATCCAGAGTCCCTTCATAAAGGGCTTTTCCTGTAATAATGCCTGTCACTCCTTTATATTCAATTTTAAGAAGATTTTTTATGTCCTGAATAGTGCTGACGCCACCTGAGGCAACAATGGGTATGGAAACAGCATCTGCCATAGCTGCTGTTTCTTCGATATTCGGACCTGTCTGCATACCATCCCTGTGTATATCTGTAAAATTGATAGCTGCAACGCCGCAATATTCAAATTGTTTTGCAAGGTCGATGGCTTTTGTCTCAGATGTCCGGCTCCATCCTTCTACGGCAACTTTACCGTTTCTTGCATCAATACCGACTACAATTTGGCCACTGTATTTTTGACAGGCATCTCTGACAAAGTCAGGGTTATAAAGCGCTTCACTTCCGATAATAACTCTTGAGACACCCATGTTCATATACATTTCAATGGTTTTAAGATCCCTAATGCCGCCTCCCACCTGTATGGGGACGTGAATATTGGATAAAATATTTTGGATGGCTTCAAGATTTCTTACTCCTTTTGCAAAGGCTCCATCCAGATCCACAACATGGATAAGGCTTGCCCCTTCATTTTCCCATCGTTGTGCCATTTTTAGAGGGTCTTCAGAGTATTGAGTTGTCTCTTCCATGCGGCCTTGTAATAGACGCACACATTTGCCTTGTTTGATATCAACAGCAGGTATGATTATCATGAAAATTCACTATATCTTAAATGTAAAAAATATTTTAGCGTAAAAACACCTAAATGCTTCCCTTAGTGGACAGCACCCCCAAAATTTTTTCATTTATTCGGGAAGCCATATGTAAAGATCTTCCAAATGCTTTAAAGATGGATTCAAGAATATGATGTTCATTGGCACCATAATAGGAATTAATATGTAGATTAAATGCCCCCTGAATACATAAGGCCTGAAAAAACTCTTTTGCAAGTTCAATATTGAATTGACCTTTAGCTTTGAGGTCGTGGGGAAAATTATAGATTAGATAGGGTCTGTTGGAAAGATCAATCGTAACTCTTGAAAGTGCTTCATCCATGGGTACACAGATGTCACCGAATCGTACTATTTGTTTTTTGTTTTCAAGAGCCTTTAAGATTACCTGGCCTAAAACCAATCCGATGTCTTCAACAGTGTGATGATAATCAACCTCAAGATCACCTTTTGCATCAATTTTTAGATCAAAAAAGCCATGGACGGCAAAAGCGGTAAGCATATGATCAAAAAACGGAATCCCCGTAGTAATTTCGGTTTTGCCAGTCCCATCTAAATCGATAAGGATGGATATATCAGTTTCTTTGCTCTTTCGAGAAGCAGTTGCCTTTCGATCCATTAAAATCCCTTAAAGCTGTTTATCCGACATTAAACCATTCTTGAATTATACTGATAATATGAGTTTTTAAATTTATAAAAATAATACAACATTGTCAAACCTTTTTTTTACAATGTTTTTTTGATTGCAAAGCTTTTTGTGAATATTTATAATAGGTTAAACAAGTCTAAAGACAACCTCATCTTTTGCCGGAGCATTTAAGAATGAATGTCATGACAAGAACATATAGCAACGGATATTCCGTCGATCCAACTTTTCAGCCATTTGAAACCAACAAGAGCTTAGGTCAAAATGATCCGGATAGAAATAAGGCTTATGCAACCAATAATTCATCAGAAATAATATCCGGGAATGATCCGGCATTTACCCAAGCGGAAATAAAACTGCTTGAAGAACTCAAAAAAACAGATACTAAGGTTAAACAGCATGAAATGGCACATATTGCCGCAGGAGGACAATATATCACCTCTGGTGTAAATTTCACATACCAACAAGGGCCTGACGGTAAAAATTATGCTGTAGGCGGCGAAGTCAGGATTGATACTTCGCCTGTTCCAGGAGATCCTGAAGCTACCATCAAAAAAATGAATAAAGTCAAAAGCGCTGCCCTTGCTCCGGCCGACCCTTCTCCTCAAGATCTTAAAGTGGCAGCCGACGCAAGGTCTGAGGTATCCAAAGCCCTTTCGGAATTAATGATATCCCAGGTAAAAGAACAGGCAACTGCTAATGAAAAAAAGGCGTTCGGCAATCTTAAAAAAGCTGCTGATTCTTATGAAAAAATAGGCTCAATACCGGACAAAGAGATATCCTCTTTTCAAATCGCTATATAATTCAACCCTTTTCAGGTGAAATTCATTTGCTTACTTGATTAATCGGATGATCTGCTTGAATTGATCGCCCTGTGCGGCTTGCATTAATTCGAAAAAAATCATTTCAACGCTGGTGGCTTCTCCGCCAGCCTTTATGATTCTCTGAATACCAATCTCTTTATTTTCTCTGGTTCTGGAAGACACACAATCCGATACAATCTGAATTTTACAACCTTTTTGGATTAAATCATATCCGGTCTGAAAAACACAGATGTGTGTTTCGATTCCCGTCAGCAGAACCTGACTTCTCCCTGTTTTTTCAAATTTATCCATGAATAAAGGTTCACCACAGCATGAAAATGAGAACTTTTCAATAGGTTCGAGCCCACTCATATATTTTGAAATTTCTTCGGAAGTGGGACCCAGATTATTTGGTATCTGCTCCATCCAGATTATCGGAACACCAAGTATTTTCATACCTTGAATCATAATCTGAAGTGATTTGAATAAATTTTCCTTTTCATACATAAGCTGAGCCAGTTGTCCTTGGACATCAATCAAGAGCATTACGGTTTTATTTAAAGCAAACATTCAACACCTCCTCAAAATCAAAGCCTGCTAAAACACAATTTGCAATCCCGGCAGTTTTTTGTTAATCCAACACCAAGTTCGGTGAATTATATTGGAACATAGTTTTTTATTTTAATATCATAAATAAAAATTTTTGCAACCAGCATGATTATTGCAGTATTCATCATTGAATGGAACCCCTTATAAGGAGTCACCCCCGTATGATTACATCAGTAACCAGCAATATATCAGCTTTGCAGGCATTCTCAAAACAGATGGCGGTCAGTGCCAATAATGTTGCAAATGCCCTTTCTGATGATTTCAAGAAAAGCCTGGCTATAAATACCGAGGGTGAAAATGGTCTGGTTCAGACCATTATAACAAAAATCGATATTCCCGACTCCCTTGTCGATGACCCCCTAACCACGACCGGGGGATTAAAAGAGCTATCAAACACCGACATTGCCGAAGAATTGACCGATCAGATAATTACATCTCAAGGTTTTAAGGCCAATACCAAAGTGATCAAAACCTACGAAGAAACTATCGGATCTTTAATTGACCTTATTGGGTAAATTTATGACAAAAAATGTCGCTTAGACCCTGTTCCTATATAGATAAAATTCTGAACCACAACAGATGAAACAGGTTAACATATATATTTTCTTATGGATATTAATGTGTGCGTTTTTTTCATGCGCTTCACACAAAAGGGCGGCATATGAGCACCATATGCCGCCGGATCTACCTCAACACCAACCTTATGATTCTTTTAACAAACAATTAAGCCAAAGAAAAATCATTGCACAATATGCTATTAACAGTTTAGGGATGCCATACAAATGGGGAGGACAGTCGCCAGAAACAGGATTTGATTGCAGCGGTCTGATTGTATATACCCATCAAATGGCTGATATTATTATACCCAGAACCGCAAACGCTCAATTTGAAAATGGCAGGGTTATAACACTACAAAATTTGCAAATTGCAGATCTTGTTTTTTTTAAAGATCTGAGAGGGAATAAAGATTATCATGTCGGGATATATATGGGTGACGGCAGATTCATCCATGCACCGGGAAGAGGCCGAAATATAACCTATGATTTTTTAAATGCCCCGTATTTTATAGATCATTTTATTGGTGCACGAAGTTATCTTTGATATAACAAACAAAAGCTTAAAAAAATCTCAATTGCTCATTTGCTGCATGGTACCGAAGAGAGGACTTGAACCTCCACACCTTGCGGTACTAGATCCTAAGTCTAGCGTGTCTACCAATTTCACCACTTCGGCCTGAGTCAAAAGGGGATTAAATACTTGTTGGTGCCGAAGGGGAGATTCGAACTCCCACAAGCATACGCTCGCCAGTCCCTGAAACTGGTGCGTCTACCAATTCCGCCACTTCGGCATTAAGCTTTTTCCCACAAACCCGTATACGGGTAATAAAAGATTGCTTAAAAACGACAGTTAGGCTATATATACGTCCTTATAAACTTTGTCAAGATTATTGTTTCAAATAGAAAAGGAAGACATGCAGTTAATCGAAAATATAAATAAGATACAAACACCATTTAAAAATGCTGTTCTTACAATTGGTAATTTTGATGGTGTCCACAAAGGACATCAGAGCCTTTTTCAACAGGTGATTAAGAAAGCAGGACAAATTCACGGAACTTCCGTTACTATGACGTTTGATCCGCATCCATTGCAGGCTCTTGGAATTTCAGGCCCTCCACTGATTACAAGAAGGGATCAGAAACTTGAACTGATTGAAAAGTGTGGAATCAATGTGCTCTTGTGCATTCCCTTTAACATGGAATTTGCCTCAATCACCGCTCATGATTTCATTGAAGATATACTTGTGAATAAAATCGGCATGAAGGCCATCATTATAGGTGGGGATTATTCTTTTGGAAAAGACCGGATTGGTAATACAAACCTCCTGATTGAGGAAGGTAAACGGCTTGGATTTGAAACTATTGTTTCTAAATGGGAAACCATAGGCGGATCTAAAGATGAAAGAATCAGCAGTACCCGAATAAGGGAAATCGTGATGGAAGGAAAAGTCAATCAGGCCTACAAATACCTTGGCCGCCACTATCAGATTCGCGGTAAAGTTATAAAAGGCCGGCATCGGGGTGGAAGTCAGCTTGGCTTTCCGACTGCCAACATCAAATTGCATGACGAATTATGCCCGAAACTTGGTGTTTATGCGGTTACTGTGGAAACAGTAAAGGGAAAGTTTAGAGGAGTTGCAAATATAGGTTTTTCTCCAACCTTTGATGATCATCAGTTCACCATAGAGGTCCACATCCTTGATTTCAACCAGGATATATATGCGACAAGAATCAGAGTAAACATGATCAAAAGGTTAAGGGATGAAAAAAAATTTGCCAGCATCCGGGAGCTTTCTGATCAGATTAAAAAAGATATTGAAATTGCAAAGGAAGTTTTTGAAAAAAATGACCATTCGTAATATTTTAACTTATCCGGAAAAATCCTTGATGCAGCCATCTGCGAAGGTTGAATCCATCGATGATGAAATCAGAACATTAATCACCGATATGGGTGAAACCATGTTTGATGCACCTGGTGTAGGGCTTGCCGCCCCCCAAGTGGGGGTGAACAAAAGGGTTATTGTTTATAATATCCATGCCGGAAATCCGGATGATGATGGTTCCACCAATGAATTCAAAGCATTGATCAACCCGGAAATTTTGGAAGCATCCGGCAGTATTATCTCTGAAAAAGAAGCCTGTTTAAGCGTTGTGGATTACAGCGCAGATGTAAAGCGGTATGAAACAGTAGTGGTAAAAGCACTCAATATTGACGGAAACACCATTGAATTCAAGGCTGATGGTATTCTCTCAGTCATTATGCAGCATGAAATCGATCATTTGGACGGAATCTTATTTATCAATCGAATCAGTGTATTAAAAAGATCTCTGTATAAGAAAAAACTTGCAAAAGAACTGAACAGCAATTGAAAAATACACCCCGAATCATTTATATGGGAACTCCGGAATTCAGTGTTCCTGCCTTAGAACGTCTGGTTTTTCAGAAAGATTTCACAGTCTGCCTTGTTGTTACACAACCGGACCGTCCCAAGGGAAGAGGGAAAAACCTCATGCCCTCCCCTGTGAAAAAAGCAGCTTCAGAGCTTGGCGTTGAGGTGTTTCAACCGGAAAAAATCAACACCCCGGGATCAGCAAATAAATTATTATCCCTTGAACCTGATTTTTTTGTGGTTTCTGCATTTGGGCAGATTCTATCCCAAACCATTTTATCTATTCCAAAGATTTATCCCATTAATATTCATGCATCTCTTCTGCCAAAATACAGAGGGCCCTCCCCTATTCAGGCAGCCATTCTCAATATGGATGACCAAACAGGTATTACCACAATGGTCATGGCAAAAGAAATGGATAAAGGTGACATTCTGCTTTCCAAAACCACCCCGATATTGGAAAATGATACTGCCGAAGACCTTCATAGAAAATTGGGAGAAATCGGGGCCGATCTCATAGTCGATACCCTCCACGCCGTCCTTAAAAAAGAATGTTACCCCATAGCTCAGGATCATTCAAAGGCAAGCTATGTCAAGATGTTAAAAAAAATTGACGGAAAAATAGACTGGACTCTTTCAAGTCGGAAAATCAAGGCTCATATCAATGCCATGACACCCTGGCCCAGCGCTTTTTCATCGCTTTTCGACAAACCGGTAAAAATTTTTAAAACCACTGCCGTAGAGCAACCCTGCCCCTTTGATTCTGGGGTCATTTTTCTTTGTGACAAGGCCGGTATCCATGTTGCAACAGGAAATGGAAGCATAATTATTCAGGAAATGATGGGAGCTTCAGGGAAAAGATTAAAAGCCGCGGAATTTTTATGCGGTCACCCCATTGTTCCCCCGCTGAAATTTGATTTCTAAATGATGAAGGCCCCCCGTCATATTGCCCTGATAATTCTTCTTGACTGGCATAAAGGACCCCGGACGCTTGATCAAAGCCTTGAAATGCATTCAAAAGAGATTTCAGGACTTCAAAAAAATGACAGAAGCCTTTGTAATGCCATCATCTTTGGGGTCCTGCGAAAAAGAGAAACCATAGATTGGATAATCCGTTCATTTTCCAATACCACCATTGAAAAAATAGATATCATCTCTTTATACATCCTGAGGATAGCCCTGTTTCAAATTTTATATATGGACAGAATCCCGGCATTTGCAGCCATTCATAATGCAGTTGATATTTCTAAAGCCTTATCCGGAAGAAAACCATCCGGATTTATCAATGCCATCCTGAGAAAAGCTGCTGAAAATCATTCGTCCATTTCTTTACCGGATGAGAAAACAGAACCGGAAAAATTCATATCAGTAAACTATTCCCTTCCCTTATGGCTTTCCAAAAAATGGATCCGGGCCTTTGGTATTCATCAGACAGAACATTTATGCCGGCAGATCAGCATCATCCCCCCTATCACCATATGCTGCAACCGGTTAAAAACAAATCGGGACTCTCTTTCAGAACAGCTTGATTTAGACGTAAAAAATATTCAAATAACGGGTTATGCAACCCAGGGGATGTGTTTTTCAAACCCGATTCGTCCGGTACAGGAATTAAAAGCTTTTCAGCTTGGCCTTTTTCATGTCCAGGATGAAGGAGCCCAGATTGTTACCGAGTACCTTGCCCCTGAGCCTGGAGAAAAAATCCTGGATTCTTGTTCAGGATTTGGTGGTAAAACTTTTTATATCTCACAACTCATGGATAATAAAGGGCTTGTGATTGCAACTGATATTGAATCCGAGAAGCTTGAAATGCTTCAAGCTGATGCAAAAAGGCTTGGCATTAATATCATTCAGACAAAACCCCTGAATATTCTAAAGAGTTCAATTAAAGACTTTGATTTTTATTTTGACCGTGTTTTAATCGACGCTCCCTGTACAGGACTCGGAGTTTTACAACGAAACCCGGATACAAAATGGAAACGGTCCAAAAAAGATATTGAACGGCTCTCGGCCAAACAAAAAAAAATGCTCAATTCCGGTGCCAATCTTGTCAGGCCCGGAGGCATTCTGGTTTATGCCGTCTGCTCCTGTGAAAAAGAAGAGAATGAGGATGTGATTTATTCTTTTTTAGAAAAGCGTAAGGATTTTTTGATTGATAAAGATTTCCATTCTGATAAATACTCTTTATTTATTACCAATCAAGGATTTTTAAAAACCTATCCTGACCCGAAGAATATGGATGGTTTTTTTGCTGCCCGGTTGATTAGGAAATCAAAAAAAAATTGAAACCTATTTTTAACGACGTACTGAAACATAACTGAATATTCAGGAGAACCATTATGGGAATCATTGCCCCCTCCATTTTATCAGCAGATTTTACCCGGCTCGGCGAAGAATTAAAAGCCATTAAAAATGCCGGTGCAGACTGGATACACATTGATGTCATGGATGGGCATTTTGTCCCTAACATTACCTATGGACCCATTATTGTCGAGGCTTGCAAACGAGCCTCAGACTTAGTACTGGATGTGCATCTGATGATTGAAAAACCGGATATGATCATCCCTGAATTTGTAAAAGCAGGGGCAGACTATATTTCAGTCCATGCAGAAGCCTGCACCCACCTTCATCGGAGCCTTCAGCTTATCAAAAGTTTTGGTATAAAATCCGGTGCGGCATTGAACCCTGCAACTCCAATATCTGCCATCGAATATGTGCTGGATCAGACGGATTTCATCCTGATCATGAGTGTTAATCCGGGTTTCGGGGGCCAAAAATTCATAGAATCCAGTATTGATAAAATAAAAACCTTATATAGGATGATTAAGGAAAAAAATCTAAAGACAATTATTCAGGTGGACGGCGGGATAAATAAAGACACTATTCGCTCCGTTTCCAAAGCTGGGGCATCTTCTTTTGTAGCCGGGTCTGCCATTTTTCATACTGATGATTATCAGGAAACCATTTCTTTGCTTCGAGAGAATATGATTGAAACAGCAGATGAGCATAATGATGTTGAAAAATAAAGCCAATTATACCATTATTTTTATTCTGACCCTGGTTCATTTTACCGGTGATTTTTATTCTTCGTTTTTTACACCCCTATTACCGGTATTTGTCGACAAATTCAACCTGTCGCTTGCACAAGTGGGGCTGCTGACCGGGATTACAAGATTGTTGGCATTTATCGTTCAGCCGGCTGTGGGGTATATGGCTGATCGCCATGAAACAAGAACTTTTGTTTTAACAGGTCTCTTTTTAGCACTCTTCTTTATCCCATTTTCTGGCATTGCCACAAATTACTGGGTTCTCCTCCTGGTTCTTTGCCTTGGTTCCATTGGCTCATCCATGTTTCACCCGGCCACTACCGGAATGGTACCGCTATATTCCGGAAACCGGAGCGGATTCAGCCTTTCAATTTTTAATACCGGAGGAACCCTTGCCTTTGCCGTTGGTCCGGTATTCATTACCTGGTATGTGGCAAAATTCGGTCTTGAAAAAATGCCTTATACAATTGTTTTAGGTGTCATTGTCTTTATTTTCTGTATCCGACATCTTCCGGTTCCCATCAGCGAAAATCTTTCCCATCTCGGGTTTTTAGGCTCCATGAAAGAAATGCTGGGCAAGGTCTACAAATCCATTTTACTGATCTGGATCGTCATGGTTATTCGAGCCGTTACATCACAGACGTTTATGACGTTTATGCCCATTTATCTGATAAAAAACGGCCATACTCTCGTTTCAGTAGGATTTATCGTATCCCTGTTTACTCTGGCCGGAACCCTCAGCGGTCTTCTGGCCGGCTGGATGTCGGATAAAACGGATTTCAAAAAGCTGTTTTTTATTTTTCATATATTGATGACCCCTGCCATGCTCTTGTTTTTATACCTGCCGGGGCACTTTGTTTATCTGGGTACATTTCTTGCCGGTTTCATGGCCCTTGCCTCACTTCCATTGGGTGTGGGCATGGCTCAGAGACTTGCGCCCAGATCCAGATCCATGGTCTCAAGTCTCATGATGGGATTTGCTTACGGCCTGGGCGGAGCCGTGTCACCTATTGTTGGAAAGCTTGCAGATATTTACGGTCTTGAATCGGTTCTTTTATACTCGGCCTTTGTACCGCTTATCAGTTTGGTGTTTATCCTGAAATTTCCAAAGGTTGAATAAACAGTCAGAATTTTTCCATCTGCCAGACCCTTGAAACAATTTTGCCGACTTTTTCAACAGCTCTATCCATTGAACCCGTCATAAGACATTCACTTGGCTTATGAACATCCTGTCCATCGCAAATACCAATGCAGACCGCAGGTACATTTTCAGAAAAAGGGATATTGGCATCGGTTGAACCGGATTTGAACTTGGCATCATTAAATCCGGTTTCAAGAAACACTGAATGGCACAAACTGATCAATGGTGAAGCTACGGAAATCATTCCGGATGGCCGGTCCCCTATCTTTTCCGTTGTAATTGTAATATCGTCCATGGAAAATTTATCGATCATCTGTTTTACTTGTTGAACCATATGGTCAAGCCAGTCACAGGTTTCAGACCTTAAATCCAGCAGGAGAGAGGCTGTCTGGGCTATAGTATTGATGGAGGTGCCTCCCGTGATCACACCGATATTGAATGTGCTCCTTGGTTCCACAGTAACAGACAGCTCTGTCAGTACGGCAGCAAGCTTTACAAGCCCATGAACAGCGCTTGAATTTCCAAAATCGTGCCAGCTGTGCCCGCCCCGGCCATGGGCCGATATTTTAAATCTTATGGAACCGACTCCCCTGGTATAAATACAGTCAGCCCCGGATGACCCTTCAAGAACAATATAGGCAATGGGATTTTCTTTGATTGTTCTTGCAAACGCTTCCTTCATGCCCCTGAGATCCCCGGTCCCTTCTTCACAGGCATTTGCCACAAGAATAATGTCACCCTCCGGTCTTTCACCCATGCACTGCAGAATATGTTTCATCATTAAAAGAAAAGCAACCCCGAGAGAATTGTCGCCGATTCCAGGCCCAAAAATTTTATCTTCCTCTATCCGGACAGAAAGGTCACAGGAGCTGTCAAAAACCGTATCAAGATGGGCGCTGACCACCACAGGGTGTTTTTCCCCTCCTTTAATCCGTGCATAAACATTATTCACGGAATCAATGAAAACTTCGGAAAAATTCTCATCCACAAACCGGTTTTTGACATACCTGGCGCGTTTGGCCTCCTCAAATGTCGGAGAAGGAATCTGCTGGATCGCTATGGCTTCTTTGATAATTTTTTTAACAAGTTCCGGAATTGGTTTACCCACAATAACCTCAATCTATATGAAAAATATTTAAATCATGGTATTCAAGACAAATTTAAACCCGTAAAAATCAGGTTTTATATGAATATATCAAAGGTTGTTCTGGTTCAACCACCCATAGAAGATTTTTATCTGACAAAAAAAAGGACTATCCCTTATGGGCTTGCCTGCATTGCCACGGCCATCAGGGATAAAGGGTTT
>Ga0156388_1036_pt1 | contig 16945 bp, 15 predicted proteins | sample RifOxyA3_FD_108032 | JGI IMG/M metagenome (GOLD analysis project Ga0156388, IMG submission 108032) | Desulfobacterales bacterium RIFOXYA12_FULL_46_15
ATTTCAGGCTGGCCGAAAATGGCTTTCTCAGATGCCAGAACAATATCACATGCAATGGCAAGTTCCATGCCTCCGCCGAGACATGCACCGTTAACAGCCGCTATGACCGGAATATCGATCATGTTGATCATCTCGAAAATCCGGTTAAACGTAGCCACCATCATATCAACGTTGTCAGGTTTATGGTCCCCGACTTCCACGCCGGCGCAGAAACTCTTTCCTTCACCTGTGATCACCAGGCATTTTAAATCCTTATCTGCAGCAATCTTTTCAAGTTCCAGATTAAGTTCGATCATCATGGGAATATCCAGGACATTGTGCTTGGGTCTATCCAAAGTGATCCTGGCAACCTGTTCATCTTTTACAATTTTTAAAAATTTAGGCTCTGCCATGTCGGCCTCCTGAAATATAAAAGTTTGTGATTTAATCCTATCCTCTGATCACTCTCGGTGTAATCATATGATGCTGGGGACAGATGGATTTCGGATTCTGGTAACAAGCTCCTGCAAAAGCCTTCAGATAATCCCGCAATCTGTTCATCTTTACGACTTCATCCACCATGCCGTATTTTGCACAATAGGCCGGTCTTGAATTGTCATAGTATTCCTTGGCCTGCTCGTTCATTTTCTCGATAATAGGTTCCAGGGGGCGGCCGGCGTCCTTTTCCTTTACAAGCCGTCTTGAAAAACTGGCTGCCGCTGCTGTCTCACCATGCATAACATAGATTTCAGTGGTGGCGATGCCCAGGGTAAAGGCATTGTGACGGTTGGCCGTGGGCCCGCCCATGACATAGTGGGCCGCTGCCGTCCCTTTTCTTAAGGTGATGAGAATCATGGGGACGTCGGTCTGCTGGATGGAATAGATCAGGGACTGGCCAAGACCTAAGAGCTCTGCCTTTTCGGCAATATCCCCGACATCAATGCCGGATGTGTCCTGGAACCAGACCAGGGGAATCCGGTCGCGGCCGCAGAGGGTGACAAATTCATTCATCTTGATAAGACCCTGGCGATAGAGTTTTCCGCCGATCCCGCCATAATCTGCATATTCAGGATAATGTTCGCCCAGCCAGCCCTGGTTGTTGCCGATCATGCCGACAAGGAACCCATCCATTTTTACAAGACCGGTGTAAATTTCAGGGCCGTAGTCAGGCTTAAATTCCATGTGTTCGCTGCCGTCCACAAGACGGGCAATGATTTCCTTGAAATTATAGATCTGTTTCTGGTTAAAGGGCATGAGACGGTACAGATCGTCTGAAGAGAATCTGGGTTCCTTAGGTTCCGCCACCCTGAAAAATTTGGGATTATAAGCCGGCATGTCCTTCATATAATCTTTGAGACCGTCCAGAACCCCGGTTTCTTCTTCATACACATACCTGAAAAATCCGGTTTCATTGTAATGGATGTCCACTGATCCGGGGGGCTTTTCCTTGTATTGTTTTGCATTGGCAATGAGCTGTTCCGCACCTTCCAGGTCAAAATAGCCTTTGGGGGACATACCGCTCAGGATACCGCCGCCGCCCACGGCAATATTGCAGTTCTTGTGGGCAAACAGGATGGTCGGGCTGATGCCCTGGTATCCGCCGCCGGCCGGATTTGTGCCGTAGATCCCGGCCAGGACCGGGATTCCCATCTGCTCCAATTCTGCATGGCGATAGAAAGTGGTGCCGCTGCCTCTCCGGTTGGCATAGAATTTTTCCTGCTGGGTCAGCTTTACGCCGCTGCAGTTGACCAGCCAGACCAGGGGAATGTTCAGGCGCTTGGAAAGATTGGTGGCCCTGAAAATATTTTCCGGTTGTCCCGGAATCCATGCACCGGCCATGACCTTGTTGTCAAACCCGGCCACGACGCACCATTTGCCGGAAATTTTGGCCAGACCGTCAATGACATTGGTGGTGCCTTCCTCATTGTCTTCAGGATTAAAAATAGTGTGAAGGGGTATCCAGGTGCCCGGATCAACCAGGTAATCCAGCCGCTGCCAGACCGTCATTTCCCCTCTTTGATTGATTTTTTCTGTCGGAAGCCCTGCATTCTTTACTTTTTCAACTTCAGCATCAATCCCGGCTTCAACTTCCAGGATGCTCTTGATATTTCCTTCAGAACTCATCAACTGCCCTTTATTAAGCTCTGTTCCAAATTCTGCCATGTGTTCAAAATATTGTCTCATTCTTTACTCCCGGTCATATAAATTTTCATTTTTTCTTTGCAAAACCTTATTTAATAAAATTTAAACTTTAAATAAATCCCCCCCTTTGTCAAGCTATTTTTTAGCTATATCTTAACTTTTCTCTTGACAAGACTATCAGATTTTTGTCTAGTTGACAATCATAATATGGAACAATGTATTAAAATATAGAACAACTTGCAGATGACATTAGGACCTATAGACCTTGGAAAATTGATCCCTGACTGGGAAATTATAGAAAATGGACAAAAACATTAAAAAAGTAAACTCCATCGAAAAAGCCCTGGAAATTATGCTGAAATTCCAGGATATCAAACCTTCATGGGGTATCAGGGAACTGAGCACCTCCCTGGGGTTCAGTCCGGCCACAGTCCAGAGGATACTTCAGGTGCTTAAGTCCTATGAATTTGTCCGTCAGGACCCCCTTACCCGTCAGTATTTTGTGGGAAATGTATTTTACCGTTTTTTGGAAAACCTGAACAACTCAAACAATCTTTCCCGTATCGGGCGAAGGTTCATGGAAGAAGTGGCAAGCGCCACTCTTGAAACGGTCCACCTGAATATTATCCAGGGAAACATGCGTATCTGCATTGATAGCATAGAATCCCCAAAAACGCTCAAGGCCGGCATGCCCATCGGCAATCAGTCCCCCCTCTATGCCGGGGCTTCTGCCAAATGCCTGCTGGCTTTTTCCCGGGAAGAATTCATAGCCGGTTATCTTAAAGACACAAAACTTGAACCGGTTACGGACAACACCATCATCAATCAGGACAAGCTGATAAAGGAACTTAAAAAAATTAAAAAACAGGGTTACGCCTTAAGCCTGGGAGAAAGAACGCCGGGCCTCGGGTCATTGAGTGCCCCTGTTTTTAACCATAAAGGACTGATCCTGGCAAGCGTGAGCCTTGCCGTCCCTGAAATCAGGTTCAGACAGGAGGATCATCTTTCAAATTGTATTCATATACTGACAGGTGCTGTAAAATCCTTTTCAAAAGCAATGGGGTTAAGTGCCGCCAAATTTTAACCGTTTAGGAGGAACAATGGATTTTCAATTGTCAAAAGAGCTTCAGATGCTCCAGAAAGAAATCAGAAATTTTGCAAAAAAACAGATCGAACCCTTTGCCGATGAATGGGATCAAAAACACTATCTTCCCATCAAAGAGGTCATGAGGCCTTTGGGGGAACTTGGATTTTTCGGCACTGTCATTCCTGAAGAATACGGCGGAGAAAACATGGGGTTTGTAGCTGCCATGATCGTCACCGAAGAGCTTGCAAAGGTATCTTCTTCTTTAAGAGTACAGGTCAATATGCAGGTCCTTGGATGTGCCTATACCATTTTCAGATATGGAAATGAAGAAACCAAGAAAAAATATATCCAAAAACTCTGCACAGCAGAATATATCGGCGGGTTCGGCATCACAGAATCCGATGCAGGGTCTGATGTCATGGCCATGGCCACAACGGCTGAAGACAAAGGAGACCACTGGCTCCTGAACGGTTCCAAAACCTGGATCTCCAATGCCAATGTGGCCGATGTCCTGATCTGCTATGCCTACACAGACAAAGCCGCAGGATCAAAGGGCCTTTCCGCCTTTGTCATCGAGCCCAAGAATTATGCAGGCATCAAGACTTCCGGCCTGGATAAGCTCGGTTCCCATTCTTCCCCCACAGGCGAGGTTTTCCTGGACAATGTTAAGGTACCCAAGGAAAATATCCTGGGTAAACCCGGAGACGGAGCAAAAATCGTTTTCTCATCCTTGAACCAGACAAGGCTGTCGGCTGCGGCTGGCGGTGTGGGTCTTGCCCAGGCATGCCTTGATGCTGCCACTAAATACTGCAACGAAAGAAAACAATTCGGTAAAAAGATCGGTGAATTCCAGATGAACCAGGATATGATTGCCCAGATGACGGCAGAAATCGAAGCCGCCCGCCTCGTAACCTACAAGGCTGCCTGGGAAAAAGACCAGGGCGAACTGAACAACGGTCTCTCCGTAGCCATGGCCAAATACCTGGCCGGTGAAATCGCCACCAAGTCTTCCAACTATGCCATGAGAATCCTGGGTGCCTACGGATACTCCACTGAATACCCGGTTGCCAGATACTACAGGGATGCCCCGACCTATTCCATGGTGGAAGGCTCTGCCAATATCTGCAAATGGATCATTGCCCTGGATCAGCTTGGTTTCAGAAAAGCCAACCGATAAACAAAGAATGGGAGACGGGCAGTTAAAAAATACAAATTATCCACTGCCCGGAACTCATTTTTGACAGCCCTTTAAAGGAGGACAAGGTGGACCCAAAAGAAATAGCAAAAAAGACGGGTGAAACCGCCAAGCTCTATTTTTCAACCGTAAAGGAAGAAGACAAGCCCTATAACCTGTGGAAATATTTTGACAAGGATCTTGCAAAGGATATGTCCCTTTATATCACGGGCCAGATGTATTCCAGGGAAAAAATTCCCCACAAAACCCGGCAGCTCATTACCGTAGCTGCCCTGACCGTTCTGTCAAAACCCGATGAACTTAAACTTCATATCCATGCTGCCCTGAATGTGGGCTGCACAAAAGAAGAGGTTGCCGAAGTCATTTTCCAGACCAGTATTTACGGCGGCGTTCCTGCCGCCAATACCGCCCTTACGGTACTCAAAGAAGTCCTTCTGGAACGTGGGGAAGCATAACGGGAAAAAGCCGGGAAAGACCTGTGTTTGATTTCCCGGCCTTTTATCGTATGGATTTTCCCAGTATGGTATTCCAGATGCCGTCAGGGCATCTTCTCTCAATAATATGAACCGGTTTGGCTGAAAGGGATACCAGAATTTTCTTTGCTTCGGAATTCAGAAGGCCGGACAGGATAAACCATTTTTTCTTTAAAAGATGCGGGCTTTCAATCATATGCTGCATGACATTATAATGGATGTTGGCCACCAAGAGATCACAGGGGATGGACATCATGTCTTCCCCCTTTGCCTGGAAAGCAAGCACCCTGTCTTCAAACCCGTTGAGCCGGACATTGTTCAGGGCTGTTTTAACGGCAAGATAATTAAAATCACAGGCCATCACCTGCCTGCAGCCAAGGGCGGCCGCACCAAGGGCCAGAAGTCCCGTACCTGTACCGATATCCAGAACCGTCTCTATATTTTGTTTTGTGCACAAACGCCGGATCAAATAAAGACAGTCTTCCGTTGTCTGGTGACGTCCGGTGCCGAACACCACTCCCGGGTCCAGCAGGATATTTCTGAAAACCCCGTCATTTCCGGCAGGCGGGTTCCACGGCGGATAAATACACAGATCACGGATATAATAGGGTTCAATCCTGTCCCCATGCCACTCTTCCCCGGTCATTTCATACTTCTCGACCAGACAGATGCCGGGGTTTGCGGATAATATATGATCCACCACCCCGTCACAGGGGGATGAAAAAAAAAGAAAGGCTTCCGTTTCCTCAACCCACGCGCCCAGAAAGGATTCATGGGTCTCAATCTCCCGGTCAACAGCCGGGGCTTTGTCAAGATAATAAATATACAGGTTCTCGTATGGGTTTCTCATTTTTTTTAAAATCCTTTTTTTGACTTTCTTACCTTTCATAATAAATTGAATTTGACAATCCTTTCCATATGAAAAATAATCCTTTACCTGATAAAATTTAAAATTTTTGGAATAGACATGAAATTTAAAAAAATCACCCTCCTGTTTGAAACTGATGACATTGCCCTGGCTGAAGAGCTGATCTGCAATATTTTCTTTTCCTTTGCCATCAGCGGTGTGGTCTGTGATATTCCCCTTCCGGAGCCGGATGAGGGATTCGGGACCCATACCCTCACCCTGCCGGAGCATAATTCCATAACCGGTTATCTGCCGCTCCTGGATTCTTCAGACATTATCCTTAAACAGATCGAAGCCAAAGCTGAAAAACTCATTGAGTTTGATATCAGGGTTAAAATCGTGACCGGTATTGTGGATGAAAAAGAATGGGCCGATGCATGGAAGGCCTATTTCAATGTCACCCGTATTACGGACCGGATCATCATCAAACCCCAATGGAAAGAGTATCATGAAAAAAAAGGGGAAATCTTGATTCACCTGGATCCCGGCATGGCGTTCGGGACCGGAACTCACCCGACTACTGCCATGTGCCTTAAATTCATCGAGACTTTTCTCAAACCAGGCGATAGCTTTCTGGATGTCGGCACCGGCTCCGGCATCCTCATGATTGCTGCTGCAAAGCTCGGTGCCGGGCATCTTCTGGGGATTGATACGGATGAAACAGCCATTGCCGTTGCCCGGGAAAATCTTCGCCTGAACGGGATTGATCCCTCAATATATTGCCTGTCATGCCAGACCCTTGACCGGACAGACCCTGTGCCCTGCGACTGCATTGCAGCCAATATCATCGCCCAGGTGATTGTCGATATCCTGCCGGATATTGCCCTTCGAATGACAGAGGGAGCGACAGCCCTTTTGTCCGGCATCATCAAGGAACGTAAGGCCGCTGTGCTGGCCGCCCTTGGAAAAACCCGGCTTTCAGTCATTCATGAAGAACACATTGATGAATGGGTCACCCTGGCTGTAAAAAAAGAAACAAGCATTGAATAACCCAGGCTGAACATGCTATACAGCCAGCCATAGAAAAGGCTATATAACCCTTTGACCGGGTCCACAGGAATTTAAAGCATGAAACAATCCAGGGTTTCAAAACAAAATCAGGATACAATCATTTCCCTTGCCGGAAGACTTGATGCCAAAACAATATCCGGTCTTTTATCCGAAAGCAGGCAAATGATTGCAAAAGCCGACACACCCGGCCTGATGATAGACCTTGAAGCCGTTGATTATATGGATACGGCAGGCGCAGCATTTCTGTGTCTTATGGAAGATGAATCCAGAAAAAAAGGGGTCCAAAATTTTTCCATTGTCCATTTGAAACCTGGATATTCAGATCTTCTGGATATGGCAAAGGAAGTCCGGAAGGCTGATTTTTCAGCTCAGAAGCCAGGCGCCCTTTCCTTTATTGAAAACCAGGGCAAATTTCTTCTTGATACCCTCGCAGAAGCAAAGGAATTTATCACCTATACGGGTGAAATCACCTATGCCCTTTTTCAAAGTCTTCTGAACCCCAAGAAAATCCGCTGGGCCGATACTTTTCTCGTGGCTGAGCGGGCAGGGGTTGACGCCCTTCCCATTGTGGCCCTGATCAGCTTTATTGTCGGTCTGGTCATGGCCTTCCAGGCTGCCATCCCCATGCGGATGTTCGGAGCCGAACTCTATGTGGCCAATCTCATCGGGATATCCATGGTCCGGGAGCTTGGCCCCCTGATGACAGCCATCATTCTCGCAGGGCGGTCAGCCTCTGCCTTTGCTGCTGAAATCGGAACCATGCGCATCAACGAGGAAATCGATGCGTTAACGGTCATGGGCCTTGACCCGGTCAAATTTCTCATTGTTCCAAGGGTTATTGCCGCTACCTTAATCACTCCTCTTCTGACCATATTTTCAAACCTTGTGGGAATGCTGGGCGGCGCTGTTGTCATCACTTCCATGGGATATCCCTTTATTTCCTATTATGACCAGATCGCCTCCTTTGTCAGTTGGGGGGATTTTACAGGCGGTCTTGTCAAATGTTTCATCTTCGGTATCCTGATTGCCGCATCCGGGTGCATCAGGGGATATCAGACCGAAAGCGGGCCTTCTGCAGTGGGTGTATCCACCACAAGGGCCGTTGTGACCGGTATCATCCTCATTGCCGTGTTTGACGGTATTTTTTCAATTGTTTATTATAGCCTTGGCATATGAAACCTGTGGAAACCGTCATCAAAATAGAAAATCTGTTTGCAGGCTATGGCCATGCCCCTATTATTGAAAATATCAGCTTTAATGTTTTTAAAGGCGAGGTCTTTGTGATTATCGGCGGTTCAGGTTGCGGGAAAAGCACCCTTCTGAAACATATGATCGGTCTTTTACCCCCCATCTCCGGTAATGTCCTGATCCAGGGGGATAACCTTTGCCTTGCCGCAGGCAACGACCGAAACCGCATCCTCCAGAAAATCGGGGTGGCTTTCCAGAGCGGGGCCTTATTCGGCTCCATGACCGTACTGGAAAATATGATGCTGCCGTTAAAAGAATTTACAGAGCTCCCGGATGCCATGATGGAAGACATTGCATGGATGAAGCTTAAACTGGTCGGTCTTGAAAAAAGCGGGTTTCTCATGCCTGCCGAGCTTTCCGGGGGTATGAAAAAAAGGGCTGCCCTGGCCCGGGCCATGGCCCTTGATCCCTCCATCATCTTCCTTGATGAACCGTCTGCAGGGCTTGACCCGGTGACTTCCGCCGGCCTGGACAACCTGGTTAAAGACCTTTCTTCGTCTCTCGGGATCACCTTTGTCATTGTCACCCATGAACTCGCCAGTATTGACGCCATTGCCGACCGGATCATCATGCTTGAAAAAAGCGTCAAAGGGATCATTGCAGAAGGAACGCCTGAAGAACTGAAAACCAGCACGGACAATCCATTTGTCTATAATTTTTTTAACCGGAAAATCGATAAAGGTGGAAAATGACCCGGAAAACCAATTTCTTTAAACTCGGCCTTTTTGTCATCATTGCATTCGGACTTGGGGCTGCATTTTTAATTATTTTCGGAGCAGGAAAATTTTTTAAAAAAGAACTGATGGCAGAAACCTGCTTTAACGAATCCGTCCAGGGCCTGAGCGTCGGCTCTGAAGTTAAATACAAGGGCATCCGGATCGGGAGCGTCAAATCCATTACCAGTGCGGCAAGCATCTATAAAACAAAATCGGATTATGTACTGGTCGTCATGGCTCTTGAAGAAGACATATCCCTTGGCCAGACCGGTGAATCTGCCAAAGAAAAACTTCAGAACGCGGTCAATGACGGTCTTGTGATCCGGCTCTCGTTTAAAGGGCTGACCGGAGTGGGTTATCTTGAAACCGATTATGCAGCAAAAAACCCAGGAGATGACCTTGTAATATCCTGGACACCCGGCAATATTTACATCCCTTCCCAGAGAAGCAATATGAAGCAGTTCGGGGATTCCATGACCCAGATACTGGACAGCCTTGCCGCCATTAATGTCAAAGAGATTACAAAGGATATTGAAACACTGCTAAAGACCCTGGACACCAAAGCCAATGATTTTGATATCAATAATATCTCCATTCTTGCAGCGTCTCTCTTAAAAGAACTCAAAGAAACCAACCAGAAAATCAGCAAAGCCGTTGAAACAGATAAAATCAATCATGTGCTGGATGATGCAAAGGCCTCTTTTTCAGAGCTGAGAGGCATTGTTGAAAGCTCCAGGGCACCCTTTGGCAATGCCATCAATGATTTTGAAAAAGCTGCTGGCAGCACAAAGAACATGGCAGCAACCCTTGAAGCAAAACTTTCCCCAAAAGTCGACACCCTGTCGGTCAACCTGGATAAACTTGTGGAAAACCTGTCTGCTGCTTCCGGGCTTCTGGAGCATATGGTCTGGCTGAACTCCGACAGGGTCAGGCTGATCATGGAGAATCTTGAAACAACCTCTGAAAATCTAAAACAGATGAGTAAGGACATCAAACAATATCCCGGCAGGCTGATCTTTGAGAATCCGCCTGAAAAAACCGGGACGGAGAAGAAAAACTGATGGCACAAAAATTTTTGATCGCTATAACGGCTCTTCTGATTCTCATTCTATTGACTTACGGATGCTCAGGACTTCAAAAAGAAGCCCTGAGCAAACAGTATTTCGACTTGTCGCCACAGATCCCGGTTTCCTCAAAAGACAACCTTTGCCGGGGTGAGACCCTTATAATAAAAGCATTTTCCATCAATCCCGCCTTTGATTCCCATTCCTTTGTCTACAAGATCGGGGAGAATGAATATACAACCGATTATTACAGCGAATTTATCAGCTATCCCTCAAAACTAATCACAGAGAGAACATCTGAGGCGCTTTATGGATCACCACATTTCCGGCCTGCTCTTACAGATGATAAAAAAGACATCACATACCGCCTGTCCGGTAAAATCACCCGGCTTTCAGGGGATTTTCTTGATAAAAACAATGCAAAGGCGTCTATTAAACTCATTCTGATCCTGGAAAAAAGAACCGGTTCGACCTTCACCCCGGTTTTAAGTAATACCTATATGGCTGATGATCCCATAAAGGACAAAGAGCCTTCATCCCTGGTATCGGGCTGGAATTCAGGCTTATCGAAAATTCTTGCACAATTTATCACGGAGTTTCAACACCTGCCGGCTAATTAAACACCTGCAAACTTGTGTTTAAATTCTTTGATTCAAATAACCCTAATCAAAAACCCGTTGTTCCCGCTTAATTTTAAGTTTTCTCATCCTGGAAGCAAAGGTGGACCGGTTGATGCCTGAAGCTTTGGATGCCCAGGTGATATTCCAGTTGTTCTTTTTTAAAAGTGCGGTCACATATTCCTTTTCAAGTTGCGGCCAGGTCATGCTGCTTAGATTGCCCGTCCCCTCTCCGGGTTTATTATGACCGGCCGCCAATGGGATGCTGTAAGGTTCAATTTCGGCATCAGGATTTTTGATATGAAGAGGAATATGAAAGGGTTCAATACATTCATCTTCTGTTGTGACCATGAGGTAACGGATCAGGTTTTCAAGCTCCCGGATATTGCCCGGCCAGGAATACGAAACCAGGATCTGCATGGCATCAGGTGAAATCTTTTTTTCAAGAAAGCCTGCCTTTAAAGATTCCTTTTCAAGAAAATGCCGGATTAAAAGGGGGATGTCTTCTCGCCTGTCCCTGAGCGCCGGCAGATGAACCGGCAGCACGGACAACCGGTAAAACAAATCCTGTCTGAAACTGTTTTCAGCAATCATCTGTTTGATATTCTTGTTGGTGGCGGCAACAATTCTGACATCAATCTGACGCGTGCTTGTTTCACCCAGGGGTTTGATTTCGTTTTTCTGGAGCACCCGGAGAAGCCCTGCCTGTACACTCAGGGGCATATCTCCGATTTCATCAAGAAAAACAATGCCGCCGTTTGCAGCTTCGAAAAGCCCAGTTTTATCATGGTTTGCCCCTGTAAAAGCTCCTTTTGTGTACCCAAACAATTCGCTTTCCAGAAGCGTTTCCGGAATGGAACTGCAATTCTGGACAAGAAATGGTTTATTTTTCCGGATACTTGACTTATAAATTTTTTCAGCCACCAGCTCTTTGCCCGTACCGCTTTCCCCGGTGATCAGCACATGAAAATCCGTATCTGCATAGCTTTTGACAAGATCCATACATTTTTTAAAACCCGGGCTCTGCCCAATGATCAGGTTTTCATCTCTCGACTCCTTAAGAGCGGATTTCAGATTCTGGGCCTTTTTCTTTTCATTGGCATATAAGACGGCATTGCTCAAGGCAATGGAACAGATATCCACAAGATTCTGAAGCTGTTCCAGATAGCCTTGATCCAGGTTCAGGCTGGTTTTTTCCAGCGTTGTATCAATAATCTGAACAGCGCCATAAACATCCCTGTCCCGGAAAAAGAGAGGAAAGCAGAGGATCATACTGCTTTTAACGGCCAGGCAATCCTCAACCTCTTTATAATGCCGGCGGTCGCTTTTGGTTTCCGCCACCGTCATTTTTTTGTTTTCAATCACCCAGCCCACAATGCTGGGATGCCGGTTATCCAGGATAACTCCCTTGATCCGGTTGCTTTCCGCACCGGCAGCCTCAACACAAACATAAGTATTGTCTTTTTTGATCCAGATGGAGCCCCTCTGGACGTTCTGGATTTTCAACAGGGAATTGAGAAATTTTTTCTGTAAAGCCTCGGGATTAAGTTCTTTAAATAGTTCCAGATTTGATCGGTTCATAACAGGCTTTCCTTTATCCTTCCATCACATCAGAAAATACGGGTCAACATCCACTGAAAGACCCACATCTGATTTTGGTTTAACCTCAGGGTGCGCCAGGGTGGATTTCACCAGGCGGTTCACAAGAGAGGAGGACGGGCTTTTGACCAGAATCTGCCATCGGAATTGAGAAGAAATTTTCTGAATAGGCGCCTCAGCAGGACCTAAAATCTGAACACCGCCCCTAAATGTCCCTTCATTTTCAAGCAGGTCTCTCAGAATCTTTGCCACAGTTTCAGCATACTCTTTGACTTTTCCGGCATTGCTGCCGAATATTTTCAACTGGGTCATCCTTGAAAACGGCGGATACATCAAGGCTTTTCTAAAAGGGGCCTCATTTTGGAAAAACTCCAGGAAATCCTGTTTCCGCGATGCTTCAATAATAAAATGATCCGGGTTATAAGTCTGCATGATGACTTTTCCCGGGGTTTCTCCTCTTCCGGCACGGCCTGCTACCTGGGCCAGGAGCTGAAAGGTTCTTTCCCCGGCCCTGAAATCCGGAAGGCTTAAGGAAAGATCTGCACAGATCACCCCCACCAGGGTGATGGAAGGGAAATCATGGCCTTTGGCCAGCATCTGGGTTCCCACCACAATATCTACGGTCCGGTTCCGGATAGTTTTCAGAATCTTTATGACGGCGCCCTTTTTTGATGTGGAATCCTGGTCCATCCTTGCGATTCTTGCATCCGGGAACCTTTCCTTGAGCATGGATTCGACTTTCTCCGTTCCAAAGCCCAGGGGTCTGATCTTTTTTGATTTGCATTCCGGACAGGCTGTATCCACCGGCCGTCCATACCCGCAAAGATGGCACCGGTATTCATTATGGCCCTTATGAAGGGTCATGGTGATATCGCAGAACCGGCAGGTCAGAGCTTTTCCGCAATCCCGGCACACCGGGAAAGTGGCAAAACCCCTCCGGTTCAAAAAAATCAGGGCCTGATCTCCTTTATCAAGGCATTGCCGGATGGCCTTTGAAAGTTCCGGGGTGATAATCCTTTGATCCGGTCTGCCATCCTTGTATTTTTTCAGGTCCACGAGGGTAATCTCGGGCAGGGGGTTCCGGTTGATGCGGGATTCCAGCTTCAACTCCTCAAAACGCTTCAGGACCACATTCTGATAGGATTGAAGCGAAGGCGTGGCTGAACCTAAGAGCACCGGGCATTGGTTTAATTTTCCCCGAACAACGGCAAGATCCCGTGCATTATACCGGAGACCCGTCTCCTGCTTGTACGAGGTGTCATGCTCCTCATCCGCCACAATGATCCCGATATTTTCAAAAGGTGCGAAAACAGCAGACCTTGCGCCAATCACAATATCGACTTTATTGAGGGCGATCTTGCGCCACTGGTCCAGGAGTTCACCCTTAGACAAAGAAGAATGAATCACGGCTATCCTTTCCCCGAACCTTGCCCGGAAGCGCCGTTCCGTCTGGGAAATCAAGGCGATTTCCGGCACAAGCACAATGGCCTTTTTCCCTTTTTCAATCACATCCAGGACCAGCCGCATATAGACTTCGGTTTTGCCGGAACCGGTAATGCCGGTGAGAAGGAAGGCTGAAAATCCATTATCCGATACATTCTGAACCTGCTTTACAACGGCTGTCTGCTCAGGGGTCAGAACCGGCGGCGTGTCCGGTTCCACAGGATCACCCAGGGGGTCCCGGAAGACCTGACGCTGGATGATTTTGATAAAACCCGCATCGCTCAGGGGCTTTACCAGGCTTGGGGCGGTCGGGATCACTGCTTTCAGACTGGTCAGGGACATCTCTTTTTTCTGTTTGACCAGCATGAGAAGCTTTTCCCGTTTTTTTGACATGGGAAGAGTCGGCTCCGGCTCCTTCTGAAAAAGGATGAATTTCTCCGTCCGGGTGGTTGCCCCGTCTTTTTTCAATACATAGGACACTGTAACAAGATCCTGTTTTTCCATCCGCCGGACCAGGGCATGCACGGAAGGATTCCTGCTTGTTTTGAACAATTGTTTGAGTTTAGCCGGATCACGCTTTTGAACAAATTCAATGATTTCCTCTTCTCCGGGTGTAAGCATTTTGTCGATAAAAGCAGCACGGCCCTTTTCTGTCACAAAGAGACAGGATTCATCATGGCTTTCAAGACCTGAGGGCAAGGCCGATTTTATCACCTCACCCAGGGGATGAAGATAATAGTCTGAGATCCATTGGAAAAAAGGAATTTCCGATTCCGGGAACAAGGGGTGGTCATCCAATACATCCAGGATATTTTTGATGGTGAATCCGCCACAGGATTTCCGGCCTGAAAGAATATACCCGGTCACCCGCTTCCTGCCAAAGGGAACCAGAACCCTCACCCCCGGGGAACAGGCGCTCCTGAACTGCTCAGGCAGGCCATAGGCATAGGCCTTTTGCACCGGAAGGGCGACAGCAACGGATATATAAGGAGTATCAATCATCTGCCCTATTGTGCATAAAACAGGAAATATATCAACATCAGACTTTTGACCGGACGGTTTTGTCTGACTCTCCACCTTTAGAAATGAAAGATATTAATCTAAATCACCATAGTATAGAATTTTGATATTCTTCTTGTCTATTGGCATATTCGTTTTTAACTAACCCCTTTTCATTATTCAGATTAACATTGTTCAACGTTATATTGTATTTTTTTGAAATTAAGGGTAAACCCTTAAAAAAACATACTACACTATTTAATAATTTATATTGCTATTATGGATAAGAATAAAAATATCAGGGTGTGGTCAAAATTAAAAAAAGAGGTCAACATAATTTTTAAGGCTGACCATGCACTAAATTTAAAATTTATTGAGATTCTTAATGTTTACGGACTGAATAAAAGTGATTGGTTACGGGTTTTTATAAAAAACGAATGGGAAAAACTACAAAAAATTAAACATATTCAAAAAAATAAAAAAAATATTGATAATGCCAAATAAAATGAAATAGGGTCTTTTACAAATTTAGTGTAGTATATTTATAAAAAAGGGTTCTGAAAGTTAGGCGCTTTCAGAACCCGGAAATGGAAAGGCTGGTATCAAATAGCCCTTCATAACCAATGAAATGATACCAGCCTTGTTCCACAAAAACAAGGTTTTTTATGGGTATTCATATTCTGATAGAAGACATCTGCCTTTACAAAACTACCCTTGCCGTTTGCAAAGAAAAACATTTTCAATCGAGTTATTATAATCAAAAAATTGTAACATTTTTTAATTTAGCAAAAATGGAAAAAATGATGCGTGTTGTAATTACAGGCATGGGAATCATATCTCCTGTCGGGAATGATTTGGAGACATATTGGCAATCTTTGATTTCGGGCCAATCAGGGGTAAGTCTGATACAGAATAGGCTTTCTGATCGGTTGAATTGTAATTTTGCAGGTCAGGTTCTTGACCTTGATACAGCATCAGCTATAACTCCCAAAGAATTACGTCGTATGGATCGATTTTGTCAATTTGCAATTATTGCCGCAAAAAATGCTTGGTATGACAGTGAGCGGGATGTAACCAACACCTATAAGGAAAAAACAGGTGTGATTTTCGGGACAGGAATTGGTGGTATCTCTACCTGGGATAATCGTCTGATACAGAATTATAATTCAGGGGCTGAACCGGAAATGAATGCATTTACAATTCCACGGATCATGAACAATGCAGCGGCTGCGCACATCGCTATACAGTTAAATCTTAAAAGCTTTAATATAACTGTAAACACTGCCTGTTCTGCCGGAGCAAATGCGATAGGAATGGGTTTTCGGGAAATCAGGGCCGGGAACCTGGATTGCATTCTCTGCGGTGGAACAGAGGCACCGATAACTCCAAAAATTTTAAAAGCCTGGGATATTTTAGGGGTTTTATCAAAAGAAAATAGCCCAACTGCGGTCAAACCTTTTGATCGAAAGAGAACCGGCTTTGTCCTGGCTGAAGGGTCTGCTGCGATTGTTCTTGAATCATTAGACTCTGCAATCAAATCGAAAAGAAAAATTTATGCTGAGATTTCAGGTTTCGGTTCGAACTGTGATGCCTTCCATCTGACCACTCCTGAAAAAAACGGACAGGCCAAAGCAATCAAGCTTGCTTTGGAGGATGCAGACATCAATCCCGAAAAAATAGATTATATCAATGCGCATGGAACAGCAACAAGATTGAATGATTTGGTCGAAACTGCTGCCATAAAAGATGTATTTGGCGATTATGCCTACAGAATTCCTATCAGTTCCACAAAATCAGTGTTTGGTCATGCCATGGGTGCTTCATCAGCCATGGAATTAGTTGCTACAGTCCTGAGTGTAAAAAATGATGTTATCCATCCGACTTTGAATTACCAGGAATGTGATCCGGAATGTGACCTTGATTATGTTCCTGGAAAAGCCAGAGTTAAAACAATAAACCATGCCATTTCAAATTCTTTTGGATTTGGTGGGAGCAATGCAGTTCTGGTGGTGAAAAAATGGAAAAATTAAAAAATCAGATTATCCAAATTATAGCAAAAGAGCTTGATATCCCAAAAAAAATAATCAAATGGGATACATCAATTCAAGAAGACCTGGGGGCTGACTCTCTGGATGTTATTAATATTATTATGGCGCTTGAAAATAAATTTAATATCGAAATCGACCAGGAGACTTTAGCAGAATTCGGTACAGTTGAAGCTATCGTAAAAAGCCTTTCGCCGGTCATTTATGCAAAGGACTGAACATGATCAATGGTGACAAAGTTAAACTGAGACGGATTGAAAAAGCTGATTTATGGCATTTATGGGAATGGCATGAGCAAGAAGAATTGTACTTGTTTAAATCAATCAAGTCATTTATTTCATGGGACGATTTATACGATAACTTTCAGAAATATTTCTTCTGGAAAAGGGATTTTATTATAGAGAATGATGCTGATAACAT
>Ga0156388_1187_pt2 | contig 16798 bp, 12 predicted proteins | sample RifOxyA3_FD_108032 | JGI IMG/M metagenome (GOLD analysis project Ga0156388, IMG submission 108032) | Desulfobacterales bacterium RIFOXYA12_FULL_46_15
CCATATTTTCTTAATCTTGGGGAAAAAATCTGCACCTGGCTGGATCAGGCTGGGTTTGATGTCTGCCGGGGCGGCATCATGGCCAAAAACCCGGAATGGTGCCAGCCCCTTTCCATATGGAAAAATTATTTTTCCTCCTGGATACATGCAGCATCACCAGAAGCTCTCCTGCACACCAGTATTTTTTTTGATTTCAGGTTTGCCAGTGGCGATCAAAGGATCACCGACGCTCTTACAACCTATCTTCTGACCCGTTTGTCCAACTGGACCGGGTTTTTCCGGAACATGGCCCAGAATGCCGTATATTTCAAACCGCCCATTGGGTTCTTCGGCAATCTCCAGGTCAAGTCAGACGGCCCCCACAAAAACTGCCTGGATATCAAGATGGCCAATACCCCCATTGTTGACTTTGCCAGGATTTATGCCCTGAAACAGGGAATAAAACAGACCTCCACCCAGGAACGGCTATATCAGCTCTATATTAAAAAAATCCTGTCCAGGGATGAGTATGACGAATTGAACCAGGCCTACGGTTTTATGATGCAGCTCCGGTTCAAGGTGCAGATCCAGGCTATTCTCGGACAGAACCTGAGCCCGGACAATTTTGTAAACCCAAGGCATCTTTCCTCCATTGAAAAAAGAACGCTCAAGGAAGTATTAAAAAAAATAAAAGATATCCAGGCAAAATTGAGTTTTGAGTTTATCGGTGCCATTGACCAGCAGATATCTTAAAAAATCTTAAGAGTTTTCTGCCAGCAATGCGTTAACCTTCCCCACCACATAATCAATGGCAAAGGGTTTGGTAATATAATCATCCGCAGCAAGGCCCATGCCTTTGGCAATATCAATGGAACGGGCCATGGCAGACAGAAAAATAATACGGATGGCGTTGAATTCCTTGTGCTGCCGGATTTTCTCACAGACCTCATATCCGTCCATCCCGGGCAGCATGATATCCAGCAGGATCAGATCCGGTTTCCAGTTCCTAATCAGATCCAGTGCCTTTTCCCCGGTCTCTGCGGTTTGAACCTCATAGTTATTCTGCTCCATCAGAAACTCCAAAGGCACGACAATATTGGGTTCGTCATCAACGATCAATACTCTTTTTTTCATTTTGTCTCCTTTATCCCTAAAAAAAAGGGAGGTTGTGATGAGCATGGTACAAAGACTTTAGTTTGCCTATTCTACCAGAGGCAATGTGAAAAAGAAAGTCGCTCCCTGGTTCAATTGACTTTCCACCCAAATCCGGCCGCTGTGGGATTCGATAATATGCCGGGTAATGGTCAATCCGATACCGGTGCCCCGGGGCCTGCCCCTGGAAGACGAGACCACCTGGCGAAATTCCTGGAAAACGATTTCCTGGTTTTCCTTGTCAATGCCGATGCCGTTGTCTTTTACCCATATTTTTAACACCCGGTCCCCGCCATCCTTCCCAATCGCAGGTTCCGGCCGCATCCCCACCTTGATCCTGCCCCTTTCCGGATCACAGAATTTGACGGCATTGGATATCAGGTTCACCATGACCTGTATCAGGCGGTCCTTATCTCCGGATACCCGGCTTGCCGTATCCGGCAGATCAAGGGTCAGCCCTATGTTTCTCTCTTCAATCAGCCGGCCGGTTGAATAGATGGAATCCTCAATGACCTCCCTGAAGTCAAGCCGGGCCATCTGCCAGTGGACCCGGCCGGATTCAATCTTCTGAAAATCGAGAACATCATTGATGAGCCGGGACAACCGCTCACTCTCTTTTATGATGATCCCCACAAACTGATGATGCTTTTCCGCATCAAGATCAGGGGTCCGGTGGACAATTTCAGCCAGGGCCCGGACCGAGGTCAGGGGGGTTCGGAGCTCATGGGTGACCGTGGAGATGAATTCGTTTTTCAGCCGGTCCAGCTCCTTTAACCTTTCGTTGGCAGCCTCAAGATCCCTGGTCGCCTTTTCCAGTTCCCGGCTGTAGATGATGATCTGCTGGGTTTCGTCCAGGATGTGCATGATCTGATCCATGCCCGGGGGTTCTTCTTCCACAACGGACCTGACCATGACAAGAGCAGAGGCAGACCCGATGGCGCCGGCCAGGAGTTTTTCAGCAAAACCGACCAGGCCTGCATCTGCAATAAGCTCTTTTTCCCAGTTGATACGGTGCTCCCGGGCATACAGGGTAAGGGCATCATCGGTCCTGCCTTTTCCCAGGAACCGTTCCAGGAGCGCCCGCAAATCCGCCACAGGTGCCGTGGCCCGCCAGAAAGACGATTTTTCGGGTTCAGCCGAATATTTGAACACATCCACAAACAGGGCGGCCTGTTTGTGCTCCATTGCATCCTGCCTGGAAAAAAGGGAAACACCGATAAACAGCCCCAGATTTGCGGTCATACTCCAGAAAACCGCATGGGTATACTGGTTAAACCCCAACTGAGCGACATCCAGGCCAAACAGGTGGATCGGGTTGAACAGAGCTATCTTGAAAGGCCCGTGGATCAGAAGATCCGGGGGGAAAAACCCGGCCTGGGCAAGGGACGGCAGCACCAGGGTGTAAGCCCATACCAGGAATCCTGCCAGAAGTCCGAAAAAAGCCCCGGACCTTGTGGCCCCCTTCCAGAATATCCCCCCGATCAGGGACGGGCCGAACTGGGCAACAGCGGCAAAGGAGATCATCCCGATGGAAACAAGGGAATAATATTCAACCACATAATGAAAATACAAATACCCCAGGAGCACAATGAGCAGGATGCTGATCCTCCGGATGATCAGCAGGAGCCGGCTTAAGTCCGGCTGCTGCTTCAGCTTTAAAAAAGGCAGGCGGAACAGGACCGGCATGACAAGATCGTTGCAGACCATGGTGGACAGGGCAATTGTTTCAACAATGACCATGCCCGTGGCAGCCGACATCCCGCCGATAAAGGCGAACAAGGCAAGGCCCTGCTGTTTCTCAGCCATCAAAAGGGTCAGGGCGAAATAATCGGCATCCAGGTTTCCGTTTGAAAACTTCAGCATCCCCCTGAACCCCCCGGACAAGGTCTGACGGCAGACCGGATCTGACCCGCATTGATCAAAAAAATACATCATGCCGCCAAAGGCAATGGGGATGACAAAAATATTAATGGCCAGAAGGTATAAGGGAAAAAGCCAGATTGCTTTTTTCAGATGGGTTTCATCCACATTCTCCACCACAATCACCTGGAACTGGCGGGGAAGCAGGAATATGGCCAGCATTGCCAGAAACAGGGTGTTATACCAGTCGGTAAAGGTGGATGCCGTCACTTCCATGACAAAGAGCTGCTTGATCCGGGGGACAAGGCTTGCCCTGAAAAACAGGTCCCCGAACCCGGAATAAAGGCCGTAGGTAATAAACAGCCCCACCGACAGAATGGCAATGAGCTTGACGCCGGACTCAAAGGCAATGGCAGCCACCAGGCCTTCGTGACGCTCCGTGGCTTCCAGGTGGCGAGTCCCGAAAATCACAGCAAACAGGGCCAGGAGGATGGCCACAAAAAAAGCCGTGTCCATTGTCCCGGAAATATGGGGGGCATTTTCTGCCATATAAATATCCGGGTATTGACTGATCAGTTGAAACGATGTGGATATGGCCTTGATCTGGACCGACATGTACGGCACAATACCGAGAACCGCGATAATGGTAACCGCACCGGCCAGGGAAGCGCTTTTCCCGTACCTGGAACCGATAAAATCAGCAATGGAGGTAATCCGGTTGATCTTGCCGATCCGGATGATCTTTCTTAAGACCGGCCAGCCCAGAATCATCGTGAGCGTGGGCCCGAGATAGATGCTTACGAATCCTGTGGCACCGGACCGGCCGGCCGCGCCAACACTTCCGTAAAAAGTCCATGCCGTACAGTAAACCGCCAGGGACAAGGCATAGATATAAGGATTGCTGATAATGCTTTTGCCGGCCTCAGCCCGTTTGTCACCAAAAAAGGCAATGGCAAACAAAAGCCCCATATACCCGAAAGATACAAAAAGAATGATTTTCTGTTCCAGCATAACTGCCTTTGGTTCCCTGGGTTACTTTGTCACTCCCCGGCACTGCCGGGTGGTCCTGGATCACGGCTGTTTTTTTTCCAGTTCCCTTGCCTGGAAAGGTTCAGGGATTTTTCCGCACAGAATAATGAAAATGATCAGGATGGACCAGGCAAAAAAAATATAGAAAAAAAATAAAGGGATTCCAAACAGCCGGGAATCAAGGTTGAACAGGGTCAGAACCGGATAGGCGAATAAAAAACAGCCTAAAAGGAAAAGCCCGACATATCGAAAAGCTATGGGTCTGCTGTCCGGCACGATATCCTCCTTTTTTTATAGGCCTGCCCAGGTTTTTTTTATATGATAAAAAAAACCTGGGCATTTTTATTGAATACAATAAAAAACCAAAACAAATCAAGAGGTTTGTTTATAACTAACCCTTTCTTAAGCATCGATTCTGGGATATGGGCTTGACTTGCCCTCTTTAAATGGATTATGATCAATGCATAAAAAAAAATCGAACCCGGTAAGCAAAACCCTTTTTAAAACTTCAAATATAATATCATTTTATTTACCTGTTTATATGGGAGGTACGAGGATGAATGATTTTTTAAAAAACCTGCGAGGCTCGCATAAGAAAGAGTCTTCCGACCCTAAAAAAAATCTTGACGGCCATTATTATCCGCAAAACGAGCGCAGAAAAATCCCGTACAGGCGGTCCGATACTACCGATTCCCTTGAATCCCTATTCGCCTGCCTGACCGACATCCTGCCGAAATTTTCCGAAAATGCCACAGTTTTGACCCAGCACCTTGAAAAAATATCATGTGCCAATAATCTTCTGATTGAGGCGAAAATTCGTCAACACAATGCAGTATCTGATTTTTTTGACAATCTGAATAAAATGTTTTCCCAGGATCTTATCACTGCTGGAGAGAAGGGCATGAAAGCCACAGCCGGCTATGCACATGGCACCCGTTACACCAAAGACGAAATTTTATCCCTTATCAGACGCATGCGGGAAAAAGAAGCTACTTTTGCAGCCATTGCCGATCATCTGAAAGAAAGAGGTATTCCTACCTTTTCCGGGAGAGGCGAATGGCACGCCCAGACGGTTCACAGGCTGTGCAAATAGATCAAGTCTTTTTGAGCCCCCTGCTAATGATGGTAAACGCGGTTTTCAGCGTAGGTTTGACAAAGTCCTTCTGATCGTTCAACAGCCTCTTGGAGTCGACCCAGAGAACAATACCGGCATAAGATGCCCACAGGACATCTGCCAGGGCGACCGGATGTTCATCGATAAATTTGCCTTGTTCTATCCCTTCTTTTATAACATTGATAATGGCGCCGTGGGCCATTCCTGAATAAAGTTTGATCTGCTGCAAGACCTCATCGGAAAGATTCTGAAGAGTTTCGCCGGATTGAAGATGAAACAGGTTAATCAGGATATTCGGGTCATGGTCATATATCCGGATAAAGACATCCCTGAATCTGTCGATTTTTTCTTCCACGGATATTTCTTCAACAACCACTTTCTGAATCTCATCAGCCAGGTATTTCAAGATTTCAATGGAAAGGGAAGTATGCAATTCTTCCTTGTTTTTAAAATACAGATACAGGGTTCCGGGACTCAATTCAGCCTCGGTGGCTATTTCTTCCATTGTTGAAGCGTTAAATCCCTTGCTTGAAAAAACTTTTCTTGCAGCATTGATGATTTCGATTTTTCTTTTTTCCTTTTCTCTTTGTTTCCGTTCATATATACCCATGGGGTGACCTCATTATTTTTTGAATATGATTCACAAACTGATTGCTTAAATTAAATACAGGAAAGAAATAAAATCCGCAAGCAAAAGATTATGCAAATAAATAATATGATTAAATTTCTGATTTAATATTCCATATCTCCTTTGCATATTCCTTAATCGTCCTGTCGCTTGAAAACAGCCCCGTTCTTGCTGTATTCAAAAGAGATTTTACAGCCCATGCACGTGATTGCAAAAAATCTTTGCCGATCAATTCCTGGGCATTGACATAGGATGAAAAATCAGCGCAGTGAAGATAAAAATCCCCTTCATCTATCAGTTTATGATAGAGAGGCAGAAACAGTCTCGGTTCTTTTTTACAAAACATATCCGACCCTAACGCATCGATCACCCTTTTCAGCCGGATGTCTTTGGCCGTGTAATCCCTGGGGTTATAATTGAGCCGGAGGTTTTCAATCTGGTCCACCTTAAGACCGAAAATATAAATATTCCCCCGCCCTACCTGTTCATAAATTTCTATATTGGCCCCGTCCAGGGTTCCGACGGTTATAGCGCCGTTCATGGCAAATTTCATATTGCCGGTACCGGAAGCTTCCATGCCGGCTGTGGAAATCTGTTCGCTGACATCTGCTGCAGGAATAATTCTTTCGGCAAGGGAGACCCTGTAATCCGGAAGGAAAACAATTTTTAACATCTGGTTCACTTTCGGATCCTTATTGATTACCCCGGCCACGGAATGGATCAGTTTAATGATCAGTTTTGCAGTATGATATCCGGGAGCGGCTTTTCCGGAGAAAATAAAAGTCCTCGGATGGCCGATATCCGCGTTATCCTCCTTTATCAAAAAATAGGTATGGATAATATTCATGACATTCAGCAACTGGCGTTTATACTCATGAATCCGTTTTGCCTGGATATCAAAAATAGATTCCGGGTCAACTGTTTCAAAAACCGTTTTATGAATGATGTCTGAAAGTTTCAGTTTATTCTCTTTTTTCACCTGAACAAACCGGTCTAAAAAGGACTGGTCGTCTGCATATGATTCAATTTCCCTTATCCGCTCAAGATCGGTTATCCACCTTCTCCCAATGACTTCACAAATCAATTTCGTTAAACCGGGATTACAGGAAACAATCCATCGCCTGGGTGTTACGCCGTTTGTCTTGTTATTGAATTTCTCAGGGAAAAAAGAATAAAATTCAGGAACAAGCTTTGTTTTCACAAGTTCTGTATGAATCTTGGCCACCCCGTTCACCGAATGGCTCCCGATAATGGCAAGGTTGGCCATCCTGACCTGCTTCGGGTTTCCCTCCCCGATGATGGACATCCTCGAAATCAGATCCTGGCAATTCTCGCCACATTTTGCTTTTACACTGTCGATAAACCGCCTGTTGATTTCATAGATGATCTGCAGATGTCTTGGAATCACCTTTTTAATAATAGGCAGGGGCCAGGTTTCCAGCGCCTCAGGCAATAACGTGTGATTGGTATAGGCCAGGGTCCGGGTGGTAATATCCCATGCCTTATCCCAGTCTATCCCGTTTTCATCAACCAGGACCCGCATCAACTCGGCTACCGTCAGGGCCGGGTGGGTATCGTTTAATTGAATGGCAACCTTTTCATGCAGGCTTTCAATCCCATTATTATATTTCTGATGTATCCGGATGATATCTCTTACCGAACAGGCCACCAGGAAATATTCCTGCACCAGTCTCAATTCCTTTCCGGCTTCTTTTGAATCCGACGGGTAAAGAATTTTTGATATGGTCTCTGATTTTATCTTTTCATCAACTGCGTTGAAATAATCCCCTTCGTTAAAAATCTGCATATCAAAATCTTCCGAAGCCCAGGCTGAATAAAGCCGCAGACGGTTTGCCGTACGCCCGCCGTATCCAGATATCAGGATATCATGGGGCCTTCCGATGATAAGCTTCCAATCCGTCCACATGGGGTTGTAGCCGCCATCTCTATCTTTTGTATCTTCTATTCTGCCATAGACAGGGATCATGCATTTATTGCCGGACCGCTGGATCAGCCAGGGAGATGACCGGTTCGGCCAGTAATCCGGCTTTTCCCTTTGATAGCCGTTGACGATCAACTGCTTAAAAAGTCCGAAATCATAATTGATGCCATATCCGAACCCCGGCATATCCAGGGTTGCCAGGGAATCCAGGAAACAAGCGGCCAGTCTTCCCAGCCCGCCGTTCCCCAGGGCGGGATTCCGCTCTTTCTCTAAAAGCGCTTCAAGATCGATCCCTTTCTTTTTTAAAAATGCACCACACTGGTCATATATCCCCAGGTTCAGGAGGTTATTGGCCAGGAGCCTGCCGATCAAAAACTCCATGGAAAGGTAGTAGAGCCGTTTTGACCCCCTTTCTATATACCGTTGATAGGTTTCGAAATTTACATCCATCAGATATCTGCCCACAGCCATGGAAACCGCCTTCATCATATCATAGGAGGAAGCCTCTTCACTTTTTTTCCCAAGGGCGTATCGAATGTAATGATTCAAAGAAATTTCAAAACTTGTAAAATCAAAATATGCCATACCACCTCCGTTTTTTGGAAAACTAAAAACATTTAATGCCCTCAAACCCGTTTTATGATAATATACCTTATCATTTATCAAATTAAAATGGAGATTCCTTTTATGCCGAAATCAAATTACTGGGCAGACAACTATATTAAAAAGCGGACCCAGGCAGGGCAGGCCCTCATGCATATCAAACCCGGCCAGAGGGTATTTATCGGTTCTTCGTGCGGTGAACCCCAGCATCTTGTCAAAGAACTTTCCAAAGCTGCCGGCAGGTTTACCGATCTTGAAATCGTAAGATCATTAAGCATTGAAAGCGGGCCCTTGACACTGATTGCCAACCGGTCCCATTCCCAGCAATTCAATATCCGGTCCTTTTATCTCGGGTCTGCCTCATCCACAAAAATAAATAAAAATAAAAGATTTATCACCCCCATCAATCTTTCCCAGATCCCCCATCTTTTCAAATCCAGGATGATGCCCCTCAATGCCGCCCTGATCCAGGCTTCCCCGCCCGATGATTTCGGATGGATGAGCCTTGGCGTTTCCGTTGACATCACCCTTGCCGCCTGCGAAGCAGCAAATCTTGTAATCTGCCAGATCAACCCAAACATGCCAAGGGTTCTCGGCAGGAGTTTCATCCATGTCAATGACGTGGACTATATTGTTGAATACGAGGAAGATCTTCTGACCATCAAGCCCCTTCCCGAGCTTGAAGAAGCCAATATCATCGCAAGGCACATTTCAAGGCTGATCGATGACGGCTCAACCCTCCAGACCAGCCTGGGCGTGACCAATGAAGCCATTATGCACTGTTTGTCGGAAAAAAATGACATCGGGGTCCATTCCCAGTATCTGTCTGACGGACTGATGCGGCTTGTTTCCATCGGCGTCATCACCAACCGGAAAAAAGGATTCAACAACGGCAAGCTTGTGGCAGGGAGCGCGGTGGGGTCAAAACTGCTGTATGATTTCATTGATGACAATCCTTCCATTGAATTCCATCCTTCCGATTATATCAACAACCCTTCCATTATTGCCCGGCACAATGCCATGGTGACCCTGAATACGGCCATGGCCATAGACCTCACAGGTCAGGTGGCGGCAGATGCCCTGCCCTTTAACAATTATACCGGGATAAACGGACTCCTTGATTTTACCCGGGGAGCAGCCATGTCAAAGGGGGGGAAGTCTATCCTCTTGATCACATCCACATCCGATCACGGTCAAAAAAGCCGCATCGTTCCATGTCTCAATGATATTGCGGTTGTCGTCCCCAGGGGGGATGTCCAGTATGTGGCAACGGAATACGGCGTGGTGAACCTGTTTGGAAAAAGCCTCCAGGAAAGGGCACTGGCCCTGATCAGCATTGCCCATCCGGATTTCAGGGATGAACTGTTTTCAAAGGCACGGGAACTTGATCTCATCGACATTGACAGGAAATTCAAACAGGCCATCAAAGGGGTATATCCTCTGAAATATGAAGAAACCGTTACCATCAATGGAATTCCCATCACTTTCAGGCCTGCCAAACCCGTTGATGAAAGGAGCATCCAGGAGCATTATTATTCCATGAACCGTGGGGATATTGTATCAAGATTCTTTCATGAGAAAAAAAGTTTTGTCCATGACCAGATCAACACGACCTTTGAAATCGATTATATCAATGATCTGACCATTGTGGCCACCATTGGTGAACTCGGGTTTGAAAAAATCATTGCCGTTGGGGAATATTTCAGGAATTCCATCATCAATATGGCGGAAGTGGCATATTCCGTATCCAAAGAATACCAGGGCATGGGTATTGCCCGGATACTCCAGCAGAAACTGGCTGAAGCAGCCAGGAACAACGGCATTAAGGGGCTTGTGGCCTATACTGCCCCTGAAAACAGGGGCATGAAAAAATTATTTTATAAACTGCCCTATCAAATCCGTTCGGAAAATGATGAAGACATGGTCATCTTGAGCTGTATTTTTACAGAACCCCTTGAAAATGAAGAATAACGGCTTTGTCATTTTTTCAAAAGCAGGGCCACGGATTCAATATGATAGGTATGGGGAAACATGTCCACCGGCTGAATCTCCATGACCTCATATTTTTGGGAGATCATTTCCAGATCCCGTGCCAGGGTGGCAGGGTTGCAGGATACATAGACAATTTTTGAAGGACCAATGGAAAGCACCTGGCTTACCACATCCTTATGCATCCCCACCCTTGGCGGGTCAATGATCATCACATCCGGTATGATTTTTAAACCCGGCAGGACATCTTTGATATCCCCTTCAAGAAATTCACAGTTTTCAATATTGTTCAGGCTTGCATTCGTTTTTGCATCCACAACCGCGCTTTTTACAATCTCGATGCCATAGACCTGTTTTGCCCGGCCCGAAAGCCATATGGGGATGGTCCCGGTCCCGGAATAAAGATCCAGGACGGTTTCATCCCCTTTCAGCCCTGCATATTCAGCCACTTTTGCATAAAGTTTCTCACATGACCTGGTATTGGTCTGGAAAAACGAATTGGCAGAAATTTTGAAAACCAAATTCCCCAGTTTTTCTTTTATATGGTCTTTTCCAAAAAGGCAGATTTCTTCTTTGCCTGTTGAAACTCCGGATTTTGAATCCGTGATATTGTACATGACCGATTCAATCTGCAAAAATTCCCGGGTCAGAAGATCACTCAGATCAGATACAACATCCTGCCTTTTGTCCCGGGTCACAATATTCACCATCCAGGTATCAAAAGCCACGGAATGACGCAGCATCAAAAACCGCCAGAACCCTTCATGGGTCTTAAGGTCATAGGCCAAAAGACCTGAGGTTTTGATAAAATTCCGGACCGTTTCAAGGATCCGGTTTCCAAGACCGGGCATGATCTCACACTGGCGGATGTCAATCACCTTGTCAAAGGTGCCGGGTACATGCAGACCGATACCGAAATCCTTTATAATCTCTTCGTTTTCCAGTTCTTCCGGCATGAGCCACCGTTTGGGGGAACAGGAGAATTCCATCTTGTTTCTGTATTCATAAACCAGGTCTGAGGCAAGCACATCATTGACCTTCACATCCTTTAATCTTCCGATATGATGAAGGGATTCAATGACATGCCGTTTTTTATATTCAAGCTGAAGATCATAGGAAAGCTCCTGCCATTTGCATCCCCCGCAATAATTGCAGTATCTGCATTTGCCCGTATGCCTGGATGAAGACGGTTTCAGGATTTTGATCAGTTTTCCCTCAGCCCAGGACTTTTTCTTTTTTATGATTTTTACACACGCCAGGTCCCCGGGAATACAGCGATCGACAAACACCGGAAACCCCTCCGGTTTTGCAAGTCCCTTGCCGCCAAAGGCAAGGTCAATGATTTCAAGTTCACAGGTTTTACTTTTTTTTATGGCCGTCATGATGAATTCTTTCTTAAATATTGTTATTGTCCCGGTTTTTCAAAACTTGATATTATAATGGTTTAATGGCATAAAGACAAGGTATGGAAAAAAGCATCCAAAATATCGAATTCATTTCTGAGGGGTTTTGGCTCAAAGGAGTCCTTCACCTGCCGGCTATTGAAAAACCTCCCCTTGTGGTGGGGTCCCACGGTCTTGAAGGGTCAAAAGAATCGGCAAAACAAAAGGTCCTGGCCAGGCTGCTGGTGGAAAACGGCATGGCTTTTTTCCGTTTTGACCACAGGGGCTGCGGCCAGAGCCAGGGTGATTTTGTCAAGGACACGTCCCTTGAAAAACGAACCATGGATTATCTTTCAGCAATTCAGCATATCCTCAGTCTCAACAAAACAAGCCGGGATATTGCCCTTTTCGGCTCCAGCATGGGGGGCGCCACCTGCATCAATGCCTGGGAGAGATTGTCTTTGATGGATATCCGTCTCTCTGGGGCCATACTCTGCTCATCCCCGGTCAGGAGCCGCTCTGTTGTAAATATCCCGACCAAGGCTAATGAGAACCGCCCTGCCCTGCCCTTAAGTTTTTTCAAAGAAAACCTGCTCTTTGATATCCTTGATAAAATTTCTGACCTGTCCAATGTCCTTATTTTTCACGGGGATGCAGATAAAACCGTTCCCGTATCCAATGCCCATGAACTTTTTAACCGGGCAAACGAGCCCAAACGGCTGATCATCCAGAAAGGCGGGGATCACCAGATGACATCTGAAAAAGACCAGGGCGAGTTTGAAGCTGAAGCTTTGGCCTGGTATTTAAGATGTTTCCGGCACACCCGTAAGATGACGCCTTAAAAGCTCCAGGGCTGTCACGGCAAATATTTTCTTATTCATTTCCCTGTCATCAAAGGCAAACCTGTAAGTCTTTGCCCTTGAGACATCCTTTCCTGCCAGACCAATGCAGACCATGCCCACGGGTTTTGCAAGGGTGCCGCCGCCCGGCCCTGCAATACCTGTGGTGGATATCCCGAAATCCGCCCCTGCCTTAAGCCTTGCTCCCATTGCCATTTCACGGGCCGTCTCTTCATGGACTGCGCCATGATCAATGATGGTTTTTTTCTGAACACCCAGGATATTGATCTTGGCATCATTGGAATAGGTAACCCCGGAAAACAAAAAATACTCCGAACTTCCGGCCACATCCGTAATCATGCTGGAAATCAAGCCGCCAGTACATGATTCTGCAACGGCAAGGGTTTTCCTTTGGCCGGCCAGCAGGCGCCCGACCTCTTCGGGAATGGAAAGGCCTTTTTCAGACACGACCTTGTTTTGAAGACGTTCCATGACCCAGTCTTTTGCTTTTTTAATCTTTGATGCTGCCGCTTCTTTTTCCTGTAAACCATCAGACAGGATTATCTTGACTTCGATCACGGGAAAATCCACCCTGAACCCCAGCCTCATGCCGGGGAAAATTTCATGAAACCCGTTCAGCAATGCCCCGGCTCCTGATTCCCCAAGACCGAATACGGTAATCCGTTCGATAAAAATTCCATGGGCCTGCCCGAATCTCTGACTTAAAACCGGCTTGACCTCTGTTTCCATCATTACCTTCATTTCCCTGGGCACACCCGGCATGAAAAAAAACAGACACTGGTTAAGGGTCATAAAAAACCCAGGGGCAGTCCCGTTGTGGTTGGTCATCATTTTGGAACCCGCAGGCAGCATGGCCTGTTTCTCATTCTCCCGGGTCAGTTCATAGCCTCTTTTAACAAAATAAGCCTTCATGGACGTGAGCGCTTCCTGGTCTATCTCACATTCCTCCCCGGCTGCCCGGCTGCAGGCAAGAGCCGTCACATCATCGCTGGTGGGGCCAAGACCGCCCGTGACAAGACAGATATCTGCACAAACTGAAATATCCGTAATCGCGGACGCAATCTTTTCCACATCATCCCCCACAGCCGTGATTTTTTGAACCTTATACCCCATGTCCTTCACGGCCCTGCAAAGATGGGCCGAATTGGTATCCACGATATCACCCAGGAGCACCTCATCCCCGGTGGAAAGTATATGAACAATCATGATTCACCCTTATCCTGTTTAAAGATTATATTATTTAAAAAATATTGCATGGTTTGATGAAAAAAAAGCCGGGTTTTTTCGCACAGTGGCAGACACCTCTTTTTTAAATATTTTTTGGATAAACTGCTTGACCTGTTTTCTGTCCCACTGAAGCGGATGTACAAAATTCAGATACAGGGACAGATCCCCGTGATAAAATTCCCAGGTTTTAAGATCCTCTGCATCCTCACTGAATTTCGGAAGGTTGAAAACAGCCAGGTTGAGATAATCGATTGAGGCTTCATGGGCTTTGACAAATTCAAGGGTTTTACGGGCTGCCGCCTTGTCCTCAAAGCTGGTGCCGAACAAAAGATATACAAAAGTCAGGATGCCGGCCTGGTGAAGGTTTTTCAGGATTTTCGACACCATTCCAAGATCCGTGCCCTTGTTCATCTGATCCAGAACTGCCTGGTCACCGGATTCAAGCCCGAGTTTGAGCATATCACACCCGGATTCTTTCAGGTTTTGGCAGAACCCAGGGTACAGGAAATCTTTTTCAAACCTTACAAACCCATACCATTTAAAACTGAACCGCTCATGGGACAGGGCTTTTAAAAACGCCGGGGTAATGGCATTGTCAATGAGATGAACATAGTCAGGGCTGTATTTTTGTTCAATGGTTCTTAAATCCTCCAGCACCCTGGACGCCCGCTGGGAGCTGTAAGCCCTTGTTTCAGCCTTTTCAGGGCAGAACCGGCATTTGCTCCAGTAGCAGCCTATGGAGGCCCGGAAGGGAAGCACCCTTCCAGGCGCAAGATACAGATCTTTTTTGACAAAATCATAATCCGGCACATAATGCTTTTTTGTCCCCCTGCTTTGGCCTAAAAGTTCCAGCAGGGGCTGCTCCCCTTCTCCCTTGATGCAGACATCTATCAGGCTGTCAAAGGGATGAGTGTAATCGGGCCGGCTCATCCAGGAGGAAATGAGACCCCCGCCCATGATGATTTTTTTATTCCTGAAATTGTCCTTGATCCATCCGGCCAGGGCAAACCCCACCAGGGCCTGGTTCAGATAGCAGACGGAAAGCCCGACAAACCCGGAGGCTGACTCCTGAACCCGGTCCCTGAGCCCTGTTTCAAAAAACCCGTAAAAAGGGTTTTCCTTATATCGGACCGCACTTTTCAACAGATCCCGGCTGCTCACCGACGAAAGATGTGTATCGGAATAATCGCTCAGGGAAATCTTGAATCTTTTCTGATCCACACTGATGGCCAGCATATGGTTCAGATCATAAACCCGCTGGTGATACCGGTCCATATGGCTATAGAGATGCGACCCCTTTAATTCGGAAAGGATCTCTTCCCTTTTTTTGATCGCTCTTCTGGACCAGGGGTCGGTCAGCCGCACATCCGACCGGATCAGGTGCAGCATCCCTTCAATATTCGCATCCACCACTTCACAGGGAAACCCGTTTTCCTTTAAGGCGGCAGACAAAAGAGCCACCCCGGCCGGGGGTTCACAGGGCTTGGCAATGGGCGGAAAAATCATGAGCATGGGTCAATCTGCCTCAATGGAATCGAGCACCTGCCGGATAAACGCCTCATGGCTCCAGGATGTGTCATGGGTGACGCCAAGCCTCACCACCACCATGTCTCTTGACGGGATTACGGCCACAATCTGCCCGTTAAACCCGCCGCAATAATAAAGGTCAGGCGGCAGAGACGGGAATTTTCGATGATCCGGGTTCCCTTTTTCACCCGCATTGAGCCAGAACATGGCGCCGTATTCCCCCATGGGCGCCTTGGGCGTAGGCCGTGTTGAATATTCCATCCAGCCGTCGGGCAGGATTTTTTCATTGTTCCAGACCCCCTTATTTTTCAAAAACAGGCCGTACCTGGCCCAGTCCCTTGCCGTTGCAAACATATAGCTGGACCCCACAAAAGAGCCGGACGCATCCGGTTCGATCACTGCGGAATAGGCCCCGATCTTGTTAAACAGGGCCTCCTTTGAAAATTTGTGACAGGCAGCAAGGCTTCCCCCAACCTGATCCGTAACCATCCGGGCAATGATATTGGCTGTGCCGCTGGAATAATTCCACAGCGTATCCGGTTCGGCAATCAAAGGCTTGGCTGCCGCATAATCCGCCATGGACCCGGCCGTATACAGCATATCGGTTGCATCCTTAAACGGACCGTAGACCTCTTCAAATTCAAGACCCGAAGACATGCGAAGCATCATGTCAAGGGTGATCTTGTGCCTCGGGTCATCCGGATTCTGCCATGCCGCAACATTTGCCTGTGCATTGATATCGAGTCCCTTCTCTTTGACCAGAATCCCCACAAGGCTGTTGGTCACGCTTTTGGACATGGACCAGCCGTGCATGGGCGTATCCTTGTCATTCCCGGGTGCATACTGCTCGGCAATGATCTTGTCCCCCAGGACCACCACAATGGCCCGGGTATTTCGCTTTGTATCCGGTCCGGGCTCGGCAAAGGCTTCATCAACCGCTTTTTTAAGCTTTTCCCGGCTGACTTTTCCCGGCAGCCGGTCCAAATCAACCCCTTCTCCCAGGGGCCAGACCTCATCAGTTCTTTTAAATTCATACAAGGACATAGTGTTCATCTGGCTTTTTAATTTGTCCCTGTCCGTATCCACAATCAGTGTACACCCGCACCCCTCCCTGTACACGGCAGTCATGGGTTTCCAGAAACCGAATGCAGCAGCCGTAACGGTTTTATTCTTCTCATCCACCACAGGTTTGACAAGCTGAAACAGGACATGGGTGGGCTTGACATCTTTCTCGAACACAGGCTCCGGGTTTCTGCCTGCCAGAAAAACCTGGGAACAGATATATTTGGCCGAATACCCGGTTCCGATGGGCAAAGCCCCATTGAGAAAATATACCCCAAACCCCATCACACAAAGGAAAACAATCCCAGACACCCATTTCATTTTTCTTTTCATATTGCCCTCCCTGAATCACCTGTTCAAAATTTCAATTCTAATGCAGGACTCATATCAGTTTCACGCCTGACAGGCAAACGGGTTTTTATGAATCTGGATATTTGCCATAAG
>Ga0156388_1038_pt1 | contig 16645 bp, 14 predicted proteins | sample RifOxyA3_FD_108032 | JGI IMG/M metagenome (GOLD analysis project Ga0156388, IMG submission 108032) | Desulfobacterales bacterium RIFOXYA12_FULL_46_15
AAAAAAGCAGTGGCATCATATTTTCCCCCTTTAAGAAACTTGTTCCAATACGGTTTCTTTTTTTTTTCGCTTATATCAAGCGGAAATGTCATAAAAAAAATACATGATCGTTATGACCACGATGATGAATAATAAAGTGATGCCTGAACCGGCCCTGACATAGTCCATGACCTTGTATCCGCCCGGCCTCATGATCAGGGCATTGACCTGATTGGTGGGCAGGATAAAAGTATTGGAGGCAGCCAGGGCCACCAGGAGGGCTGCCATCCTCGGATCAGCCCCGCACTGAAGGGCCAGGTTCATGGCCAGGGGAATCATGAGGACCGTGGCACCCACATTGGATGTCACCAGGGTGAAAAAAGAGGTCAAAAGGCCGATGAGCAGAAACAGGACAAGGGGCGTCAAAAATGACTGCATCAGGTGGGCGAGGCTTGTCGCAAGATACAGGGCAGCCCCGGTTTTTTCAAAGGCAAGGCCAAAGGGGATGAGTCCTGCCAGGAGAAATACCGTCATCCAGTCAACCCCCCGGTAGGCCTCATCCAGGGTCAGAACCCGGGTCAGGATCATGGCAATGGCTCCGGTGAGAAGGGCAATGGGCAGTTGAACCTTGAATCCCAGGGCCAGGACCAGGGCAAGAGCAAAGCTGCCGGCTGCAAAGCCTGCTTTTTCAGGGTGAAGGACTTCGTTTTTAATATGTTCGGTAAAGGCCAGATCTTTTTTTTGCCTGACTAGGTGAAATTTTTCCCATTCTCCGAACATGAGCAAGGCATCCCCGGGCTGGATCCTTATCTCCGAGATATCTTCAAACATGGCTTTATTCTTTCTATAAAGGGCAATGGGGTTTACCTGGTATCGTTTCCGGAAATAAACTTTGTGAAGGGTCTTTCCCACCAGTTCCGATCTTGGCGTGACAACGGCTTCCATGACCCCGGCATTGTCCGGGGACAGGATTTCGCCCATGTGGTTGAGTTCATCATGCAATTCCCAGCCCAGATCCTGTGTGAGGCGATGGATATGATCCGTGTTGCTGATGATGCCGATGACATCGCCGGGTTCAATGATATCTGACCGGGAGGGGACCTGGATGGTCGTTTTTTTCTTTTTTTGCCCTTTTTTACAGATACAGATAACGGTCGAATGATATTTCGGCCGGATGAAAAGCTCATCCAGTCTTTTTGTTAAAAAATCTTCCGGCACAGTCAGTTCATAGGCCTGATGGATTTCCCGGCCATAGGTGCATTCGAGTTCGTGCCCCAGGAGGAAGAGGTCTTTATCTTTTACAGTAACAGCCGGCAAGACTAGTTTCCTGAAAACCATAAAATAAATGATAGCGGAAGCTACAAGTGCAATGCCGATGGGCGTGACACTGAAAAGGCCGAAGGGTTCAAAGGGGTTTTCCTTGAAGAGGATTTCGTTATTGGACCAGAAGGCGGCCATGAGGTCATTCAGGAGAATGAGCGGGCTGGACCCCACCAGGGTGACGCAGCCGCCAAGAACAACGCAATAGCCCATGGGAATGAGAATCCGGGATACAGAGACATTGACCTGGCGGCAAATCCGGCTGGTCACAGGAAGAAACAGAGCTGCCGCCCCGATATTCTGCATAAAGCTTGAGATAAAGGCTGCCGAGGCTGAAACCAGGATCATGATCCTGGCCTCGCTTTTACCGGCCACCCGGAGGATGAGCCGGGCCAGATGGTTCATGACCCCTGTTTTCTCCAGGCCCTCTCCGATAATAATGGTCGCAATGATGGATACTACGGCACTGGAACTTAGGCCCGATATGGCTTCAGCCGGGGAAATCACCCCGGATAACGGCAGAAGCGCCATCATCAGAAGCCCTGCCATATCCACCCGGACCAGGTCAAAAATGAAGAGCAGGGCCACAAATATCAGAAAGGCGAATACGATTATCATGTCCTGGGTCAAGGGAATGGGTGCCATTTTGTCCTCTGTTTTTAATTCTCTATTTTTTTTCCTGACTTTATGTAAGAATACGACAATAGTCAAGATACCTGTTAAGGATGATCCCTCACTTGACAGGAAGGATAAACTTCGTGAACACCAATAAGGAAAGAGCGATGAAAAAAACAGGTGAACTCCTGATGGGCAAAGACCCGTTTGAGGAGATCCTCATGGGCAATGAGGCCGTTGTCAGGGCCATGATTGAAACCGGGACAAAGGTCGCGGCTTCCTATCCCGGCTCTCCGACCCCTGAGATGGCTGCCGCCATCTTAAGTATTCCTGAAGATCAGCGGCCTTTTTATTTTGAATTTTCCGTCAATGAAAAGACGGCAACGGAAGTGGCTTTCGGAGCGGCCTTAAACGGGAACCTGTCCTGCGCCTTTTTCAAGAGCGTAGGGCTGAACGTGGCCCTGGACAGCTTTGTCCAGTTGAGTCTCATGAACATCACCGGCGGCATGGTGGTGGTTCTGGGTGATGATCCGGGTGCCAATTCATCCCAGAATGAACAGGACAATCGAAATATCTATAAAATGTCCAGGGTGGCGGTGCTGGAACCTGCTTCCCCAAAAGAGGCCTATGAATATTATAAACATGCCGCAGCCCTGGCTGTAAAGGAACAGACCATTGTGGTTCTCAGGCTCACCACCCATGTCTGCCACGCCCGGCAGAAGATCAGGTTCAGCGCTTATGAAAACTCTGTACCTGCCAGGACAAATTTCAACCAGGCCAACGGGCCCTATATTGCCTTGACCGCCATGGCTCTGGACATGAAACGAAAATCCGTTCAAAAGCTGAAACGGGCCGGGCAGTATATCAAACAAACCGGCCTGAACAAGGAAATAACTTCAAAAAACAGCAGAAAAAAAGGCATCATCACCTCCGGCCTTACCTTTCTATCGGTCCTGGATGTACTTGAACTGAGTTCTTACCAGCCTGATATCCTGAAACTAGGAGCTGTGAACCCGCTTGAAGAAAATATCATACTTTCATTTTTAAATTCCCACGAAGAAGTCCTTATCCTGGAAGAACTGGATGATATTCTCGAACTTCAGATCAAGGCCCTGGCCTATGACCACGGCATGAAAACAAAATTGAAAGGCAAAACCGAAGATGAGGATTTTGTGGGGGAATACACACCGGATAAGACTATGGATAAGCTTGCTGCTCTATGGCCGGACATGGTTACACAGTATCCCCTGCCGCCTGCCCTGCCTTTTCCCGTGCCGCAGAGACCGGCCCAGATGTGTCCGGGCTGCGGTCATAGAAGCGCCTTTTTCGCCATTAAAAAAGCCTTGGAAAAAGAAGATGTCACCGTGGCCGACATCGGCTGTCATACCCTGGGGTATATGCCGCCCTATGAGATGGGAGAGATTCTGCTGTGCATGGGTGCTTCCACCGGCATGGCCTCGGGGTTGTCCCTCTTTAATGATAAAAAACGGGTGGTGGCCTTTTTAGGGGATTCCACCTTTTTTCATGCCGGGCTTCCGGGCCTTATCAATACAATCTTCAACCGGCACAATATCACCCTGATCCTCATGGAAAACGGGACCACGGCCATGACCGGCCACCAGGATCATGCCGGCAGCGTCATTCCTGTTGAAAATCTTTTAAAAGGGCTCGGTATTGAAAGTATTCTCTCCTGCGATACCTATAACCAGTCAAAACTGACGGAACTTGTCAAAACATCCCTGGGCATCAAGGGCATCAGCGTTGTGATTGCCAAACATCCCTGCATGCTGAAATTCACCCGGCAGAAGAGAAAACAGCCGGGTTTTATCCGGACCCATGTGGACATTGACCCGCAACTCTGCAACCAGACCCATGACTGCGTGGAACGGTTCGGATGCCCGACCTTTATACGAAAACCCGGCGGCAGCGTTTCCACCCATCCGGACCTGTGCATCGGGGACGGATCATGCCGTCAGACCTGTCCTGAAAAAGCCGTTGTCTTTGGCAAGGAGGCAAAATGAAACCCTTTAATATTTATATCATTGGTGTGGGCGGCCAGGGCATCGGCCTCTTGAGCCAGGCACTTTTGAGGGGCATCGATCATGCAGGAATTAACGCCATTGCCGTTGACACCCACGGGCTTGCCCAAAGGGGCGGTATTGTGGTATCACAGATCCGGTGTGGTGACCCTGTCCATTCTCCACTGATCCTGAAAAACAATGCGGATCTCGTTCTCGGCATGGAAATCCATGAGGCCCTTCGGGGAGCTTCCCTGGCCCTGAAAAAGGGCGGGGCCCTTGTTTTTCTCGATGTTTCGTGGCAGCCCCTGCCTGTGCGCCTCGGCCAGTCCCCGGAGATCACCCGTGAAGATGTGATCAGGGCCTGCGGTGCGGTCAGGGCCATCCCCATCCGTGTGGAGACCGGTACCTTATCCGATACCCGCATGCAGAATATGGCCCTCCTGGGCGCCGTATCAAAGCACGGGCTCATCCCCGGCGTGGACAAAGCCCATTTCGACGCAGCCCTGGAAGACCTTTTGTCCGGCGATATGCTAAAAAAGAACCGGGCCGTGTTTGATACCTGGTTCGAGGAGGGGGAGTAATAATTACCCCATGAGAACACAGCAGAAGATACGTTTATGTTTATTGATTCACCTGAAACTTATCAATATTCAGGTTCATTAGGGGAGTCATTATGTCCGGCATACCTGTTGATAAAGATCCAAATCGTTCTGCATATTCCAGGGAGTTGGAATTTTTGTCTCAAACAGCAGCAGAGCTTTTTGATATTTTACCGGAACAAAATATTTATGAGGTGATCGGAAACCGGCTGAAAGAGATTGTCGGGAATGCCATCGTCATGATCACCGAGTATGATAAAGACACCTGTCTTTTTCATGTGAAATGTTTAAAAGGGACAGGAGGATTTACCGGGAGCATCATCAAACTGTTAAAAAAGAATCCCAAAGAAATCACTGTGAGGATAGATGATCCGGAAGCAATGAAAATGCTTTTGACCGGGAAAATGGTCAATGGCCCTGAGGGGCTTTACGAACTCAGTTTTAAAGCCATCCCGAAACCGGTTTGCCAAGCCATCGAAAAATTGCTCGATATCGGTATTATTTATGTGATGGGCTTTGTCTGCCGGGGAGAATTGTTTGGAGATGCCGTCATTATCTGTCGTCAGGGGGAAAACCAGGCCCTGATAACAAAGAGGATTCTGTTGATTGAAACATTTATCAACCAGGCTGCTCTTGCCTTGCATAGAAAAAGGGCTGAGGCTGCTTTGCATACGGGTGAGCGGCGGTTTAAAGAATTGATTAAAAATTCATCAGATTCTATTACAATCCTGGATAAAGACGGGATGCAGGTCTTTGTCAGCGATGTTGTCGAACCTATGCTGGGGTATCATCCTTCTGAATTAATGAATATTCCGGTAATAAAAGAAATGATCCATCCTGAGGACCGGGATCATACCCAGGCCGCTTTTTTAAAAATCATACAGGAAGGGCAGGGCTCGGTACAATACCGGCACAGGCACAAAAACGGGTCCTGGGTGTATCTGGAAGCATGGGGTACAAATCAGTTGGATAATCCCGATATCAGGGGGATTGTTGTTAATGTCCGGGATATCAGCGGGCGAAAACAGATAGAAGATGCCTTAAGAAAAAGCGAGGAAATCCACAGAAAATTTATTGATCATGCTCCCATTGGTATGTTTATGTCAAATTTATCCGGAGAATTTACCTATTCAAACAAAAAACTTGAGGAAATCACAGGCTATACAAAAAAAGAATGGCTCTGTAAAACCTATCATTCCATTGTTTATCCGGATGATATGGAATTTGTCCAAAATAAAATCAAAAGCCGGCAAGAGGGAAAAACAGACACGGATTCCTATGAAATAAGAATTTTTAATTCCAAAAATGAAATACGCTGGATAAGGGTCACTTCAGAATCTGTTTTTGAAGATGTAAAAGGATCAAAAAAAATTACCGGGACCCAATCCTTTATTGAAGATATCACACAGGTAAAACGCGCCGGACATATTACCAAGACCTTATTTGCCATTTCAAATGCAGTGACGGTTACTGAAAACCTGGCAGACCTTTATCAACAGATTCACCATTTATTGGGAGAAGTGTTTGATGTCACTAATTTTTTTATCGCCATTGTGGATACAAAACAAAAAACCCTTTACTTCCCATATTATGTGGATACAAAGGATGATGATTTTTCTTCAATCAAAAATTTTAATGAAAAAGAGTCATTAAGCGGTCTTATCGTTTCTCAACAGAAACCCATTCTTTTGAAAAAGCAGGAGCTTGAAAAAAGGGCGGCAAAAAAAGGCGTCTGGGGGCCTGTACCACTGATCTGGATGGGAGTTCCATTAATGATAGGAGATGAGGTGACCGGGGTGATTGCCGTACAGAGCTATACGGATGCCGGTTTATATAATGAAGAGGATCTGCAGATATTATCATCTGTTTCCGATCAACTGGCCATTGCCATTGAACGAAAGCTGACGGAAGAAGCCTTAAGAAAAAGCGAGGCGCTTTTCAAACTGATTACCGAGAATACCAGCGCCCTTGTTTCCATCTTTGATTCAAATGCTGATTATGTTTTTGCAAGCCCGTCCCATGAGCAGTTGGGATTTAAACCCGAAGAACTGATGGGAAAATCCGGTTTTACGATGATGGTTGAGGAGGATATCGGGCCTTTGCTTAAACACCTGGACAATGCAAAAAAAAGAGAAGCCTCAAAGGCGTTTTTAAATTACAGGCTTAAAGATAAAACCGGCAGTATCCATTATTTCAGCGGTTCTTTTGATGCAGTATTCAAACCGGACGGGTCCCTTGAAAAAATTATCTGTATCGGCGAGGACATCACTGAATTACGGGAGGCCCAGTCTGAAAAAATGGAGGCGCTTTCCCTGGCGGCAAAAGCTGAAAAACTTGCCCTGGTGGGACAGATTGCAGGAAAAATAGCCCATGATTTCAACAATATCCTGGGTGTGGTCATGGGCAATGCCGAGCTTGCCCTCCTGGACTGTCCCCATCAATCCACAAAAAAAACACTGGAGCTGATTTTTGAACAGACCCTTAGGGGGAAAAATCTGACAAAGAATCTGGTAGCCTTTGCCAGGGACCAGGAACCCAGACAGGAATTTTTCCCCATTGATGAAAAGATGGAGCTTGTCATCAACCTCTTAAGAAAGGATTTGGAAGGGATACATGTGGTCCGGCAATATGGTGATGACGTGCCTGAACTGCTGGCTGATCCGGGTATGATGGAACATGCCATTGTGAATCTGGTTCAAAATTCAATTCACGCCGTAAGCCTTGTGGAGCGACCGGAAATCATCATCCGCACCTGCCATGGGGGAGAATTTATTTATTTGGAGATTGAAGATAACGGGTGCGGCATTCCGCATGAATTTCTCAGCGAAATTTATGAACCTTTCTTTACCCTTAAAGGCAGCAAAGATAAAGCAGGCATGTATAAACCCGGCATCAAAGGAACCGGTTACGGTATGTCCAATGTGAAAAAATATGTGGAACAGCATAAGGGAACAATTTCTGTTTATTCAGAACTGAAAAAAGGGACAAAGGTGGTCATAACGCTGCCGATAACCCAAAAAGAATTAACTGCCGAAGAAATAAAAGAAGTTAAAAAGGAACCTGTCTGCTTTAGAACATATATCCTCCTGGTTGAGGATGAACCGGCCATCTCCGATATCCAGTACCGGATACTGACCCAGGAGCCCTTTCATCATAAGGTGGATATAGCCGGTAACGCCCAGGTTGCCATAGATCTATTGAACAGGAACACCTATGATTTGATCAGCCTGGATTATCTTCTTCCGGGAGAACTCAACGGCATGGATATCTATCATCATATCCGGGGAAAAAACAAAACCGTTCCCATTGTTTTTATTTCCGGCAACATAGAATTTCTGGAATCCATAAAAGACTTGAAGCAAAAAGACCCTTATATCGATCATCTGCCAAAGCCCTGTAAAAACATGGAGTATATCAGCTGTATCAATAATTTGCTGATAAAATAATTCTGTTTTCATTCAATTCCTGGGATAGAATAACCGGCATGGGTTTCATGGAATCACGGGAATCCTTTCTTCCCTTGAGATAAGACCCTTATACGGCCCCAGCAAGGCTTCATATTTTTGATGGTAATATTCGGGCAGGACATTTGATTCTCCTTCATGAAACGCTCTGAAATGCCAGTCTGTTTTCAACAGGACAAGGATCTGGCGCATGGAGCGGATCATGAGCCTCAGGCTCAGATTCCGGATGGGATGATAGAATTTGAATACAGGGGTTTCAGTCGTTCTGACGGAACGGGCAAGCATGGACAAGGAAGTCATATGGGTAAAAATGGCTATCAGTTTTTCATAAAACTCCTGGGGACTGTAATTTTTCAATGTGGTGGCAAGATAGGGCTTGCAGTAAAACGTGAAAGGCAGTGAGGTTAATATCCTTTTGTCTTTAAGATACCTTTCAAACAAGGGAGTCCCGCCGAATGGGGCGGGGATGTTCAGGGAATGCGATACATAGGGGGTCCGGGTAATGAATTCATTATTTAACAGAACCGGGGCATCCCCTTCATCCATATCCAGCCCGAACAGGAGATTGGCCTGGATAATGGGAATATACCGGTGGATGAGATTAAAATGGTCCACAACCTCATCCAGCTTTTCCCCGGCCGAAGCAGTGCCTTTGATCCCTGCTTTTTTTGAGTAAGCACTCCAGGACTCAATTCCAGGGATCACGCAAAGACATCCTGCCTTTTCCAGTCTTTTAAGGCGGTCTTCGGTCAATGAACTCAGCGATCCCTCCGTCAGAAACCAGCGTTTTCCAGGGTGAGGAATTTTTTCTATGACAGCCATGATCTCATCGAATTTTATTCCGAAATTGGGGTCATAAAAATTAATCCTTACCTTTGGAAAATGTTTGGCAACAAATAAAAGATCCTGTTCAACCCTTTCAAGGGACAAGGGGTTGTAAGGGCTGTTCCAGTCCACACAGAAATCACAGGCATAAGGGCATCCTGTGCTGGAAAGGATGGGGATGAAGACAAACGGCAAAGGCCTTGATTTCCAGAAACTCGCAATTCTGATTTCCGGCAGCCGCTCTTCAATACAGGGAAGTTCTTTTAACCTGCGGGTGGTTGTTACGATCTCTTTTCGTGGGAAATCCCTTAAGATTTCCTTTACCAGGGTTTCATCACATTCTTTGACCACCACGTCAAAAAAACGCAGGGCATCGGACGGGAACTGCTTTGCATGGGGGCCGCCAAGGACCGTCAGAATTTCCGGCTTCTGCAATTTCAAGCGTTTGGCAAGGGCATAGGCAAGACCGCTGCCCCTTGAGAAACAGGAAAAAAATACCACATCCAGGTCATTGGGAAGAAGGCTTAAAGGGTTTCTCCGGCCATAATAGGTTGCATAAAAGACATGGTGGCCGAGATTCCTGCACCAGACGCTCACGGCCTGAGACATGATGCCGGCATATTGCTTGACCACAAAATAATCATGGGGCATTTCGGCAAGGGACCCTTGAACATCTTCACATAAAAGATCCAGGACACCGATTTTCATCATCAGACCCCTTTCTTTACTATATATAAATAAACAACTGGAAAAACATTAAATTGCATTATGCAATTATCAATTTTATTTCCAAAAATCAATAAAAGAGATGTCTGATCTGATCCTCAACCGTTCATCTTTTGATTTTGAGGTTTCACCCCCTCATTTTTACAATCTGTCTTAATGAGATTGCAGTGTTAAAAAAAATACTGCTAAAACCAGGAAACATCAAAACATGAGTCTGATGTTTTTAAACCTGTAACCAATATAAGGAATAAGGAGAAACAAAAATGAAATCCGTGAGTATTTTAATCTTTTTATCCGTCATGCTGACGGTTGCGTTTCTGACAATGGCTTTTGCAGACGGGTCCGGAGCAGGGACAGGCGATCTGGTTATCACTGTCGAAGGATTTGAAAATTCAGAGGGTGTAGCCAGAATTGCACTGGTCAATTCCAAGGAAAACTTTAGCGAAGAAACGCCTTTTAAAGGCTATGAATGCAAGATCGTCCACAACAGGGCTATTAAAACCCTTTCCCTTCCTTACGGGGAATATGCGGTTAAGGTTTTTCACGATGAAAACCGCAATGGCGAACTGGATAAACGGCTTTTCGGAATCCCGGCAGAAGCCTATGGCTTTTCAAATGATGCAAGGGGAACCGTAGGCCCCCCTGAATATGAAAAAGCGGCATTTAAACTGGAGGTTCCAAAAAAAGAAATCACCATTACCATAAAATAATCTTGAAAGGAGATTTGTGATGAAACAGCCCGGAACTTTATCCAGACGCCATTTTATAAAAACCCTTCTGATGGCATCCAGCGCAGCAGCTATTGACTGGACAGGCTTTGGAAAACTTGCCCGTGCCATTCCCGATAAAAAACAGTTTCCTGTTGTCGTGATCGGCGCAGGGCTTGGCGGCCTTGTTTCTGCTGCGTATCTGGCAAAATACGGCTTTAGCGTCACCCTCATGGAGCAGCATACAATTCCCGGAGGATACGCCACCTCCTTTGACCGGGGCGATTTCACCTTTGATGTGTCCTTACATGCCACTGTGGCCGAACATGCCATGCCCCAGATGATCCTGTCCGATCTCGGGATTTGGGACAAGCTCAAGGTGGCCTATACGCCGGAACTCAGGCGTATCATAACCCCGAAATGGGATATCACCCTTCCGGCAAAAAATCCGGAAGGAGTTAAGCAAGCGCTTTCCCGGGTTTTCCCCCATGAAAAACAGGGCATCCATGATTTTTATTCGGAAATGGAGCAGGTGATTGCAGAGCTCTGGGAAGGCAAACAGGGCGGTATTTCCATGATGGCCAAACTTGAACCCCTGACCCTTGAACAATGGATGTCCCTGCATGTCAAAGATCCTGACGTAAAATACTGCCTGGCCGCCTTTTCCGGTTATTACGGACTTTTACCGGACAGCATCAATGCCTTATTCTATGCCGTTGCCACAGGGGAATACCTGGTCCGCGGCGGTCAATATTATAAGACAAGATCCCAGGATCTGAGCAATGCCCTTGCCGGCGCTATTGAGGAAAACCAGGGGAAAATCCTTTATCAAACAGAAGCCGGGCAGATTATTTTTGACCAGGACAATCGGATATCCGGCGTCATGGACAAAAAAGGCGTCTTCTATCCGGCAAAGGCTGTTATTGCCAATTGCAGTATCCCGGCTTTGATTGACCGGATGATCCCTGAAGACCATATCCCCCGGGAGTTTGAAAAAGAAATCAGGAAAAGACGAATCTCTCTTTCAAGTTTTGTCGTCTTTCTCGGTCTCAATCAAACCATGAATCAGATTCACGACTATGAAATTGATCTTAGCGATCATCATGACCTTTACAATAATCTTTTGTTTTCAAAAACCGATCTTGCAGAATCCGGCATCAGCATCACCATTTATGACAACCTGTTCAAGGGCTATTCCGTTCCAGGTAAAACCACCCTTTCTCTCATGTGCCTGTCGGATTTTGATTCCTGGAAAAAATATGAAACCGATTATTTCAATAACAAAAAACAAGCCTATTACCGGGAAAAAGAAAGAATTGCCCGGCGCTTTATCGAGCGGGTTGAAAAAAAATTGATCCCGGGCCTTTCAGACATGATCGAGGTCATGGAAATCGGAACGCCCCTGACCAATATGTTTTACACAAAAAATCCAAAAGGGGCCATTTACGGGTTTGACCGCAATCTGACGCAACTGAATTCCAAAACCCCCATAAAAGGCCTGTACCTTGCCTGCGCCTGGTCCCACGGAGGCGGATACACACCGGTGATGATGGGGGGAAGAGAAGCTGCAGAAATGGCCCTAAAGGAATTTCGCAGCTGATCGGATCAAGGCATCTGGCCTGGCAATATTGTAAAAAAATATGAATTTAAAATAATCCCTGTTCCCACCATGGATAGTTTGAGTAACACCCTGAACGTGAAGAGCTGGAAGCGGAATGGGAAAACATGCTCGGCCATCAGAGGAATAACCGTGAATTTGACAGCTGCCTAACCCTTGATGGCCTGGGATGATGATATGAAACTGGTTGCCGACAATTTAAGGATTACAAAGCCCGAGATCCGGACCTTGCCGGATTTGCTGGGTTTTCCCATTCGGACTATTGGCGGGATATCCGATCTTTGAACCTGGCAAGTCGGTTATTTAAAAATTTTTTTTTAGGAGTCTCAAGATTATTGCTGTACTATTTTTATTGACAATATGTAACCATATGGCTACGGTATACCTGTGATTGAAATACGCAAAACTGAAATTTTTTCTAAATGGATCGACCGGTTAAAAGATATCCATGCTCGTGCTCGCATCCTTGTCAGAATTGAACGATTGGCAGCTGGAAATCCAGGATACGCTAAAGCAGTGGGTGAAAGAATTTCAGAATTGCGGATTGATTATGGACCCGGATATATAGGATTTATTACAAAAAACAAGGGCAACAAGTGATAATATTATTGGCCGGTAGCGACAAGAGAACCCAAGCCAAGGATATTAAAACAGCCCGTTGTCTTGCACAAAATTTATAGGAGTCGAGAATGGCTAAGACCATTACAACCCGTTACGATGTAGCCGAACATCTCCGCACCCCGGAAGAAATGGCAGCTTATCTTGAAACTTGCATTGAAAAAGCACAAGGTAATGCTTCCTTTATCGCCAAAGCTCTTGGTGATATTGCCAGGGCCAAAGGTATGTCACAAGTTGCTCGAGATGCCGGGTTATCCCGGGAAAGCCTTTACAAGGCATTATCAGGTGAACGAAGCCCAAATTTTGATACTATTCTTAAAGTTATAAATGCGCTCGGAATAAAATTACATGCCAAAGCAATTCGCCTAAATAATCCAGGGGCTTAACATGTCGCTTGAAGCGGGATTACGCTCGATTTTTCATAGGAAAGAATTCATGCCGCCTGCTCAGCTCGGCTTTCAATATAAATCATTGTTTGAAATTTAAATCCGAACATCAGAAACTACATGAGGTATTATGATTCAAATTCCGTCCAATGCAACCATTTTTTTTGTTCCCAAAATCATCTGCGCCAATGAAGCTTTGGATGATGTGATTGCAGCTTGTAAAATGTGCGGGGCTAATCCTTTTTCCGGCGATATATTTGTTTTCAGGGACGAAAATTCTCATCAAATGGGGTTGCTGTCATATGATGGCCAAGGTTTCCAATGGTGTATAAAAAGATTTTCTGAAGGGTCGTTGGCATAGTGGCCGAGTGATACGGAAGCCGTTCAAATAATGCCCAGAGATTTACAGGTCATGATCTGGGGTGGCAATCCCAATAAAATAGAGTTCCCGCAAATGTGGAAAGCAGTTCATGAGATTTATAATGATTCAGATAAGGGAAAAAATAAAACATCCAGGAAGATAGAACTATGAAAAAGATCGGAAGAAACGATCCATGTCCCTGCGGAAGCGGGCGTAAGTATAAGAAATGCTGTCTTTCGGACGGCGGCGGGCTGCAGGCATATACGGCTGATGAAAGAGCGTCGGCTCTGATGAAAATGGCAAATTTTGTGGTTGACGGAGGCTGGGAAGATCTTGAGCTTGAGGCCATGGACCTGTTCTGGAATGATCTGGATGAAAAAATTCCCGGTTTTGAAGAAGACGAATTGCTCAATGAAATGAGCCGGTTCATGTTTGATTTCTGGTTTTACTTTGATTTTCAAATCGACATAGACCGGACTTTATATCATTGTTTTATTGATACAGAACCTGAACTGACAAAGGGGGAACTAAGTTTTCTGAATATGGCCTCAAGATCCTGTGTGCGGCTGTACGAGGTGGTTAAGGTTTTTCCGGGAAAATCGGTGACCCTGAAGGATTTAATCCAGGGGGCTGTGATAGAGGCCAGGGAGATCGCAGGATCAAAGCAGATGAAACGCTATGACATCATGGCAGCGCGGATAATGCCGGTGGGGAAGTCCGGCTGGCCGGAGATCGACGGGGGGCTTTACCTGTTCGGGCGTATGCAGCGGGAGCAGGTTGTAAGCCGGATAGAATTAGCCCATGAGGCATTTATTCAGGAGAGTCCGGGGAGCCCTGATTCGGAATTTTTCAAGGAGATGCCTCCGGATTATCATCAGATGTGGTTTGCGCCCTATACCCGTCTCATTCCCAGTGTGGAAACCTGTGACAGCAATGAAATGCTGATTTCCAAAACCTGGTTTGATGTGGATGATTCGGATGCACTCAAGGCAGTGCTTGATTCAGAAAAGGATCTTGAACGCCATTCCGATGGGTTGAACTGGACCTGGCTGTCAAAGCCGAAAGAAGGCAAAAAGGGAATTTACGGTTTTTTCCGCCTGGACTGCCAGCGTTTGATTCTGGAGACTATTTCCAGAGAGTGGGTTGAAAAGGGAAAAACAAAAATCAACAGAATTGCCAAGGGGCTTGTCCGGCACAGGCTTACTGAATATACCAGCCTGGAAAAAGCCATGGAGGAGCTGAAATCCAATCTTTCGGAACGGGACAAAGGCCTTGAAGGGTTGTCACCGGCTGACAGGGAACAACTGGATCATGCCCTGCAAAAAGAACAAAAAAAGTATTACAAAAAATGGCTGGACATGGACATTCCCATGCTTGATGGCTGTACGCCCCGCCAGGCAGCCCAGTCCACAAGGCTTAAGCCGAGGATGATAGAAATGATTAAGGACCTTGAGCATATGTATGAAACCGAGTTGGCAGAGGGCAGGCCCGGGTTTGATCCGTCCTGGATGTGGGGTGAGCTGGGCCTGGCAAAAGAGAATCCTGATTTTCGCGACAGCAGCCATCCGGCCCTTACAGGTGCTGAAGCCATGGAGCGTATGGCCGACGGGATAGGGGCGGTAGCCCGGAAAATAGCGGCCGGGTACCGGAACCTGGAAGATTTCCATGATGGCATGACCCTGGAGTATGGGGAACTTGAAGGCATCCTTGACTTTCAGCGCTTTGTCCGAAACCATACTGCCAGGGCTGTTGAAGAGGGTATGGATAAAGATGTGGCCTGGGAACAGGAGCGCCTGCTGGCAAGTCACCTGGAGTATATGGTCAATTACGAATTGCACCTTCGAAAAACTTTTTGGATTGAAGAAACCCTTTCATACATGCTCGGGCATACCAACCTGGATCTTGTAGGGGAAATGCTGAAATTGCCCTTTGCCTCTTTTGCCCTTGTGTTTACAGACCGGTTCACCCTTGAAATTGCTGAGCGAATGCTGTCAAACATACCGGACTGCGCCATGGCCGGGCGAAAACTTCAGATACTGACGGTATATGTGACACAGACCGGACGGCTCGACGATTCAAGGCGGGTGAAGATTGCTTTCGCTTTTGATGCGTTTATCAAACAGTGGCCGTATTTGCTGGTGCGGGAGTTGAAAATTGCCCCCCACAACCATTTAGATCAGATACTGGCAGAGCATTGTGAAGATGGGGCCGCAAAATGGCCGGCCCCGGTGCTTAAATCCGAATTGATGAGGCGGATGCTTCACCTGGTAACCAATGCCATCCTTTATACCACCAGCGCAGATGTGATTACCGAAACCCGGCCAAGCCCGCTGATCAAATCCGGGCATCAGGCTGTTGCGGAGGGGGCGGATGTTGAATATTTATCTTCCCAGGAAGTGATTTTTCTCCCCGGAAAGATTAACATTTCCCATGTCAAAGAGCTGCAGGCCATTGAAAAAAGTGATTCCGGCCGCAGACTCATGGTCAAATTCATGGTTCGCGGACATTGGCGCCGGGCAAATTCCAAGTGGAAAGATCAGCGTCCGAGATGGATAAGCCCCTATTGGAAGGGTCCGGATCTGGCCACCGTAATAGAGAGACAATACCGGTTGACGACCTGAAAAGAGATAATTTCAGAACTCTTGACTTAGGACATTTCATTTTTTGCTAATATTCTGATAATATTTCTTTATATATTAGCGATTTAATTTTCAAAAGCAGGTAGAAAAATAGTTCTTGCCATGGGAAAATTATAGTGGCACCTTAATGTCTTAACTGACATTCCGCACCCATTTTTTATAAATGCTTATAATTTTAGAGAATTCATATTTTGATATCATTAATACCATGGTCCCGACGGAGATGGCGATTGATGCCGGGACTGTCATTCTCGGAATGATACTGGATACACTAACAGGTCGAAGCTCTCTTTACATGATGGAAGAAGAGAAGGACAGATAAGCCGACCACGTTTATGATGATGACACGATTTCAGTATATGATGATTCTCATGGTAGATCACTGCCGGCGGTTCAATAGACCTTTGAGTCAAATCCAACGCGAATATCTGAAGGCTCTGGCACTCTCTCCAGAAATTTTCACCAATCCAAAGGGCTGGAAAATATTTAACGGACTAAAATACCGGGATAATTATCGTTAGGGGTGTTGAATGTCGTCGTTTTTTTTGCCGTACCCGGGCGGCGCAGTGTACAGAGCCACCAAGGCATTTGTTATCAATTTTACCGAGGCCCTCTGGTATGAGTATAAAGACCGGGGTTGTTATGTTATGGCGCTCCTGCCGGGTGTCACGGATACAAACTTCCATCATGTCGCCATGGGACAAAGAGGTTATAAGGCCCACAGCGGTCCAAGCTATCCACCGGAGGTTATGGTGAAAGAGGCGCTG